>Ga0209317_1002923_pt1 | contig 11534 bp, 10 predicted proteins | sample RifGroB2_FD_183994 | JGI IMG/M metagenome (GOLD analysis project Ga0209317, IMG submission 183994) | Soil microbial communities from Rifle, Colorado, USA - Groundwater B2 (SPAdes) (version 2) | ecosystem: Environmental > Terrestrial > Soil > Unclassified | place: Rifle, Colorado | collected...
CCTACAGCCTAACAGCCTAACAGTCTATATTTTTAAAACCGTTTTAAAATGGTTTTCTTGACATATCACTCCCACATCCTTATCTTTGCACCGCATGTTCTTTGCTAAACAATGTCGGGCTGTATCAGCCGTTACCAGGGAGCTTTTCCCCCTTTGTAAAAGGGGGATTCAGAGGGATTTCTTTCTCCCTTTACTAAAGTGAGATTAAGAGGGATTATTCAATAAAATACATCCACAATTAGTAATTGACCAAAGTTGTCCTATTTTGCAGAACCAAATAGGACATCAATAGGACAAAATGAGACAAAACAGGACACTTTGAGACAAATATTCCGAACTCGCAATATTATAACTCCTTACAAATCAATTTTATTTCTGATTAGCAATCCAAAAAATAAAAAAAATAGGACAAAACAAGACAAAACAGGACATTTTCAATTTTCCCACTTTACTAAAGGGGGATTCAGGGGGATTATTAAATCAATTTATCCACCATTCAAAAATCAAAACTCAAAATTTAAAATTGCTTCAAACCTGCTCCGGATGCACGAAATGCACGTTTTGGTTTCATATAACCAAAAATACTCTGAGAAACTCCGTGAAACTAATATTTATTCCCTACGGGAAAATGATGTATGTTGTTTGGTTTATTTCTACTAATATATAATCTCTACGAGATAGAATTGTTATATTGATTCCTTATAACATAATCTCCTACAGTCTAAATCCCTACAACCTATAAACCTATTTAATATTTGCCCCTGCTTCCAAATCATCAATTTCAGTTGTGAGGAAGCGGAGCTTGCCTGTGCTGCCCGAGGCGGCGAGAAGCATGCCGTTTGATTCCTCGCCCATGAGCTTTGCAGGCTGGAGATTGGCAACGATGATTACGGTTTTGCCTACGAGGTAATCAGGTTCGTAATGCTCGGCAATGCCGGCGATGATTTGCCTTTTGTCTGTGCCTGTATCAACCTGGAGCCTGAGTAGTTTTTTTGACTTGGGAACTTTTTCCGCTTTAATAATTTTTGCAGTACGAAGCTGAATTTTTGCGAAGTCGTCAATTGTAATGAGCGGTGAAGCAGGTTCTTCCTCCTTTGCCTCGAGCATTATACCAAGTCTTGAAATCTGTGCATTAATAACTTCATCTTCGATTTTTGTGAATTGAATCGAAGGTGCATTTATTTTCTTCCCGGAAAGTTCAAGAGGTAATGTTGCATCCTTCCACAAATCGGGATATTTTGAAATTCCTCTCAACGATTCGCCTGTAACGGAATCGAGGTTTAGTATTTCAAAAACACACTTTGAAGTATGAGGTATAATGGGAGAAAACAACTGAGCCAATGAGCGAACAAGCTGACAGCACACATAAATTGTCTTTGCGGCTTCATCGGTATTGTTCTTTATAGTAACCCATGGTTGTTCATCGTTGAAGTATTTATTAGCCGCTCGTGCTATGTTCATTGTCTCTGTAATTCCGTCACGAAAACGAAAACGCTCGTATAGATTAGCGGCTTCACTCGAACCTTTCCACAGAGCGTAAATGAGATTGACATCATTTTCGTTGAGCAGCTTTCTCAGTTCTTCGGGAACATTAGCAAGCAGTTCATGTTCGGTCTGATGGTCGGAATCAAAATAATTAATAAGATTTTTCCAGTAAAGATTGAGCCATTTGTAATGAACGGGCAATTCAGGAATACCCTCAAAATTTTTGAGTGCAAATTGCAAAGTCCTGTTGATGAAATTTCCGAAAATTGCGGCAAGCTCATTGTTATTCCTTGCCTGAAAATCCTTCCATGTGAAGTCCGAATCCTTTGTTTCAGGAAGGTTCATTGCAAGAGTGTATCTGAGTGCATCAATACCCGATGAGTCGGGAAAATCCTTAATAAAATCGCGCAGGTCAATGCTCCAGTTGCGGGATTTCGAGAATTTCTGCCCTTCGAGATTGAGAAACTCATTAGCAGGCACATTGTCGGGAAGTATGTAGTTGTTTCCTCTTCCGTGCAGCATGGCAGGGAAAATTAATGTATGGAAAACAATATTGTCTTTGCCGATAAAAGCAATGTAGCGGGTTTCTTCATCCTGCCACCATTTACGCCAGTCATTGAGGCCGGCTTTTCCTTCATTGCTCAGAATGCCCATCAGCTCTTTAGTTGCGGAGATATAACCGAGAACAGCTTCAAACCAAACATACAAAACTTTTCCTACTGCCTTCTGAGGAGGGACATCGGGAATGTCATCTATTTTCACTCCCCATGTCAGGTCGCGGGTAATAGCCCTTTCAGACAAGCCCTGTTTGAGCCAGCTCCGGCTCTGCTGAAGAACATTGTCTTTCCAATCGCCTGCGTGGCTTTCGATGTAGTTTTCCAGAAATGCCTGAAACTTATCGAAAAGCATATACCAATGTACAGTACGACGAACTACGGGTGTTTTACCTGATACGAGGCTAATGGGATTTTTCAGTTCAAGCTGATTGTAGTAAGCACCACAGCTATCGCATTGGTCCCCCCTTGCATGTTCATTTCCGCAGTTGGGACATACTCCTTCGACATAGCGGTCAGGAAGAAACATTCCTGCTTCATCATCATAGTACTGCTCTTCCTCCATGTCAATCAAATAGCCTTTTTCCTTGAAATCGCTGAAAAACTCGCGTGCTGTGTTGTGATGGACTGGAAGAGATGTTCGGGAATATATATCGAAAGACATTCCGAATTTGTCGAAAGACTCTTTGTTTGCATAGTGGTATTTGTCAATAATTTCCTGAGGGGTAACACCTTCTTTATCGGCGGCTATAGTGATAGCAACTCCATGCTCATCGGAGCCGCAAACGTAAAGCACTTCCTCGCCTTTCAGCCTTTTGTACCGGGCGTAAATATCAGCAGGAAGATATGCTCCGGCACAATGCCCGAGGTGCAAATATCCGTTGGCATACGGCAAAGCCGAAGTTATCAGTGTTCTTTTCATAATTGTTAAAATGATTTATTCAATTTCGTATATGAATTACAAAAATAAGATAAATAATTGATTGTGGGAATAATAATTGAAAATAATATTTATCACATCTTTTTTCTCTTGGTTAAATATTCCCTCAATGCTTTGTCGAAGGGCTCTGATGTATCAGTCAGGTGGTAATCAATGTTGTTGTTGCGGCAGTCACGCTTTAATCCGGTAATGAAATCTTTCATTGCTTTTGAATATGATTTCTGAATTTGATAAGGTTGTGTAACCATTTCTTCGCTTGTCTCGATGTCTTTGAAAGTTGCCGCCCTCCCGAATTTGAAATCAATTTCGCGTGGGTCGAGAACCTGGAAAGCGAGAACCTCATGTTTCTTATGTCTGAAGTGGCTCAGAGCCTTGGTAACTGTTGCCGGATTATCGAAGAAATCGCTTATGACAATAACAAGTCCCCTGCGTGTTATTCTCTCGGCAAGAACATCGAGAGACTTAGCAGTTTCTGTTTCGTTTGAAGGCTGAGTGGTATCAATCACCTTAAGAATTTCATTTATATAAGAGTGTTTTGAACGCGGTGGAAGGTAAGTATGCAGGTTTGTGTCGTACAAGGCAATGCCGACAGCGTCTCTCTGCTTAATCAGAAGATATGCAAGAGATGCAGCAAGATAGCATCCATATTCGTATTTTGAAATTTGTCCTTTTGAAGCATATTTCATCGAAGCGCTTGCATCGAGGGCAATCACACATCTGAGATTAGTTTCTTCCTCGAACTGCTTAATGTAATATTTATCGGTTCGAGCGAAAGCCTTCCAGTCAATATTTCGGATTTCATCACCCGGTCGGTATTGGCGATGTTCTGCAAACTCAACGCTGAAGCCGTGATATGGCGAGCGGTGAAGCCCGATGATAAATCCCTCGACAACGAGACGTGCAATCAACTCGATATTTTCGAGCTGAGCCACAACTTTCGGCTGTAAATATTTTCGGTGGTCATTCATAAATATTAGAATTACATAAAATTTTATGGTTTATTGACGTGGTTAGGATTGGGATAGTATAAGTCTTAATTAATTAATGAAATTCTTAACAAAAAGGAAAAAATATTATTAATTTAGATATGAAAATAATATAAAATAGATTAATTTTATTTTCGATTCTTGTTTATTTTTAAATCTTTTGATTGAATGGTTTTGAATATTTCAAATATAAAGTTATACAGAATTACTCATAAAGATAATCTGGATGATATATTAACTAAGGGTATGCTATGTTCACCAAACCACAAACATGCTAATCCGAATTTTAAACAAATAGGAGACATTTCATTAATTCAAACAAGAAGTAATCGTGCCATTCCGATAAAGCCATATGGTTGTTTTAAAGATTACGTATCTTTTTATTTTTGTAATAAATCTCCTATGCTTTATGAAATCCAAAATGGATTTAAAGTAACAATGGTTAAACCTCAAGATATTATATACTTTGTTACTACTATTAGAAGAACCAAAGAAGAGGGTTGTAATTATATCTTCACTGATGGGCATGCAGCAGCTATATCATCTCAATTCTTCAATGTTGATGAAGATTTAAAAAATATTGATTGGAATGTTATTAATGGTCAATATTGGTTTGATACAGCTGAAGACCCTGATAGAAAACGTAGGAAACAGGCTGAATTTTTAGTATATTTGCAAGTACCTTTGAGTACAATTATTGGCATAGGTGTTTTTAACAACAATATAAAAAATGATGTAGAAGCCTTGCTTCAAAGCTATAACATAAATAAAATTATTGTTAAAGTAAAAGAAGATTATTATTACTAAAATGATAACACTTACAAAAGGCGACATCGTAAAAGCTCATACTGAAGCAATTGTAAATTCTGTAAACACAGTAGGTGTTATGGGGAAAGGCGTTGCTTTATCATTCAAAAATGCTTTTCCTGAAAATTTCATAAAATACAAAAAATCTTGTGATAAAGGTGAACTCAATATTGGAAAATTGTTGATAACAGAAACTCACCAATTTTATCCAAAATATATAATTAATTTTCCAACAAAAAAACATTGGAGATACCCCTCAAAAGAAGATTATATAGCAGCAGGATTAGAAGAATTGCATAAGGTAATAGTTGAAAAGAAAATTAAATCAATATCAATTCCTCCTCTTGGGTGTGGGAATGGTAAATTAGAATGGAATAATGTAAAATTTATGATCGAGTTAAATTTAAAAGATATTGATGGTATTGAAATACATTTGTACGAGCCGTCTTTCACACCTGAAAGAAATATATATAAAACGAAACCAGAACTTACTCCTGCAAGAGCAATATTACTTTGGCTTTTTAAAAGTTATCAAATATTAGGCTATGAACTTAATTTATTAGTAGCTCAGAAGTTATCCTATTTCTTACAGAGATTGGGAGAAAATTTACACCTTAAATTTGAAAAAGGTACTTATGGACCTTATTCTCATAATTTACATCACTTTTTGACTTTTTTAAATGGATATTATTTGAGTTTTAATCCTGATAATAACCAACCTAGCACATTGATTGAATTGATTGAAAATACTATTTTGGAAGTAGAAAATTATATTAAATCAAATTTATCAGAAAACCAAAAAGAACGTTTGGAAAATGCCATTAATTTAATTGATGGCTTCCAAACTCCATTTAGTCTTGAAATACTCGCAACGGTTGATTATATTCTTCAAAATAATGAAAACTATAGTCCTGAAGATATTTTGAAAAATATCAGAAATTGGACTAAACGAAAAAGGCAATTGATGAAACCCTACCACATTGAAGTAGCCTACAAAAGACTAATGGAATTCCAGCCATTACTTACTACAAATACAAATTAGTCTTAAATGAAAAGCGACCGGCTTAACGATACTCTATATCAAAAGTGCAAGAAAAAAGGATTGAATTTCAATCATGTTGCTGAAGTGGGTGTGTGGAGTCCTGAGACATCAAATGTTTTGGGATTTATTCAGGATGGCATAAGAGCCACATTGGTTGAACCTCTGCCTGATAAAATTGAAAGTATTAAGCAATACTTTGGAAATAATCAGAATGTTAAATTATTCCCTTTTGCCATTTATGAGAGGGAGGGTGAGCTTGATTTGTTCAATAAAGGAGCTTCTACATTTGCAGGAGAATTGAAGTCCAGCCCGGCATTGGTTAATGATAAGTATATAGCAAAACCTGAGGATAAAGTTACTGTTCAGGCAAAACTTTTTAGCAGTATTGACGACGGTACGATTGATTTGCTCAGCGTTGACACAGAAGGCTGTGAATGGTATGTATTAAAGTTTATGTCAAGCAGGCCAACTGTTATTTCAATCGAAACACACGGTAAAAAATATATTAATCCTTTCATTAAGGAAATTGAGAGATGGATGAAAGACAATGACTATGTAGTGTGGTACAAAGAAAAGAGCGACACTGTCTATATGAAGACTGGTGCTATTAAATTGAAAATGTGGGAGAAAATGAAATTAATTTTCTAATATAGTTTGTATGAGATTAATTCTGTTATAATGTATAGTTTTACATTTCCGTAGAAGTCTTTATCATAATTTTCAGTTTTTATCCAACCAATGCCCGGAGCAAAATACATTACCATTTTAAAAAAAATTTGTGAATTATTACCATAACGTTTCATTCCCGAATACTGATAACAATTAAAACTACCAGCCGGGACAATGATATTAGCACTTGTATTAGTAACAAATGTCGTGTCATCTTCAGCGTTGAAATAGTCATTATTATTTGCAGGGTATTTTAAAAACAATACATTTGTATCCTTTCCGGAATAATCCAACATTAGCACATATAAACCATCTGATAAATTATAGAAATAAATTGGTTCATCATTGATTTTATATAGGGACCTCCCAAGGATAGTCGTATCAGTAATAACTTCTAAATGTATCAAAGTATCATTTATAATATTACCATTCGAATCATAATCATACATTCTGTAATCCCAATAATTACCAACCTTAAGAGGCCAGATTACTGATGTATCTAATGGTTGTGTGCCGTTGTCTTTGCAGCCTGCAAAGAGCAGAATAATAACAAATAATAAAGGAATGAATAACTTTTTCATGTTTTAGCTTTCGATTATTTTTAATCAGCTTTAAAAGATAATGAAACTTAAAAAAGTTAATCAAGATTTCAAAATGAAATTTATTTTATCTAATTAATGTATCTTATGTTGGTTGAAATAACAGGTAAGGGTTTGTAATAAAATTTTAAATTTTATTCCAAAAATATTTAATTTAGAATACGATTAATCAGGGACATTTTAAAATAATTCAAAATATTTTTTTGTTAAACATTCAGAGGACTATATGAAAAAAGCACTTTTTTTGATTTTGACAATCTTATTGTTCTATGGCTGCGGTAAACCGAAGGATGAACCTGCAGGAGAACAACTGCTGACAAAGGAACAGATGGCAAAACTCGCCGATGATGCGAAAATTTATTTCAAAGTTATCCCGGACAAAATGCCCGGAAGCGAGACTGACACACCTGTATTGATTGCTCTCGGTGAAAAGCTTTACAACGACACCCGGCTATCGCTTGATAATACAATCTCATGCAATAGCTGTCACCTTCTCAATGATAACAAAGCCGGCGTTGATAATAAACCTGTTTCTACAGGTGTCGGAGGCAAGAATGGCACACGAAATTCACCGACTGTTCTAAATGCGGGCTTCCAGTTTGTGCAATTCTGGGACGGCAGGGCAAAGGACCTCGTTGAGCAGGCAAAGATGCCCGTCCTTAATCCTGTGGAAATGACTATGCCGAATGACAAAGAGGTAGTTAAAAGAATAGCTGCTGTTGCTGAATACAAAGCTCTGTTCAGCAAAGCCTTTCCGAATGAAAAAGGACTTATTACCTTTGACAACATAGCAAAAGCAATTGCGGCTTTCGAGCGCACACTTGTTACACATGACAGGTTTGATGATTATCTGAAAGGCCAGTCTGATGCTCTATCACAGGAAGAACTGAAGGGACTCGATATATTCATCAATACAGGCTGTACTACCTGTCATACCGGAGCTTTACTCGGTGGAAATATCTATCAGAAGATGGGATTAATTCATCCATATATCGATACGGTTGACAAAGGAAGATATGAAGTTACAAAAGCTGAAACGGATAAGTATATGTACAAGGTTCCTATGATGCGTAATGTCGTATTGACTTCACCGTATTTCCATGACGGCAAGGTTGCCAGACTCGAAGATGCAATCACTCAGATGGGATGGATGCAATTAAACAAAAAGCTAACACCAGAAGAAGCCGGATATGTTGCAAAATTTTTTAATGCACTGACAGATAAAAAAAGAGAAACAAAAGCAACAGCAGGAAAGTAAAATATGAAATTGATGGGGGACTGTCATTGAAGGCAGTACCTTTGAATATTTAGTAACTCATGTAACGCGACTCTTGAGTATTCGTATAGGCACTAAATTTACAATTTTCATTGAATTTTCAATGAACAAATTTTTAAAAATTATTTAGGTTATTCAAAAATATTACTTCTATAAAATTATAAATTGTCATAATATGGTAAAGTATAAATCAATTTTACATTGATAATTGCATAATTGACTGAAAATTGAAAATTTAGAATTATAGGATAGAGAAATAATAACTTATGTGTTACATGAGTTATTAAATCAACTTCCTCAACTTAGCCAGGTCGAATATTATATCCACTATTTTATCCTCATCAAATCTTGCACGATTCAGAATGACATCATAATAATCATTCTCGGGTTTTGTTCCCCGAAAAAATTTAATAAAAGCATCACGCTTGCGGTCTGTTTCGACAAGGGAGTTTTTTGCTTCTTTCTTTGTAACTTTAAGCTTGTTGCAAAGTAGTTTTACTCTGAAATCAACCGGTGCAATGAGTTTAATATGTAAAGCTCTTTGAATCTCATTAGTAATTACTGCACTTGCCCTTCCGACTATAACTGCTCTCCCTTCGTAGGCGGATGTTCTGATAATGTTCTGAATGGTTGCGATTATCTGGCTGTCGCTCACATAATATTTCTTAATGAAGGAATCAGCCAAATCCTCGAAAAGTGCTTTCTTTTTTGCATCGAAGATATGCGATATCCTTTCGGGTTTGATTTTCAGCTCTTCTGCTGATTTTTCGAGAATTTCTTTGCTAATCCAGCACCACTTCTTTTTGGAATCATTGGTTTCGATATACTGATTAATTTTGTTAACCAGCTTTACGGCTATGTCACCTGCAAAGCATCCCATCTCGCGCGAAATCGTTATAACGGGACCTGCACCTTGAACAGTAAGATTGTCAATTTTATATTTTTTTGACAAATACCTTTGAAAAACATTTTCTCCGCTCATATTACCCCCAATAATAGTAAATCTATTTTAAGCCAGTCTGACTGTTTCTTTCGGGGTCATTTTTTTATTTTGTTGATTTTATATTATAAAGAACCACCAATTACTATAAACTTATTTAAAAAAGTTTTATTGCTGAGCGAAAAAAAATTCAATTGCGATGTAACATTTTTCCATTTTTATTGTTATTACAGTAAATATTAGTTAAATTTTCTGAGACATTTTTAGGTTTCAGGTGTACTTAGATATATAATTTATACAAAATTGAATTTAGTTTGTCTGTTTAGCATTTCGGTATTGGCAATTTGGTAGGGGCAATTCACGAATTGCCCATGAGTAGGAATTCGTATGAAGCATCAGATCAAGGAATATTTTTTACTTAAATAAATTTTCTAAAATAATTTAAAGCTAAAAATATGAATAACGTTTGTTTTTTTTATTGCCATTTCTATCATTATTTATTTTAATATTTAATCCTTGCGAAAAAAATTCTGTCAACATTAACGAGATTTCTTTTGAAACTTTTAAGACATATCATATTGATAGTACATATAAAATGGATTCAATAGGTTCATTTTTAATTATTACGAATAAGAATATTCTTGATACAATTTTTCAACTTAACAAATTATTGGATTCTTCTGATTTAGATAGTATATACTAAGTTGCTTAAATAATTCTGAATTCTAATGATGTCATTCTGAGCGCAGCGAAGAATCTATCTTAATAAAGTACAAATAATTAGATTCTTCACTTCGTTCAGAATGACAAAAAATAAAATCGGTATTTTTAAAACTATTCAGTATAATCCCTACGTGATAAGATGAGGGTGCGGTGATTCACTTTCTACTGATATGTAATTACTACATGATAAATTTGTTATATGATTTCCAAAATGTAACACTCACGGCTCAAAACTCAAAACTTAATTCTCACCTGCCGTGAAAAACGCTTCCCCTATGCTTGGGTCGTATGTTACGGCTAAGCCGAGTGATTCCTTGATTTTTTCCAGTAGTTTTTCCTGAGAGATTGGTTTGGAGATGAATGCAGATGCTCCGTCTCTAAGTGCAACGCCGAAAATTTCACGGCTGATGGCTCCGGACATTATTATTGTGGGTATTTGATTTGTGTGGTCGAGTTTCTTAAGCACTTTCAATAAAACATCCCCATTCATCATTGGCATTAATATATCGAGGATAATGATTAATGGCTGGCTTTGTATTGCCTGTGCCAATCCTTCAATGGGGTCATACGCAGAAATAGGATTAAATCCCCAGCCCTTCAGTAAACTGCTGACTATCCGGTGAATCCATTTGTCATCGTCAATAATCAGTACATCCCTGGAGATTGATGACCTGCCTAAAGATTTCAACAATTGTTGTGCTATGTTTTGGTTGTCTATATTTTTTTTTGGTTCCGGCAAATCTGCACTTTACACTTATTAATAATTCTTAATGTACGCTACACCAAGTTATTGCCTGATTAAGAATATGCTTTTGACGAAATTTAGTAAAAATTATTATTAAAACAAAGGTTTATTAAATAATTCGGTATTTTGGAAAAAAAATTGGAAATGGAAAAGGGGAGGTAGGAATTGGGAGAGATGGTTGTTTTTTTAACTAATACTATTAATGATAATCATACTTTTGTTATTTGAATAATTACTCTATTTCCCAATGCAAAACCTTGAGAAAATATTATTCAGAACATCCTCATCCCATGTATCGCCTGTGATTTCTCCAAGAGTTTTAGCAGTACTGCGAATGTCAATTGCAATAATTTCATTTTCTAATTTTGACTCAATGGCTGTAAGTGCATCACTCAAATCAGATGCAGACTGCCTGAGAAGAAGGGCATGACGCTGGTTAACGAGAATATCTTTGGTTCTGTCAATGCTCTGTGATGCTTTTTTTTCAAGCACCTCTTTCAATGTATCGATACCAATACCTTTCTTTGCAGATATTCTGATTTCGTTTACAGTTTCCGGAGGCATTGTATCTAATTTATCAGAATCAACATTGTCAATCTTATTCTGCAAAAGATATACTTTTGAATTTGGGTACTTTGTCTTAATGCTATTAAATAGTTTGTCGGAATGGCCCGGTGAAATTGAAATATCATTTATTATAAGAATCAAATCGGAATGTTCCAAAACAGTTTCAACGAGCTTAATGCCTTCGATTTCGATTATGTTTTC
>Ga0209317_1002924_pt1 | contig 11532 bp, 8 predicted proteins | sample RifGroB2_FD_183994 | JGI IMG/M metagenome (GOLD analysis project Ga0209317, IMG submission 183994) | Soil microbial communities from Rifle, Colorado, USA - Groundwater B2 (SPAdes) (version 2) | ecosystem: Environmental > Terrestrial > Soil > Unclassified | place: Rifle, Colorado | collected...
GATCTGTTTTAACTTCCGTACCGACCGTCTGCGCCAGACAACTATTGCCTTTACACAAAAAGACCTTCCCGAATTCGGCATGAAAACAATGCCTTTGCAATGGTTCACCATGACCAATTACAAAGCCGATTTCGAAAACATCAATGTAATTTTCGACAAGCCGAACCTGAATAATACAATGGGCGAAATTGTTTCGAAAGCCGGATTGAAACAAATCCGTATTGCCGAGACAGAAAAATATGCCCACGTTACCTTCTTCTTCAGCGGAGGCCGCGAAGAGGAATTTGCAGGCGAAAAACGATTGATGGCTCCATCGCCCAAAGTTCCGACCTACGATTTTCAACCCGAAATGTCGGCTCCTGTGGTACGAGACCTCATTGTTCCCGAATTGCTCAACCAAACAGCCGATTTCGTTTGCCTGAATTTTGCCAATGGCGATATGGTTGGACATACCGGCGTTTATGAAGCAATCGTAAAAGCAATTTCAGCTGTTGACAGCTGTGTGAAAGATGTAGTTGAAGCTGCTCAGAAAAGTGGTTACGAAATCATGATCATCGCCGACCACGGAAATGCCGACAATGCCATCAACGAAGACGGATCGGCCAACACAGCCCATTCGCTGAATCCGGTTCCTTGTATCTATATTTCAGAAAACAAAAATGCCAAGATTAAAAACGGAATACTGGCCGATGTTGCTCCTACCCTTTTATCTTTAATGGGTTTGGAAATTCCTTCAGAAATGACCGGAAACGTTTTAATTGAAAAATAAATAAAGTTGTTTAAAGTCCAAAGTTTAACGTTCAACCATCAACATTGAACATTAAACTTTGGACTTTTGACTTTAAACCAATTCTTTTTATGCTCGAAATCGGTAGAACCATTGTCAGCCTTGATGTTTTAGAGAAGAAATTCCTTTGCGATTTACTGAAATGTAAAGGTGCATGTTGTGTTGAAGGCGACTCGGGCGCTCCGGTTACTCCCGAAGAAGTTGAAGCCATTACTGAGGCATATCCCGAAGTTGAGGTATATATTTCAGAATCTCACCGTGCTGAAATCCGCAAGCAGGGTTTCGCGGTAGTCGATCTCGATGGCGATTTGGTTACTCCGTTGGTGAATAACCGGCAGTGTGTCTATACTTTCGAGGAAAAAGGAATTTTGAAATGTGCCATCGAAAAGGCGTTCTTCGACGGAAAAAGCAAATTTCGCAAGCCGGTTTCCTGCCATCTTTTCCCTATCCGAATCACAGAATACAAGCGGTTTGATGCCGTGAACTATCAGCAAATAGACATTTGTAAGCCCGGCCGCCAGTGCGGAAAAAGCGAAAACCTGCCTTTGTATGTATTCCTGAAAGAACCTCTGATCCGCAAATACGGCGAAGAATGGTACGAGCAGCTGAGCTACGCAGCCGAAAACTATCCGCAACAAGAATAAATTAGTCCGGGTGTGACTTGAAGTCACGCCCGGACTTGCGTTAAGCAACTATCTCAATCCGGTTTTTTTCAGGATCATAAACTGAGCTTTCGTAATATCCGTCACCAGTCATTCTACCCTGACTAATAATTTCAAACCCGTCATTTTTCAATGTATCGGTAATTTGATCAACCCTGTCGCGACTTCCAACTTTAAAAGCGAAATGGGCAATTCCGGTATAATGTTTACGGTAATCGTTTTTACTCCCCGAAACAGTTGGCATTTCCATCAGTTCAATGCGGCAATCGCCTCCAAACGTAAGAAAATAGGATCTGAATTCTTTAGAATGATTATAATAACAAGATCCTGAAATAGCATCAAAATAGTGAGTATAAAAATTTCGCATTCCTTCCAGATCACGTGTCCAAATGGCAATGTGTTCGATTCTCATAATGGTAATTGTTGTAATTAGTTTGTTTTCATGTATTAGCTTCCCATTCATCAAAAAACTGCTGAAGATAATTCTCCAGAAAATGATGCCTTCGCTCTGCCATTATTTTGGCAGTTTTCGTATTCATCCGATCTTTCAACAGTAAAAGTTTTTCGTAAAAATGATTGATTGTAGGAGCTGTACTGCTCTTATACAATTGAAAATCGTCGTACATAACGGGTGCGATATCCGGATCGTAGATGAGCCTTTTTTTATGGCCACCGTACGCAAAAGTCCTTGCTATTCCAATGGCGCCAATGGCATCCAGACGATCAGCATCCTGAACAACAGCCGATTCGGGCGAACTAACCGGAGTGTCGATGCCAGCACCTTTATAAGATACTTCCTCAATAACCTGCAAAATATGATTAGCAGTTTCAGGTTCAACATCTAAAGAATCAAGCCATTTTTTTGCTTTTACCGGAATGTGCGATTCCGATCCTGTAATTTTGTAGTCGTCAAGGTCGTGAAGTAAAGCAGCCATTTCGGTTACAAAAAGATCACTGCCTTCGATCCCGCCAATACGCAGTGCCAACCGGCGCACTCGATCAACGTGAAACCAGTCGTGACCACCAATATCGGCAGCGAATTCTCCGGTTATAAAATCTGCTGTTTTTTGTATGATGATTAATCTTTCCATTTCCCTCCAAATTTAAATTAATTAAAGGCTATTTCCTGATTATTTGCAACTATTATTTATCATTTCGGAATAAATAAAACTCCGACGAAACCATTCCGGAATTCGAAAAAACCTTGGAAAATCTTCCAAATAAACGCGTTATGACTTAATTATTGTTAATTTTTTCAAGCCTCTGGGAACATTTATATATTTTTGCAACGTTGAATTGTTAATAGAATCATCTAATTTCAAACTATGGGAAGGCTCGAATTTTTAACAATCCCTGCTATGTTGCAGGCCAGTTTCAAGGACTATGCAAAGAATCAGTCGTTGGTATTTGTCGGTGAAGAAAACAGAAGCTACGCGCAGCTTGAAATTGAAGTTAAAAAGGCAGCTCTTCAACTTCAGTCAATTGGAGTAAAAAAGGGAGATAAAGTAGCGATTCTGAGCATGAATATGCCTCAATGGGGAATCGCATTTTTTGCAGCCAGCGTCATTGGTGCAGTGGTAGTACCCATACTTCCTGATTTCCATCCCAACGAAATCAAAAATATACTTACACATGCCGAAGTTTCTGTGGTTTATGTTTCAGAAACATTGTTCAGTAAACTCGATACTTCCGCAGATTTAACTGTTATTCGGATTGAGAACTTTGGAGTAGTTTCAAAAACATCCTTACCTTTCTATGAAGAAATTGACGCAAGCCAGTTTGTGTACGAAAAAATTGAAGAACAGGATTTGGCATCCATTATATATACTTCAGGAACAACAGGAAAATCGAAAGGAGTAATGCTGACCCACAAGAACATTGTATGGACAGCCCAACAATGCTGGCAGATTCAGAATATCGTACCAACCGACCGCTTCCTTTCCGTTCTTCCGCTTTCGCATACACTCGAAAATACACTTGTACTGATTCTTCCATTGAAATATGGCGCTTCGGTTCATTATCTTCAGAAGCCGCCGGTAGCATCGGTATTACTTGCCGCGCTAAAAGTAGTACGCCCAACAATCATGCTGATCGTTCCACTGATCGTCGAAAAAATATACAAAACCAAAATATTACCACAAATCAACAGTAAATTCATTACCCGCATTCTGTTCAAGATTCCGACTTTCAGGAAAATTTTGCACAAAGTGGCTGGCAAGAAACTGTATGAAACTTTTGGAGGACAACTTAAATTCTTCGGAATCGGTGGAGCCAAACTCGACGACAATGTTGAACGTTTCCTGATGGAAGCAGGATTTCCGCTGGCAATCGGTTATGGCATGACTGAGTCATCGCCGTTACTTGCAGGTGCCGGAGTGGGAAAAACAAAGTTCTTATCAACCGGACCAGCCATGCCCGGAGTTCAATTGCGCATTGCAAATGCTGACAAAGTAACCGGGCAGGGAGAAATTCAGGCAAAAGGTGAAAACGTAATGCTTGGATATTACAAAGAACCCGACATAACCAAAGAAACGATAACAGAAGACGGTTGGTTAAGAACCGGCGATCTGGGGTATTTCGACCAAAGCGGCAATCTTTACATTAAAGGCCGTATCAAAAACATGATTGTGGGCTCCAGCGGAGAGAATATTTATCCTGAAGAAATTGAATCAGTGATCAACCGTATGGAATATGTGCTCGAATCGCTGGTTGTACAGCAAAAAGGCAAACTGGTGGCTTTGGTGCATCTTAACATGGAAGAACTCGAAAACAAATATCAGCACGCCAAATCAGAGGCTATTTCGTTTGTTAACGAAAAAGCTGAAGAAATTCTCAAAGAAATTCAGGGAAAAGTGAACGAAGAACTCAATAAATTCTCACAAATACAGAGAGTTGTTTTGCAGCGAAATCCATTCGAGAAAACTCCAACCCAAAAAATTAAACGTTTCCTCTATTACGCTTAAGCAGAAAAAAGAAGCAATATAACCTGAATTCGGCAATAATATCAACAGCATCCACAAGTCCACTACTGATAATCAACCAGTTTAGGACAAGAATAAAAAAAAACAAAAGACAAATGCCTTTTGTAACACTTTTATTCTTTAAATTTAGATAATATAAACTCTAACTGCTGGTATGTTTCCTTCAAACGAAAAACCTGAATTTTATTCAGGGTACATCAGAGTCGATGAAAATCTTCAAATTGAGGAGATTTCAGGTCACATCAATCATATTCTCAGAATTGGAGATATTGACCAAAACGAAATTTTGCCAAATATTATCGATGTTCTGAAAAAAAACATCCGTTCGTTTATAAAAGAAGAAGTACTGCCCTCCATCATCTCCAGGCAAATAAGACATTTTTCGTATGAAAGAAAAAATACTGTTGTAACAATAGCTGTTACTCCAATTGCCTCGGGTTTAACTATAATTAGTTTCGAAGAAATTCCTTCTGCCATTAATATCGAGCAAAAAACATTATCCGAAAAGCTGAGAGAAATTTTCATCAGGATTAATCCCGATTTAAAAATCATTTATGTTTCAAAAAACAGCTATCAAAAACTTGGTGGGAAAGGCAGAGATTTAAGAGGAAAACCTCTCGAAGAAGTCGATTTTTTCGAAGATCAGAAAGAAACTGTAATCCAATCGGTTAATCATGCATTTCAATTTCAGAAGCAGAGTGAAAAAGATATCAGAATAGTACGAAATAATAAATCAACATGGTGGAATATCACATTTATTCCTGAAACCGATTCCACCGATCAGCAACAGTCGGTACTGATCATCCTAAAAAATGTAAACCGCTACAAAAAAATAGAAGAGAAATTACTTGAAAGCGAGCACCGGTTTCAGCTTGCCACCGAAGCTGCCGACCTGGGGATTTGGGATTACCTTGTTGGAACAGACAGAACTTTCTATTCTAAAAGATGGAAATCAATGCTGGGATACTATCCCGACGAGATTCCTGACAATTATTCGGTTTGGGAACAATTGCTTCATCCCGAAGACAAAGACAGAATGGTTCGCTTCATCAACAACTTTCTGAAAAGCGATTTGTATGTTTATGAGGCCGAATTTAGACTGAGGCATAAAAACGGGAATTATGTATGGATAAAAAGTCGTGCATCGGTACAGCGCGACGAAAATGGCGTTGCTACCCGAATGTTTGGAACTCACCGGGATATTACTGAAGAAAAAAAATCGGAAAGTGAATTTAAAAAATTACACCAGGCGATTCTGCAAAGTCCGATTGGCGTAATTATCACCGACACCGAAGGTTATATAGAATTCTTCAATCCGGCATTTTGCAAAATTACAGGCTGGGGCGACAACGAAGTAATAGGTAAAAAGACAAACATTCTTAAATCCGGATTTCATCCTAAAACCTTTTACGAAAAACTTTGGGAAACCATCAGTTCGGGCAACGAATGGCAAGGCGAGTTTAAAAATAAAAAGAAAACCGGTGAATATTACTGGGAATTGGCAAGTATATCGCCCATCAGGAACAATTTTGGCAACATAACCCACTATGTGAAAATTGCTGAAAACATTACCTACCTGAAAAAAATTGAAAAAGACCTGAAGAAAGCAAAGCAAGATGCCGAGATTGCCAATAATTACAAGAACCATTTTCTGGCAAACATGAGCCACGAAATAAGGACACCGATTAACACAATTATTGGCTTTAGCGAATTGATGAAAAACGAGCATCTTGAACTTCCAAAACGAAATAAATACTCCGAAATTATTGAAGAAAACAGTCAGGCCTTACTTCGGCTAATCGATGATATTATTGATGTTTCGAAAATTGAAGCCAACGAACTTAAAATAAAAAAGGAAGCCTGTTCGCTGGGCGAGTTATTTTCGGAACTAGAAATGACTTATAACAATTACCTTAAAAGGAAGCAAAACAGAAATCTCAGATTGATATTTCACATTCCTGACGAAGCCCATCACGATGTAATTTTCACCGATCCATACCGGCTGAAACAAATCTTAAACAACCTGTACCTGAATGCGTTAAAATATACCGATGCCGGTAATATCGAAATCGGGTACAACATTATCAACGAAAATAAATTAAGATTCTTTGTTTCAGACACAGGGACAGGAATTCCCCCCGAAAGGATCAAGCATATTTTCAAACGATTCAACTATACGGAAGAAACAAGTACTTCTAACTCCGGACTTGGACTCTCTATTTGTAAAGATCTGGCGCTGTTGCTTGGTGGCGACATCAATGTAAAATCCATCCCGCGTGAAGGAAGTGTTTTTTATTTAACCATTCCCTACGATAAAATCAAAATTCCGCTGGTTCGATCTTCCACCGTTAAAACACCTGCCAGGGCCAAATACAATTTCAACGATTATACAATCATGATTGCTGAAGATACTCCCTACAACTACGAATACCTGAATAGCATTCTTCAAAAAACCGGAGCCAATGTATTATGGGCAAAAGATGGTATCGATGTTCTAAACCTATTCAACAGCTCGAAAGTTGACCTTATTTTAATGGACATCCAGCTACCCGAGATAAGCGGATACGAAGCAACCTCACAAATCAGGCTGAAAGACATGAAAATTCCGATTATCGCACAAACAGCTTTTGCTATGCCCGAAGAAAAAGACAAGTGCTTAAAATCGGGATGCAACGAAGTGCTGGTAAAACCCATCATGATGGACGATGTATTAACTACCGTAGCCAAATATCTGCATAAATAATTCCTTAAAATCGGGTGCAGGTTCTGTTTATTGAAATTAGCTGATTAAATTTGAAGCTTATAAAAGAAATGGAATATGCATATCGACCGGTTTCCTTCCAGACTATTGGAAAATGCAGTAAACGAATTTGCCAAACTTCCCGGCATTGGGCGCAAATCAGCACTGCGATTGGTTCTTCACCTCCTGAAGCAGGATCTGCAGGAAGTTGAGATCTTCGCCAACAGTCTCATTCAGTTACGCTCCGAAATTAAACATTGCCGTGTTTGTTATAATATTTCCGATTCAGATGTTTGCAATATCTGCTCAAATCCATCGCGAAATACTTCATTTGTATGCGTGGTCGAGAATATAAAAGATGTAATGGCCATCGAAAACACCCATCAGTTTAACGGATTATACCATGTTTTGGGTGGAATTATTTCGCCTATGGATGGAATTGGCCCATCAGACCTTGAGATCGAATCGCTTGTAAGACGTGTAAATAAAGGCGGAATTGATGAAATCATTCTGGCATTGAGTACTACTATGGAAGGAGATACCACCAACTTTTTCATCTTCAAGAAGCTAAAAGATACAAATGTCAAAATTTCAACCTTAGCTCGTGGCGTATCTATTGGCGACGAACTGGAATATACCGACGAAGTTACACTTGGCCGTTCAATCGTTAACCGCATGAGTTTTGAAGATTCAATTATAAAATAAAGAATGAAACTATCAGTCGTAATAGTCAACTACAACGTCAAATATTTTCTGGAACAGTGCCTTCATGCAGCGCTAAAAGCTGCTGCAAAGGTTGATTCAGAGATCATTGTGGTTGACAACGATTCGGTTGATGGCTCCTGCCAGATGCTTGAAGAGAAATTTCCGGGAATTACACTCATTGCCAACAAAGTAAACGTAGGTTTTTCGAAAGCCAACAATCAAGCCATCCGAATAGCCAAAGGTGAATACATTTTGTTGCTGAACCCTGATACGGTGGTGGAAGAAGACAGCTTTGTGAAAATTACCGGATTCATGGATAAAACACCGGAAGCCGGAGGATTGGGCGTAAAAATGATCGATGGGAAAGGTCGTTTCCTTCCCGAATCGAAGCGCGGATTACCCACTCCTGAAGTTGCTTTCTGGAAAATGTTTGGCTTTTCGAAGCTATTTCCACATTCAAAAAGGTTTGCCCGCTATCATCTGGGCTATCTCGACAACGATCAGATACACGAAGTTGAAGTGCTGGCCGGTGCATTTATGCTCCTTCGACGCGAAACACTCGATAAAGTAGGCCTACTCGACGAAGATTATTTCATGTATGGAGAAGACATCGACCTTTCTTACCGCATCACAAAGGGCGGATATAAAAACTATTATTTCCCCGAAACAACCATTATTCATTACAAAGGCGAAAGCACCAAAAAAGGCAGTATCAATTACGTGAAAGTGTTTTACAACGCGATGATCATCTTTGCAAAGAAACATTTCTCGAAAGGCAATGCCCGCCGATACGCTATTCTGATCAATCTTGCCATTTACTTTAGGGCGCTGCTTTCGCTGGCCGGACAGTTCCTGAAAACAACTTTGCTTCCACTGACCGATGCGTTTTTTATCTATCTCGGATTTGCCATTTTATTGCCCAACTGGGAAGCATACAAATACGAACGAGGCTACTATCCGCCCGAATACCTGCACTTTGCAGTACCAATTTATATCCTGATTTGGATTTGCTGTATCTGGTTAAACGGCGGATACCGAAAGAATATTCAGTTCGTACGAATCTTTAAAGGTTTGCTGTGGGGAACACTTTCTATCCTGATTTTTTATTCGCTTGTTGACGAAAGCATGCGCTATTCGAGGGCTTTGCTGCTTTTAGGTTCGGGCTGGGCATTTATCGCACTTCCGGCTTACCGGTATTTATTGTACAAACTACGAATGACCGGTCTGGAACTTGAACTCGAAAAGCAAAAGCGCGTGGCAGTGGTAGCAGCTATCGAAGAGTCGAAACGGATATCAGAACTGATTTCCCAATCGGGTTTAAATATCGACACTGTTGGATTTGTATCGCCCGACGATTCGGTGCATCAGCAGTTCTATCTCGGCAATATTCATCAGTTATCCGAAATTGTCCGGATCAACAAAATCGACGAACTCATTTTTTCTTCCGGAGATATTCCATCGCAGGAAATTATCCGGATCATGCTCGATTTGAGCAACCTCAACATCGACTACAAAATTGCACCCCCCGAAAGCCTTTCGATTATTGGCAGCAACTCCATATCCACCGCAGGCGATCTGTATGTGGTTCATATCAACTCAATTGCGAAAGAAAAAAACAAGCAGAACAAACGAGCTTTCGACTTTGCGCTCGCATTCACACTGCTTTTTCTATCTCCGGTTATCATTTGGTTCGCACATACAAAAACAGGTTTTATCCGGAGTATTTTCGAAGTATTCTTCGGAACCAGAACTTGGGTAGGCTACTGCTCCGGAACACAAAATCATTTACCCCCGATAAAAAAAGGCATCCTCTCCCCTGCATCACTTTATTCTGAAACCATTCAGGAGAAAAAGAAAGATGAACTGAACATTGTTTACGCCAAGGATTACAGGCTGATGAACGATTTGGAGATCGTGCTGAAAGCCTGGAGAAACATCGGTAAATTATGAAACTCGAGTTTGGAAAAGTTCGTTTCAGGGCACTGGAACCCGACGACATCGACTTGCTGTACGAATGGGAAAACGACTCGGAAATTTGGGAAGTAAGCAACACCTATGAACCATTTTCGAAATATATTCTGGCGAAATACATCAAGGAATCGCAGCGCGACATATACGAAAGCAAGCAAGTCCGCATGATTATTGAAACGCATGAAGGCAAGGCTGTCGGCGCCATCGACCTGTTCGATTTTGATCCTTTTCATTTCAGAGCCGGCGTGGGCATTCTCATTCACGATGAAAAAGACCGAAAACTGGGATATGCCACCGATGCACTTCAACTACTTTGCAATTATGCCACCAATCACTTACGGTTGCACCAGTTATTCGCCAACATTTCTGCCGATAATCTGGCAAGCATCAAGTTGTTCGAAACCAATGGATTTGAACTTTCAGGAACAAAAAAAGACTGGCGTCGCACAATGGATGGCTGGAAAAATGAATTGATGTTTCAGAAAATACTTAAATGAAGCAATAAGGAAAATCTCCTTCAAAGTACGCAGTGTAAATTAATCTTTGTTCAGAAAATCTAAAAAAATCAGGACTAAGAGGACAATGGCTAATATAAGCACTTACATTTGCAGCTTCAAAAAAACTGGAGGAAATGGAACCAATCTTCTTACCCAAAACATGGAGCCTTTTCAAAAAGGGCTTACTGACCAAAAACATTTCGAACGACATTTTTGCCGGAATCATAGTTGGAATAGTGGCTTTGCCACTGGCCATTGCTTTTGCTGTTGCTTCGGGGGTTTCTCCTGAAAAAGGTATTATCACTGCAGTAGTAGCGGGTTTCATCATAGCCTTACTTGGTGGAAGCCGTGTTCAGATTGGCGGGCCAACAGGTGCTTTTATCATTATCGTTTACGGTATTGTCCAAAAATACGGTATCGACGGTTTAATTATTTCGACCATTATGGCCGGATTGATGCTCATCGCTTTCGGAGTGCTTCGGTTGGGTTCTGTCTTGAAATTCTTTCCTCATCCGTTAATCGTTGGTTTTACAAGCGGTATCGCACTGGTCATTTTTTCAACCCAAATTAAAGATGCAATGGGACTTCCCATCGACAAGCTACCGGCTGAATTCATTGCAAAATGGGAAGTTTACTTCCATCATATACAAGATTTCAATCCTGCTGCGATACTCATTACCATCGGAACCATAGTGATTACCATTTTTTCAGGACGTATAATTCCTAAAATCCCCGGGTCATTTCTGGCAATTATTATCATGACTCTGGCCGTTGGAATTTTTGGCATTGAGGTGAATACAATCGAATCGATTTTCGGGAATATCCCCAATAAAGTAGGAATTACTTTTCCAACAATTCATTTCGATCAGTTGGGACAGTACCTGCAACCTGCACTAACAATTGCGCTTTTGGGTGCGATCGAATCCTTACTTTCAGCTGTGGTTGCCGATGGTATGATCAGCAGCACCCATCGTTCGAACACCGAACTGATTGCCCAGGGAATTGCGAACATCGTAACTCCATTTTTTGGTGGAATACCCGCAACCGGAGCCATTGCCCGAACTGCAACCAACGTAAAAAACAACGGCCGGACACCAATTGCCGGGATTGTACATGCATTGACCCTTTTGCTTATCATGCTGTTTTTCGGGAAATGGGCGATACTCATCCCAATGCCGGTACTGGCAGG
>Ga0209317_1002926_pt1 | contig 11529 bp, 11 predicted proteins | sample RifGroB2_FD_183994 | JGI IMG/M metagenome (GOLD analysis project Ga0209317, IMG submission 183994) | Soil microbial communities from Rifle, Colorado, USA - Groundwater B2 (SPAdes) (version 2) | ecosystem: Environmental > Terrestrial > Soil > Unclassified | place: Rifle, Colorado | collected...
CGGTCCGCCTTGTGGTAGTTGTCGATCAGGTTCTGGTCGTTGGTGTAGGAGTGGCATGTCTCGACGTGGCCGCTCGCTATGCCGAACCTGTCGCTGATCGTCTTTAACACCGGGACGATCGCGTTGGTGGTGCAGCTTGCCGCGGAGAAGATCTTCTCGGACGCGACGATCAGCTCGTTGTTGATGCCGGCAACGACGTTGGGGATGTCACCCTTTCCCGGGGCGGTCAGGAGCACCTGGGAGACCCCCTGCGCCTTCAGGTGGCGTCCCAGCCCTTCGCGGTCGCGCCACTTGCCGGTGTTGTCGATCAGGATCGCGTTGTTGATGCCGTACCGGGTGTAGTCCACGTTCTCCGGCGCGTCGGCGTAGATGATCCGGATCATGTTGCCGTTGGCGATGATCGCGTTTTCTTCCTCGTCGATGGTGATGATGCCGTTGAACGGGCCGTGCACCGAGTCGCGGCGCAGGAGGCTCGCCCTTTTCACCAGGTCGTCCGGCCCGCCCTTGCGCACCACGGCGGCGCGCAGCCTCAGCTTCTCGCCGCTGCCGGACTTCTCTATCAGGATGCGGGCGAGCAGGCGCCCGATGCGGCCGAAACCGTAGAGCACGATGTCCTGCGGCTCATCCAGGAGCGGGGTGCGGCCGGTGTTGACCGGGGCGAGTTCTGCGGCTACGAAGTCGTCGACGGAAACGGCGCCGCCCTGTGCCTGGTAGCGGACGGTAAGCCTGCCGAGGTCGATGCGCGCCGGCGCCAGGTCGAGCTTGCTGAGGGCCTCGAGAACGGGAAAGGTCTCCAGCACGGTCAGCTCGGAGTCGAGGATCTGCCGCGCGAAGCGGTGCGCCTTGAGGATCTCGATGGTCGGGCTGTTCACCAGCGACCGGCCGTACACGGTAGTCACGATGTTGTTGTCGCGGTACAGATGACCGATGATCGGGAGCATGCGCTCGGCAAGCTCCTCGTGCCCCTGCCACTCCTTCAGATAAGCTTCCTGTTTCTCAATGTTCATGTCTCATCCCTTCTCGGAAAAATAACGCCGGTCTGTGTGAGAGTACCGTCGGCGCAACCTATTTTTGTGTCACAAGAAAACGAACCGGCCGCCACTCTAAGTGTAACTGCGGCAAACACTTTCTCGTCAGAGGAAAATGCCGGAGCCGATCCGGCGCAAACCCCTGCATACTACTGCATCCGGGTTACGTAAACAATCTGAAGTTCAGCGACGTCTGAAGATAATTATTCGATTAATTATTTCGACCAAATAAAATACGCGTGAAGATCTCTGTCGACACTCTGCACCGAGGCAACCTTTGCACTGCGCATGGTTCTCGTGCTATGCTCCCCGGCTGCTGCCCCCTCAAGCCGCGCACATGTCTCCCTCTTACGGGAAACCCTGCGCCGCCGGCCCCGGAGGGTGACCGAATTCAAACAGTGGAAGCCGCAATGAGAACTATCGTCCTACTCGTCCTGTCCAACGTGTTCATGACCTTTGCCTGGTACGCGCATCTGAAAGACCTGCGCAGTTCGCCTTTGTACGTGGCCATCCTCGCCAGCTGGGGGATCGCCCTTTTCGAGTACACGCTCCAGGTCCCCGCCAATCGCGCCGGTTACGGCACCTTTAGCCTGGGACAATTAAAAATCATACAGGAAGTCATCACCCTATCCGTCTTCGTGCCGTTTGCCGTGTTCTACATGGGGCAGCCGCTCAAGCTGGATTACCTCTGGGCAGGGCTCTGCATGGGGGGCGCCGTTTTCTTCATTTTCCGCAGCTGAACGAGGGAGGGAGTACCACCATGATCTGCGTGATCGCTTCAATCAAGGTCAAGGAGGGGGCGCGGGATGCGTTCCTTGAGATCTTCAACGAGAACGTCCCCAAGGTGAGGCAGGAGCAGGGATGCATCGAGTATTTCCCGGCGGTCGACATCGATGCGGCCTTGGGCGCGCAGAAGCTCGACGGCCGGGTGGTGACCGTGATGGAGAAGTGGCAGGACCTCGAGGCGCTCCGTCTGCACCTCGCCGCACCGCACATGCTTGAGTACAGGGAAAGGGTCAAGGAGCTGGTGGAGGATGTTTCGCTGAAGGTGCTGCAAGAGGCGTAGCAAATTACCCCAGGTACGGCTTCAGCACCTCGAGCGAGCTTTCCAGGTGCGCCTTGCTGTGCGCCTCGATGGTGTACGCGGCGTCCGGCGCGTAGCGCTCCATCAGCCGGAAGTACAACCCGAAGTCTATGGCACCCTCGCCCGGGGGCGCATGATCGTCCCTGGCACCGCCGTTGTCGTGGATGTGCACCTCCACGATCCGCTCGCCCAGCGCCTCGAACCACTGCTCCATGCCGACCTTCCGGAACAGGTTCCAGTGCCCCACATCGAAACAGTGCCCGAAAATGGGGTCATCGATCGCGTCCAGAAGCGCCTTCAGCGTGGAAGGCTCCTCCTCGAAGATGTTCTCCACCGCTATGACCGTCCCGATATCTTTCGCGCGGTCAAGGACCGCGCGCCACGCCGTGACGCTGAAGTCGAGCCACTGCGCGGTCGCCTCGCCGTAGCGCCAGCGGTCGAAGCCGGGATGGAATACCATCACCTCGGGGCGGAGGATCTGCGCCGCATCCAGCACCTGGCCGAAGCGGTGCATGGTGGCGTCCCTCAGCATCCTCTCCAGCGATCCGGGGTTCAGATCCATGAAAGGCGCGTGGACGGTGCAGGAGAGCCCTTCCGCACGCAGCGTTCGGGCCGTGGCCTCCAGCTGTGACGGCGCCACTGCGTCCAGGGCGTCGGCAGAGAGGAAGATTTCCGGGTTGAGGCGGCGCTCCAGAAAGAAGGGGAGATGCTCCGCAATCTGCGGATAGGGGACGTGGGCGAAAACGCGTTTAGTCATCTTTTTTCCCGTGCTTCCTGATCAGTTCCCCGGCGCAGCTGTCGCACCCTACCAACTGGTCGAGCTTCTGTATGGCGGCAGGCTCGCCCAGGACGATAAGGGTGTCATGCCCCTCGATCTTCGTGTGGGACTCCGGATTGAAGACCATCTTGCCGTTTTGCTTCTTCACCCCGACGATGATGACGCCGGTCTCCTTTCTGAAACCGGAGCTGGCCAGGGTCTCGCCGGCGAAGCCGGAACCGGACGGGATGAGTATTTCCTCCATCTGCAGTTCCATGTGCTCCCGCCCCGTGGCGATCTCGATGAAGTCGACCACGGTGGGGCGCAGGATGGCCTGGGCCATCCTGGAGCCGCCGATCAGGTACGGGGAGACCACCTTGTTGGCGCCGGCACGCTTTAACTTCAGCTCCGACCCCTCCTCGCCGGCACGGGCCAGGATGAAGAGGTCCGGGTTCAGGCCGCGCGCAGTGAGGGTGATGTAGACGTTTTCCGTGTCGGAGGTGACGACCGAGATGAGCCCCTTCGCTTTCCTGATCCCCGCCCTTAGCAGCACGTCGTCTGCCGTGGCGTCGCCGCGCAGGAACAGGTACGGGTTCCCGTCCTGCTCCATCTGCTCGATCATCGTAACGTCCTTCTCCACGATCACGAAGGGAAGCGGCTTTGCCGAAAACTCCTTGCAGATGAGCGAACCGATGCGCCCGAAGCCGCAGATGATGTAGTGTCCCTCCAGAGCAGCTATCGCCTTTTCCACCTTTTTCCTCCCTATGATCCGCTGGAACTGCCCCTCGAACATGATCTGGGCCAGGCTCCCGACGATGTAACCGATCACGCCGACGCCGAAGAAGATCAACATCATGGTGAATATCTTCCCGGCGGAGCTTAGGTCGTGCACCTCCCGGAAGCCGACGGTCCCCAGGGAGGTGACCGTCATGTACAGGGCATCCAGGGTGTCCCACCCCTCAATGGCTATGTACCCGAAGGTGCCGAAGGTGAGCAGGAGCATCAGCACGCATATGGAGATTTTTAAATGCCGGATCGGGTCCATAGATAGAACTCCCTCAGCGTGGAAAGATACCGTCGACGTCTCGATATATCAAGCATTTTCCGTTGGAAGCCCATAAATATAAAGGGAAGTTCTTGACAATATATGGATACTGTATACAATACCGCGATCATTGGGGGTGGTCGTATGAAGAAGAACGTGGAGAAGCACCTTACTCTTAGGGAACGGATACTTGAGACTATCCGAGACGCGATAATGTCGGGAGCTCTCAAGCCTGGAGAGAAGGTAGCCGAACCTGAACTCGCCGCACGCTTTGGCATCAGCCGCACCCCGATCCGCGAGGCGTTCCGCCAGCTGGAAAGCGAAGGGTACCTCTCCGTGATCCCGCGCAAGGGGGCGCTGGTCGCCTGTTTCTCCGCAAAGGACGTAGAGGAGTTCTACGCCATCAAGAGCATCCTGGAAGGGTACGCGGCCCGCAAGGCCTGCATCACTCTCAGCACCCGCGAGATCAACAAGCTGGAAGCGATCAACGAGAAACTGCGGGAGATAGCCGCCGAAGGGGATGTACGCCACTTCTTCAAGGTACACAACAGCTTCCACGACCTGTTCATCAAGGGGGCCGGGAACGAGAAGCTCCACGACATGATCTCCCAGCTCCTGAAGAAGTTCCAGCGCCTGCGCCTGGCCTCGCTCAGCAAGCCGGGGAGGATGGAACTCTCCGTGGAAGAGCACGAGAAGATCATAGAGGCATTCCGCAAAAGGGACGCCGTGCTTGCCGAGATGCTGGTGCAGAAGAACGCCGAGTACGGCGGCAAGGTTTTGATCGAAGAGGAAGGCGCCGCCGAGATCTGGTCCTGCAAGGGGCTCGACCTGTAAAGTCAATTGACAATTGACAATGGACAATTGACAATGTGCGCGCCCCCGGGTCGACCATTGGCAATTGTTCCGCTTACCACCCCGCGGATCAGGCACAACGTAAACAACCTCCCCTCTCGTCTTTCAGTTCAACCGCCTCTCTTTGCCTTTCGTTGTCAATCGTCAATTGTCCATTGTCAATTGTTCTCCCACCCCCTTTCGCCGCCGATTGTCCACTGTCAATCGCCCCCCGTCCCGCCATTCGTTGTCAATTGTCCACTGTCAATTGTCAATTGCCCGTCCCGCCTTTCGTTGTCAATTGTCAATTGTCCATTGTCAATTGATTCACCAAACTGTTTTCCTTTGCCTCAGCCGTCACTTTGCGCTAAATTAGGCCTTTGCCATTCAATGCAGGAGGGAGGCGCCGTGCAGCAGCTGAAACTGATCCCAAAGGTTGACCGGGTTCTCGAGTGGGAGGAGGTGCGCAAGCTCCTGGCTTCTCACCCAAGGGAGCTGCTTCTCAAAGCGGTACGCAGCGTGCTCGACAACCTGCGGGCCGGCGCCCGGGAGGGTGCCCTGGACGGCTCGGCCTTCCAGGAGCAGGCCGTCTGCGCCGAAGTGTCCCGCGAACTAAACCGTCTCGTGAAGCCGAGCCTGAAGAGGGTCATCAACGGCTCCGGCATCGTGATCCACACAAACCTCGGGCGCTCCATCCTCCCCGAGGCCGCCAGGGAAGCGCTCAACACCATCGCCTTCTCCTATTCCAACCTCGAGTTCGACCTTGAAAAGGGGGTGCGCGGCAGCCGCTACAGCCACGTGGAGGCGCTCCTTTGCGAACTGACCGGGGCCGAGGCAGCCATCGTGGTGAACAACAACGCCGCAGCGGTGCTCCTGTCGCTTAGCGCCATGGCCGCCGGGCGCGAGGCCGTCGTGTCGCGCGGCGAGCTGGTGGAAATCGGCGGCTCCTTCCGGATACCCGAGGTGATGCGGCTCTCCGGCGTCACCCTGAGGGAGGTCGGCACCACCAACAGGACCCACCCAAAGGATTACAGCAGCGCCGTCAACGAGCAGACCGCGCTCTTTCTCAAGGTGCATTGCTCCAACTTCGCCGTCATGGGCTTTACCGCAGAGGTGACCGCGGAGGAGATGGTGGCCCTCGGGGGCGCAGCCGGCGTTCCGGTCCTGGCCGACATGGGTAGCGGCAACCTGGTCGACCTCTCCAACCGCCTCCCCTGCCCGGAGCCGACGGTGCAGGATTTCGTGCGCGCCGGTGTCGACGTGATCACCTTCAGCGGCGACAAGCTCCTGGGAGGGCCGCAGGCAGGCATCATCGTCGGGAAAAAGCCGTTCATCGAGGCGATGAAGAAGCACCAGCTGCTGCGCGCTCTGAGGATGGACAAGCTCACCCTCGCGAGCCTTGAGGCGACCCTGGGACTTTACCGCGACGAGATGGTTGCACTGAAGGAAGTGCCGACCCTCAGGATGCTGACGGCGACCCTCCCCGAGCTCACCGCGCGCGCCAGGAAGCTGGCAGGGCAGTTGCGCCGCCGGACACCGGACAGCGTAGCCTTCAGGCTGAGCGAAGGCTTTTCCCAGGCGGGGGGGGGCACCCTGCCCCTTTTAAACCTACCCACCATGCTGATCGAGGTCGTTGTGGAGGGGCTGTCGCCAAACGAGATCGAGTCGAGGCTGAGAAGCTCCGAGATCCCGGTCATCGGGAGGATCAACAAGAACGCCTTCCTGCTGGATCCGCGGACGCTGCAGGACGGCGACCTGGACGATCTGGCCGCGGCGATATCCGCCCTTGCAAGTTAAACCGGACCCTCCTGGACACCCCATAGATTTAACTGGTTTTTTCGTGCCGGCACTGTATAATTCGGCGATTTCGGACACGAGGTCGCTGCCACGCTTTAGAGGTCACCTTTGAGCAGGATTTTTGCGCTGATACCGGCTGCCGGGACGGGAAAAAGGATGGGGGCCTGGTCGAACAAGCAGTACCTCCTGCTGGACGACATGCCGATCCTTGCCCGCACGGTGCAGGCGTTTGAGAACGCCCCCTTTATCGACGCCATCTACCTGGTTTCGCCGGTACAGGAGATCCCCTTTTGCAAAAGCGAGGTGGTCGAGCGCTACGGCTTCTCCAAGGTCAGGGCGATCGTTGCCGGAGGCGCCGAGCGGCAGCACTCCGTGCTGAACGGCCTTTTGGCCATGACCGAAGCCGGGGAGGATGACCTGGTGCTGATCCACGACGGCGTGCGCCCCTTCGTATCCGCGCGGATGCTGGAGGCCGCCGCCCTGGCCGCCCGGGAGGGGGGGGCCGCCGTGGTCGCGGTCCCGGTCAAGGACACGGTGAAGGTGGTCCGGGACGGTGTGATAAAGGAAACGCCGGCACGCGAGGATCTCTGGCTCGCCCAGACGCCGCAGGCCTTTCGCTACGGCCTGATCCGCGCGGCCCACGAGGAGGCGGCGTCCCTGGGTTTCCTCGGCACCGACGACTCGTCACTCATCGAGCGGCAGGGGGGCGCGGTGCGGATCGTCCCTGGCGACTACCGCAACATCAAGATAACGACCCCCGAGGACATGCTGCTGGCCGAGGCGTTCTTGAAGGAAAAGGAGTTGGGTTCATGAGGATCGGTCACGGCTACGACGTACATCAGCTGGTTGAAGGACGCAAGCTGATCCTGGGGGGGGTGGATGTCCCCTACCGGATGGGGCTCCTCGGTCACTCCGACGCCGACGTGCTGCTGCACGCGCTCTCCGATGCCATCCTCGGCGCCATCGGCGAGGGGGACATCGGGCGCCATTTCCCCGACACCGACCCCGCCTACAAGGGTGCCGACAGCATCAAGCTGTTGCAGCACGTGATGGGGCTCGCCGACGCCAAGGGTTACCGGATCGGCAACGTGGACGCCACCATCGTCGCGCAGCGCCCGAAGCTCGCCCCCTTCATCGGAGAGATGAGGGGAAACATCGCCCGGGCGCTCTCCACCGATGTGGACCGGGTGAACGTCAAGGCGACCACCACGGAGGAGCTCGGTTTCGCGGGACGCGGCGAGGGGATCGCCTCGTACGCAGTCGCCCTCCTGGAACGAAAGACCTTGGAATAACTATCTCCCTGCCATCCGAATCGGCAGACAGCCCCTGCAATGGGTACGGCACAACAAACTCTTCGCGCCGGGGACGCATCCCGCTCGCGCACAGGAAACCGATATGACAACCACAGAGACCCCCGCGCCGGAAAAAGCGGCCAATTTCATCAGGAACATCGTCACCGAAGACCTCAAAAGCGGCAAGCACCAGGAGGTCGTCACCCGTTTCCCCCCCGAGCCGAACGGCTACCTGCACATCGGGCACGCCAAGTCCATCTGCCTGAACTTCGGCCTGGCGCGCGACTTCGGCGGCCGCTGCCACCTCCGCTTCGACGACACCAACCCGACCAAGGAAGACATCGAGTACGAGGAGTCCATCAAGGAGAACGTGAAGTGGCTCGGCTTCGACTGGGGCCGGCACATGTACTACGCCTCGGACTACTTCGAAAAGTTCTACCAGTACGCCCTGCGGCTCATAGAGATGGGGCTCGCCTACGTCGACAGCCTCTCGGCCGACGAGATGCGCTCCCTGCGCGGGACCCTGAGCGAGCCGGGGAAGGAGAGCCCCTACCGCAGCCGCGGCGTCGAGGAGAACCTCGACCTCTTCGGCCGCATGCGGGAGGGGGAGTTCGAGGACGGGGCGCACGTGCTGAGGCTGAAGATCGACATGGCCTCGCCCAACATCAACCTGCGCGACCCTGTCATCTACCGCATCAAGAAGGTGGAGCACCACAGGACCGGCCCGGCCTGGTGCATCTACCCGATGTACGACTACGCGCACTGCATCTCCGACTCCATCGAAGGGATCACCCACTCGGTCTGCACGCTCGAGTTCGAGGACCATCGCCCGCTGTACGACTGGGTGCTGGACAAGCTCCAGGTCCCCTGCCATCCGCAGCAGATCGAGTTCGCCCGCCTCAACCTGAGCTACACCGTGATGAGCAAGAGAAAGCTCCTCGAACTGGTGCAGGAAAAGCTCGTCGACGGCTGGGACGACCCCCGCATGCCGACCCTGGTGGGGCTCAGAAGGCGCGGCTTCACCCCGGAGTCGATCCGTGCCTTCTGCGAGACCATCGGCGTGGGGAAGAGCGACAGCTTCATCGACATGAGCATCCTGGAGGAAGCGGTGCGCGAGGACCTGAACGTGCGTGCGCCGCGCGCGATGGCCGTACTGCGCCCCCTGAAGCTCGTGATCGAGGGTTACCCCGAGGGTGAGAGCGAGGAGTTCGAGGCCGCCAACCACCCGAACGACCCCGCGATGGGGAGCCGCAAGGTCCCGTTCTCGCAGACGGTCTACATCGAGAGGGACGATTTCCAGGAAGAGCCGGCCAAGGGGTTCTTCCGCCTGGCGCCCGGGCGCGAGGTGCGCCTGCGCTACGCGTACATCATCCGCTGCGACTCCGTGGTGAAGGACGAGGCTGGCGAGATCGTCGAGGTCCGCTGCAGCTACGACAAGGATTCCCGCGGCGGGAGCGCGCCGGACGGCAGGAAGATCAAGGGGACCATCCACTGGGTGAGCGCGGCGCATGCCGTCGACGCGGAGGTGCGGATGTACGACAGGCTCTTCAGCACGCCGAACCCCGGCGGCAAGAACGAGCCCGACTACCGCAGCTCGCTGAACCCGAAATCGATCGAGGTCCTCACAGGTTGCAAGCTGGAGCCGTCGCTTGGCGCCGCCACCCCGGACAGCCGCTACCAGTTCGAGCGCCTCGGCTACTTCTGCCTCGATTCAAAGGACTCCCGCCCCGGCGCCCTGGTCTTCAACCGGACCGCGACTCTGCGCGATTCCTGGACGGAGCAGAAACGCTAGCCAGTAGAAACCTGCAGCAATGCCGCTCTACAGACAACAGAGAAACAACAAGCGGTCGCAAGGCCTTAACACATCTTGAAAAGAGGAACTGACATGCCCTTACGCGTCTACAACACCCTTACCGGCAGCAAGGAAGAATTCGTACCGATCAACCCCGGCAAGGTCGGCATGTACGTCTGCGGCGTAACGGTTTATGACCACTGCCACATCGGGCATGCACGCGCGAACGTGGTGTTCGACATGATCTTCCGCTACCTGCGCGCCACGGGCCTGGACGTCACCTACGTCCGCAACTACACGGACATCGACGACAAGATCATCAACCGCGCCAACCGCGACGGGGTCGCGTACAACGAGATCTCCGAGCGCTTCATCCGCGAGTTCGACCGCGACATGGAGCGGCTCATGCTGCTGCTTCCCACCCACCAGCCCAAGGCAACCGAGCACATCCCCGAGATCATCGGGCTCGTGCAGACACTGATCGAAAAAGGGTTCGCCTACCAGTCCGGCGCCGACGTCTTCTACCGGGTCGCCAGGTTCGACGGCTACCTGAAGCTCTCCAAGAGGAACCTGGAGGACATGCAGGCAGGCGCCCGCATCGAGGTGGACGACAAGAAGGAACACCCGATGGACTTCGCCCTCTGGAAGGGGGCCAAGCCGGGTGAGCCGTACTGGGAGTCCCCCTGGGGCCAGGGGAGGCCTGGGTGGCACATCGAGTGCTCCGCCATGAGCACGAAGTTCCTCGGGGAGACCCTGGACATCCACGGCGGCGGCAAGGACCTCATCTTCCCGCACCACGAGAACGAGATCGCCCAGTCCGAGGCGGCCTCGGGGAAACCCTTCGTGAAGTACTGGCTGCACAACGGCTTCGTGAACATCAACGCCGAAAAGATGTCCAAGTCGCTTGGGAACTTCTTCACCATCAAGGAGGTGCTCGAGCGCTACGACGCGGAGGTGCTCCGCTTTTTCCTCCTGTCGGCGCACTACCGCTCACCCATCGACTTCTCGGACCAGAACCTCAAGGAATCCGAACTCGGCCTGGAAAGGATCTACAAGGCGCTGGCCGGCATGGATGAGCGTCTCTCCTCGGGCGCGGACCATGCCCCGACCGAGGAGAGCGCGGAGCTCGAGGAAAAGTGCGCCGCGTTCGCCGGCCGTTTCAGCGAGGCGATGGATGACGACTTCAACACCGCGCTGGCACTTGGCCACCTCTTCGACCTGGTGCGCAGCATCAACAAGGCGCTGCAACTCTCCCCGCTTCAGCTGCTGGAAAGGGCAAAGAAGGAGGTGGCGGGACTAGCACAGGTGCTCGGGATCTGCGATTCCGTCCCCGCGGCGTTCCTTAAGCGCATCAAGGAGCGTAAGACGCAGGAGATGGAGATCCCGGTAGATGAGATCGAGGCGTTGATAGCGGAGAGGGGCGAGGCCAGGCGCGCGAAGAACTTCAAGCGCAGCGACGAGATCAGGGACCTTTTGCTGGAGAAAAACATCGTCCTTCTGGACAGCCCGCAGGGGACAACCTGGAAGGTGAAGTAGAGAAACCTGCATTCCGTGAAATGACGAAACTTCAGCTATAAAAAAAGGCCGCTTAACGCGGCCGTTTTTTATGTTACTGCTGGTGGTGGTGCTGCAAGGCGGCCTAGGCCGCCTTCTGGTTCATCTCGACGCTCCTGGCTTTCACAAGTTCCATAGCTTCCCGCATGATGTCGGAAACGCTCTTCTTTGTGGTGTCCATTATCATCTCGAGCGTCTCGCGCTCTGCGTCGCTGATCCTCATGGAAATCACGTTGTACCTAGGATTCTCTCTCATTCTCCCCATCTGCAACTCTCCTTGTTTGATGCTCTAAATTAGTGACACGATGTCTACACTATTGCCATATGCGTGCCAACTGCAAAAAAGAGC
>Ga0209317_1002927_pt1 | contig 11526 bp, 2 predicted proteins | sample RifGroB2_FD_183994 | JGI IMG/M metagenome (GOLD analysis project Ga0209317, IMG submission 183994) | Soil microbial communities from Rifle, Colorado, USA - Groundwater B2 (SPAdes) (version 2) | ecosystem: Environmental > Terrestrial > Soil > Unclassified | place: Rifle, Colorado | collected...
GACGCCTTGACATTGTTGCTGTTGGCCGCGATAGATGCTGAATACACTAAGCACCCGTTCTATGGAAGTCGCCGGATGGTGGTGTTTCTCATCTCTCTGGGGCATATCATCAATCGGAAGCGAATCCAGCGGTTGATGCGGATCCTAGGCCTGGTAGGCATGGCTCCAGGGCCAAACACGAGCCGGCCCCATCCGCAACACAAGATCTATCCATACCTGCTCAGAGGGGTGCCAATTGTTCGCCCAAATCAGGTCTGGAGCACCGACATCACCTATGTCCGCCTTGAACGCGGCTTCGTCTACCTGACGGCCGTAATCGACTGGTATTCTCGTAAGATACTGGCCTGGCGGCTATCGAACACCCTGGACGGCAGCTTCTGTGTCGAATGTCTTGAGGAGGCGCTGCAACGGCATGGGACGCCGGAGATCTTCAACACCGACCAAGGATGCCAGTACACCAGCGAGGCCTTCACCAGCGTCCTGCTAGCGCAAGGCATCGCTATCAGCATGGACGGGCGCGGGCGGGCCTTGGACAATATTTTCGTAGAGCGTTTCTGGCGTACCATCAAGTACGAGGACATTTACCTGAAAAGCTATGGCAGCGTCCCTGAGTTGATGCAGGGCCTGACGGAATACTTCAGGTTTTATAACACCGAAAGGATGCACCAGTCATTGGGCAACAGGACCCCGAAAGATGTCTACCAGACGGCCTGCGGCGGCGGAGCAATGATCGTAGATAAATACAAGACGACGGAAGCAGCATAACGCGAAAGCGGAAAAGATTCGGGGCAGCGCCGAGCCGCTGCGCGACCGGCTATCATCTTAAACCCCACCCCCTTTTGTCTTGACAAAGGGGTCCACTCAAGGGACTGTGGGTGGCCTCATTGGTTTAGTGACTCTTGAGACAGGCGGTGGCACTTCATTCTCACCTCGCAAGGTAGTAATCAAGTTATCAAAGTTTTCCGTTGTGAGGTCTTTTTCGGATAAATCTATATAGTACTTTCCTGTCAACCATGCCGGAGCCGATTCTTCCCAAGTACCTTGAGCAAGAATAGGAATAAATTTTCTCTGATTTCTTTTTACAAAAACTTCACCAGTTATAATATCGCCCTCATATCCAACTCCTCCTGCTCTAGCGTCCGATTTCTTTTTATAGTTGGGTGTACACACCATAAGAACAAAATCGTTATTTTTTATTGCATTTTCCATGAATTCTGGCAGCTGATCGCCTGGGACGGCATGCCATTTATCTAAAATTGACTCAATGCCATTTTCACGTAGTTTGGTGGCAAAAGATTTTACCCAGTCTTGATGTACATTGTCGTCCCAAGAATAGGAAATAAATGCCGTTGGTGGTTTCATTACTGTCTCTTTTTTAATTCCGGTTGCATCTGGGATTTCGTCACCGCAAAGGTGGTCTGGCATTTCTTGTTCCACGTTTTCTACTTGCTCTATATTGTCGCGAAATTTTAACATTACCTGGCTAGCTGCTTGCACTAAAGCACCAACACCTTCCGTAATGTCGTCCTCGTTAAAAATTTGTTGAACTGCAGTGACGGCTTTAGCTCTTTCTTCCACATTTGCACCGACCTTTACAAACTCGGACGCAAGTGCGGATTGCAATCGCATCAACTTATTTAGGAGAGAGTTGGTTTGATTTTTCTTATATGCGACTGATTGTATAATGACGCCGTTCGAGAAAAGACCAATTCTAAACCACGACTCAAGCTGTGGCTCAATTCGCCGCAGGAGAATGCTAACCTTCTCGATATATTGTTTCTTTGTCTCTCCACTCGGGGGCCAACCAACTTTTAGACCAGCCGAGAAGTCAGCAATCGTAATATTACTGTTTGGGCAGCGAGACCGGGGGCTCCAGTTCGCCAACTCCCATCCTGCACCGAACGCTAAATGATAGGTGATTTCCATAGCTATCCTTTTATCTCTTTCCGAAAAGGTTTTGCGACAGTCACTGGGGTGATTAAGGTCAGTCTGCGATGTCGCAAACCCCTTTTTTATTGGGGCCTCATGCGGGGGACGTTGATAAGCAAGTTAAGTTGCTGAAGTTCCATATCTTCTCCTCCGGAAGGGCGCGCCCAACGTTTAGCTGAGCGGCGTAGAGCACAGCTTTTGTCGGCTTTTCATCGACTTTCATCGACATCCGCGGAGCCTGCTGTTGTCCTAGTCGTGCATCTTAAGGATGAATCTGTGCTTGGTGTCGTCGGTGAAGATCACCTCCACGCAAGTATCGTCCTCGAATGGCCCTTCGACGGTGGTGAACTCGACGGCCTTGATCGTTTTGCCCACCATTTCTTCCAGCGTGATGTTTCCCTCACCAGCAGGCTCTTCGTCTTTATCGTCCTCCAGGTAGGGGGCGACAGCATCGGTTAAGGCCGCGCTGAAGGACGGGAACCCCTCATGATGAGCATCTAGGTTGTCCCTCTCGTCCCTGTCAAACCAGCTCCAGGTTCCCGAGGGTTTGTTGTGGCTGAAGTCTTTCTTGGTGTCCTGAGCTATCAGCATCATCGCTTCAATGGTAGTTGTGCGCTTGCTCATGGCTTACCTCCCTTTCGCCTTGTCGAGCGCAGCCCGTACCTGCCTCAGCTGCACCGGATACTCGCGCACCAGTGCTTCGCACTCGATCAGCGCCGTTGGCAGCCGGTGCTGTTCTCACCGAGACTCTGTATGCTGAAGTAACTTAAATTAAAAACAACTGTGGATCAAGCTAATTTTGAGTAGACAATGGCGAGAAGAGCATTCTTCGCAGGTATGTGCCGGTCCCCGCGCTCCCGGAGAACCCCGAGGGGGTCAGGCACCGTTTAATGTTCTGGATGGTCAAGCACCGTTTGATGTACTGATGGCACGACTTATGAGAGAGCGAACTTGCGCTAAGGAGCGTTGGAGGTTCCTGGCAAGCGAGGGGGACCGGCACCTGCGGAGCCAGTCCCCTTAATAGGACGACTGGTCCCAGCAGACTCTATCTTAGCAGTTTTGATGCTCTCGCTACCGTCACACGAGTGGTCGTGGTTTGACAAAGCGGCAAAGTCGCCTTAAGAGTGGTCTTCTTCGTATATTGGGAGTCCGCAGGAGCTTTAAGTACGGTCACAGGAAGGTAAAAGATTACTTGATGAGATAGCTAGACGGGAGGGGTGAAGGAGGAGGTGAATGAAAAAAGGCACCCAGCTGATTTAGCTGAGTGCCTTTGTCGTGTTTTGGTTGCGGGGACAGGATTTGAACCTGTGACCTTCGGGTTATGAGCCGTTTTTAATTGTGCTGACGTTATGCTGTCAGATTAGGTAGTTGCAGGTATATCAGATATTTAGTTCCGGTGCAAGGCTTTACATCTTTGCCATGTTTACCAACTGTTCCGGATTCTGGTACACACTTTGGTACACACCTACCAGTGCGCCCCTACCCCAATGTATCGATCATGAAGCTATGCCCGCGCTGGACTGCAAGAATCTCCCCCCCTACGTGAAGCCTACCATTGTCCACCCTACTTGCACTGCTCTATTCTCACCCCAAAGGTGACCGTTGTACTCTTCGCTTTGCTCCCCTCAAAGTTAAGCCTGAGATTTTTAATTGAAGACCGTGGCGCGAGCGAAAGATCCGAACTCGTAAGAATATTGAAGTATGGCTCACCGGCGGTTGTGTAACCATCTGGTTTGAGCCCTACAAGAGCGTCAGTTTTCAAGGGCATACTTGGGTTGCTCACAACCATTCGCAGTGGTGGATTGATGGCAGCTTTGCTATTATTTGTTATTCCGACGTTAACATAGTAACAGTTATTTTTTGTGTCATAACTAGTATTATATTTTGAAATTTTGGTTTGTGTCGTGATGTCACTCCAACCATATATAATGTTGCGCTGAACGGTACTCTGATTCCCCGCTTCATCGGATGCAGTAACGACGACAGAGTAGGTTTTCTCAGCTGTGAAGGTTATGGTTTGCTCGAATGTACCGTTCACTACAGGTGGAAAGAAGTTAATTCCATCAACAAGGATTGATACAGTAACTGCGGTAAGTGTATCGCTTACCGTTCCTTTCAGAATGATGCTACTCAGCCCTGTTGTAATGTCCTGTGGCGGATAGGTTATCGCCAGCGATGGGTTCAGATCATCATAAATTATGGTTCGTTTAGCTGTGGTGCTGTTGTCAGCGAAATCTTTAGCGGTAATTTCAACAGTGTTGCCACCTAAAGTCAGGTTTGCAATGTAAACGAAAGTTTTGTTATCTATTGCTGCAAACTCTGGTTGAGCAGAATTGACTTTTACTGCAACAGTTGCATTTTCGTCTACTTCACCTGTCACCTCAATGAAGGACTTGTTAGTCCGACTATTGTCCATCGGCGTTTTTATAACCAACGTCGGTGCAATAGGGTCATAGGTAATTATCCTCACGTCAGTCGTTGAATTGCCAGCCATATCGGTGGCAACGGTTACTACACTGTTCGTTCCGGCCATCAGCGGCAAAGCATAGCTGAAAGAACTATCGTTGCTTGTTTGGACAGGGTTGGTGTTGATGTTAAGCGTCTTGATTCCGCTAACATCTATCAGAGTGCCAGAAATATTCAAAGTTGCGTTGCTTGTGTACGCGCCGTCCGGCAGAGTCGAGATGTTCAACAGAGGTACCGCAGTATCGAGGCTAACCGATGCAAAATAGGGTTGTTCGTTGCTATTACCAACCCCATCTCGGAACCAAGCGTACACCGTCTTTAAGCCGTCACCGTTCGCTAGTTGCCAGGAAAGTGATTGTGCTAAAGGCTGCCAATCCGTGCAGGTCACAGTATTGCTGATGCACATATGTGTGACACCGCTTGGGTCGCTTGCAGTAAGAGCAAGAGTGACTAACGTAGATTTGGCGTAGGCATCGGAATCTTGGATGACAATAGAGCCGACCGGTGGAGCAAGATCCGGCAAAGATACTGTGAAGGTTACGCCAGTTGAAGGGACTTCCACATTCCCTGCATTGTCAGTCGCCCTAGAAAGCACGGTATAAGTATCACCAGCAGGTACCTCCCAGATATATTGCCAGTCGGTAGTCCCATCTGCCAGTTTCCAAGTGGCACCACCGTCAACTGACACTTCAACCGCTTTCACGCCGCTGCCAACAGCATCAGTTGCAATTCCAAAGAAAGTAATTATGTTGGTTGAAAATTTCTGATTTGGTGCCGGAGATATGAATGTCGATACAGGTTTAAATTCATCTACTACAGACACTGACCCGATCTTGATGTTTGAAATTTCAATCTGTGATTGCACAGGTCCAAATGTATCTAATCTAAAAGTAATTACGTTACGATAATTATAAACTCTGCCAAACCTAAGACCGCTCACCGTTTTTTTACCGACTGCAAAGCGTTCATCATTTCTGTAGACCATTCTATCATTAAAGTATACCGAAACAATACCGTTGGATTTAGATTTAAACTCGAAATCGAACGCTAAGAATTTATCTACTTCTTTTGCGTCCACATCAAAAGAAATCCAAGATGGAGAACCAGTTTTAAGTGTGACACTGCCATCGGCTAAAACTTTTTCACCACTTAAACTCTCTGAACTTGCGAACGCTAAGTCTAAGGTATTATATTCAGTTACCGTGTGAGACTGTTGATCTATGCACTTACCCTTAGAAAAATCATCCGTTGAACATCCACAGTTGCTAAAATCTGTTACGGACACAGGCGTGCATTGCCCCCCCTTGTACAGTACACGACCATCCCAAATTGGCCCTATGCAATTTGCGCTGCTAGTACCCCAAAGGGTAGGAGCAGATTCAGAAGAAATTGGATATCCGATACCTGATGTCATAGGAACAGTTACTTCATAAAACCTATAAGGCCAACCATGTCGGTGAATTGTAGTATTCAGTATGAATGCTGCTAAATCTTTCAAATATATTGGCTCTTTGATCAAATAATCCCAATCCGTCACCGACGGTTCAGTTGGTGGAACTGGCTCAGGTTCGGGATCAAATCCCTCAACGTCTAACCCGGTAATATAAAAATTAAACGCATTATCCATTTTGATATCAGTGTGATCATAATTTTCATTTAAAAGAGGTCGCGTATCAATATAATTGTCAGACCAATCTGAAGTAAGGCCGTAATAATCTGTTATACCGTCAGGTTCATATGCATCCAGGAAAGAGGTATGAATCATAGGTTTTGGATTTCGTTTAGTTTCAGACTTTATGCGTGCTGATAATGTATCTATAAAATTGGACCCAGCGCTGTGAGCAATAAAGTGGTAGTTATCAAACGAATCGTCAAGTAGGAACTGTTGTGCTTGCCCAGCTGCATTTTCGAAGGCTGTTCTTGGATTAACAACTTGAGCATCAGCCCTCCAATTGTAACTTTTGATTACATATCTTCCATCCTTACACATTTTACTTCCATCTGCATTATCATATGCATCCAAATTCAATTTCTTGCAAATTTTGCTCACAAGATTATTTGGCCATTCGTCTGCTTTACCGTCCGCAGTTTTCGTCCCGCTTCTGTACCCGTGGGTTACTAAAATAAGCGTTTTGGCTCCCGTTTCATTAGATAATTTCTGCGGCATCTCAAGTTGCACAGGCTTTCCATAATCGATCCTTGCCGTAGGTTGATCATCAAACACCGTAATATCCCAGACTGGATCGTTGATCAACTTTCCATTGGCATCCTTAAGTTCCCACTGATAAATGCCTGCAGACAAATCTGGGATCAAATAATTTCCGTATGCATTGACGACATCTTGCCCCCTCAACACCCCCCCCTGATAGAGTTCAACCTTCATGCCTTCGGTGGTGTTCGGCGGCATGAAAATCTCCCCACCAATTGCAGGAATCAAGTGGGTGTTAACCGCTTCAATCAAGGGGTCTAGCTGGACACCCATGTAATCCTGATGGGTCAGTGTAGAGGTGAATTCGACAAAATAGCCGTCCTTGGTAGTGGACAACAGCCAGTACCCCTCAGCCGTGCCGCCTGCAGGAATATCGCCAAAACTGATATCCAGGGATGAGTTGTTGAGAGTGTTGTCATTCGGTGTGGCCGATGAACCCAACAGGGTGAAACTGACCGGCACGTTACTCAGGTTTTCTACAATCTTCGGCTGTGCAGATTTGATGACAAGGTTATGTGCCGGGCCATAGCCGTTATTGGTCACAATTGCCTTAATCTTCACTGGCTTGCCAGCCATGGTTATGTACGGAAGTTTGTAGTCAATGGTCAGTTTCGGCATCGGCTTGACGGTAATGGTTTCCGCCTGTGTCGTATAGCTGTAAGTGCCGTTGGAGTAGTTGTAATCGATTGATGCGACAATGCTGTAATTCTTGCCGTTGGCCGATGTGCCACCGGCAGTGCTATAAGGTATCAATTGCCAAGTAACATCAACGGGGCCTGATACGGTACTTCCTGCAACAGAGGCAATCCCCGACTGCTGCATTACTAACACTTGGAAAAGCCCGCTTGCATCATCGCCGTTCTCGTCCTTGATGCTGACCTGCACCTTGAAGTTATCGAGTGGGGTCACTGAAGGCTTAATGTTGAGCTTGGCGTTGAATGCCTCCCGCTCAAGTGAAACCTTCTGGTCGATTTGCATCTTTACGGTGCCGTGCTCGTTGAAGGTCGGGATGGTGCCGCCTACCCAGCTTCCACCGCCTGGGGACGAATCGCCGATGTAAATGCCGGTAGTGCTCTTGGTGATGATGGATATGGGAATCAGGTAAGCATCCTTCTGAGTCCTGTCCGACCATGTCCCGGTGAAGCCGATAAAGTTCGGCTTGCCAAGGAAGTTGCTTCTGTCGCTATTGCAGCTGTTTTCCAAGGCTGCCTGAAGGTCGTCGATATCAAATGTGGCAATCTCTCCCTTTGCACTGAGTGTCGTTGGCGTGAAGCTGCCAGTCCACATTGCCGAATTGCCGGAGATGATGCTTGCGGCATCGGGACCGCCGTTCACATGATTGACCGCCTTAAGCGAATCGAGCGATATACCCATGCTCCGGTTGCTCTTTACGCTCATGCGGTAGGTAGTACCTTGATACTGAAGGTTGCATGACTGGTTGTTCGTTTCGTCATTCAGATACGAAATCCCCGGCAGACCCAATTCCTGCGGCTTCCAGTACAGAACTGGAATTGGCGTTGTCGTGGCACTCTCGTTTGCCTGCCCGTCGATTGAGAAGGTGTATTTAGCTGTCGCTATGATGTTTCCGAGATTGCGGCTGTTCAGCTTTGGACTTGAGCCGTAAATTACCGCCTTATACGGAACCTGGATGCTCTGACCGAATCCCAACTCGCCGAGATATATTTTCTGGGTGCCTGCTTCGGTGCCGTCGTCAAAGACAATCTTGATTTCATTGTCCGTTCCATCGAGCATGGACGCATCAAGGGTAACGTCTCGAACCGGTGCGTTGTTGCTGGTGTTCTTGATGGTAATCGACCCTTGGAAAGGAGATTCTTCCGGGAAGAACGAGAGGTCAACCCGGTAGGGTGTCGCATAGAGGGTCGGCTTGATGAGGTCGGTTACATAGGTGATATTGAGGTTGACATTGTACTGGTCCTGGATGGTCGTCTGTGTGACCGAGAAGTCCACATTTACGAGGTTCGTAACCATGATGACCCCGATGGTCTGGGGAGTCGAACCCGGCTCAACGGTAAGCAGGCCGTCTTTCTGGTCGTGGCGGACGGCATTGACGATATAACGGTAATCTCCTGCGGGAACATCGCTGAAAAGGCTGTACCCCTGAGCGTTTGTCGTCCCCTTCAGGACGTTGTTGTACTCCTGCCGTCCATTGGGAGTATCATTGACATAGAATGCCTTGCTGATGAGATTGACTTCTGCTCCGGATACAACCGAGCCGGTGTCATCATGGACTTTGAATGCTACCTGTCCGACGGTGGAGGTTGTCACTTCAACGGTCATATAAAAAGGCTTGGTAGTGCCGTTGTTGTACTTCAGGTCAAGCTGAACCACATAGGTTCCCAGGGTTGTTCCCTCGGGAGGATTGACCACAATCTGGCAGTTCTTCGCCTCTTGTGGGCTGAACGTTCCAAAGGTGCCGTTGGGGATCGATACCCAATTGTACGTTGCCGTGTCGTGGACGGTCAGGGTACTGTCCTGCATCGTCGCATATCCCTGATTGGTTACTGTCACAGTTTTGGTGACAGGTTCGCCGGTGCGGACACCAACCATAATCGGGTCGGGGTTGAAAACCGGGAGACTGACCGCTTCATGCAGATGAACGGCAATTCTGGCGGTTTCGCTGGCGCCGTCAGACGATACGACATTCACGGTGAAGTTTGCGGAAGCAGAGGGCGGAGTTCCGGGGTCTGAGGTTATAAGAATAGGGATGACAACCGATGCTCCAGCCGCAAGGCTAGTCGGCAAGTTCGCAGTGTCGATAAACCCATTGACCGGGTCCGATAAATCACCGTCAGCAAGGGTATATTGCAGGTCAGTCATTGCTGTTGTACCGACATTGCGAAGATTGATATTTACTGCCTTTGGAGAATTCATGGACATGTCGATTGTCACCTGCGCCGGTTCCATAAGCATGCCGATGATGCTGAAGGATGCGGTGGCACTCTTTTCAAGCCCTTGATACAGAACACGTGTCTTTACGTTATAGCTTCCTGCTTCGGTTGCCAACGGCTGGAAGAGATAGCTGAATGCGCCATTTGTCTTGGTGTAGGAGGAATAAGTGCGGACGTATCCCTTGCTCTCAACTTCAATTGTAACTGGGACATTGACCAGCGGGGTTGAGTCGCTGGCAAGCACACTGCCGGAAAGCTGCACGTCTTCGCCACGCTTATGAACTGAGCCGTTCGTATCTATGGAAACACTGAACCCGCTGATTGTTGCGGATGCAATAAGGTCGGTGTTCAGCTCTTCGTTCCCCGCACGGTCTACAGCTCGTAAAAGGTACTTATAGGTACCTTCCTTGAAGATGCTAGCGGTGAATGTCTTGTTGGGATAGTAAATTGTGGCGAATGGTGCGGCGTAATTGATGGTGCCGGTACCGTTGTCCCAATAGAGCTTGTAGGAATAGACATCCGCTGAGGGAGAATCCGTCCAGTCAAGGCCGATACCAGTCTGTGTGGGGGTAGCAATTAGACTTGAAGCCGGTAGCGGTGCTGTACCGTCAACAGTGAAGTGACGCACTACCGGTGTCGGGTCTTCGTTGCCAGCCTGGTCTTTTGCCTTGACGCTGAAGGTGTGAAGACCATCGGCAAGAGTGTTGAATGTATGCCACTTGGCGGTGTCGAATGCGGACCATACATCGCTATCAAGTTGGTAAGCATACGTCAACGGGCCTGTGAGGTTGTCGGTCCCCGTCCAGTTGAAACTGATGTTGGTCGGGGACACGTAAGAGCCTTCAACCGGGCCGGATATAATTGAGGTGTCAGGCGGCACGGAATCGACAATCCTGACTTGCAGCGATACTTGCAGGTCATAACGGGTCTGGGTATCAACATTCCAGATTGCGACTGTGTAGGTTCCGGCAGGAGCAAATACGCCTGCACTGTCTTTACCGTCCCAAACGGCGGAATAGGTTCCGGCTGTTTCGGCCAATGGAAGCGTCTTGAGTGAACCGATTCGGGCTTCAAGGTGAAGTCCGGAAGGCATCTGCGCGGATATGGTTGCCGTGCTGGTGCCAGTTATCTCGTAAGGAGACGGAGTTACCGCGAGAGATTTTGCTGAACTAAGCGTGAATGTGCCGGTTGCCGGGAACTGGTTTCCGGCGCTGTCATAGACGCGGATGGTGCAAATTCCATCACGCGGGATAGCCTCATTGATTTTGCCGTCCCATGTGGTGGTGTAGGTCCCTGCGCTGCCAACCTCACGTAATGGCAGTTGCGCCGATGTCCCACTCTGTGGGTGACTGACAGTCGCTTTGAGTCCAGATTGTAGGGCATCCGCCCTGACAGTTATTGTGGTGCTATTTACCCCATCAGGGATGAATGGGTCTGGCGATGCGCTGATGGTGAAAACGGCAACGTTAACCTTCAGCGACGCTGTTGGGTAGTAACGTATAGACGAATCTCTATAGGTAACCTGGACATTATAGTTGTTTGCACCAACAAAGTTCCCATAAGTGTCTTTACCATCCCAGTCTGCCGTGTAGGTTCCAGCTACTCCAACAAGTGTAAGAACCCGAGTTAAAGCATTGGTTGTGGCATTGTACAGCTTTGCATCGATTGATTGTCCAACCGCATCTTTTGCTATTATTGTTGCAAAGTTGTTTCCACCAGGGGTGAATTGAGTTGGTGATACCGTTATCTGAGATACCCCAGCAACAACTATCTGCCCGGTTGTAGCTGATTGGACACCACCTGCATCAATCACATAGACGGTGTACGATGCATTGGGCTCTATATAGGGACCACCGTAATATGCATAACCAAATACAGCATTCCATGATGCGGTGTAGGTTCCTGGCGTTGAGGTTTCTATTAACGGAAGGTCAATACTACCCTTGCTGTCATACCAGTAATACGGGTAGTTGTTGCTATAAAAACGGACTTTCATCCCGGTCTGCCCCGGTG
>Ga0209317_1002928_pt1 | contig 11526 bp, 11 predicted proteins | sample RifGroB2_FD_183994 | JGI IMG/M metagenome (GOLD analysis project Ga0209317, IMG submission 183994) | Soil microbial communities from Rifle, Colorado, USA - Groundwater B2 (SPAdes) (version 2) | ecosystem: Environmental > Terrestrial > Soil > Unclassified | place: Rifle, Colorado | collected...
CGTCTCATCGAGAACTGGATCAAGGCGATGGAGGCATCGGAAAAGATCCTTGAGGAGGTGACTCTGGCAGACCTCTGCCGGCCTGAGGACAGGGCCCAGATGTATTATATCTAAAGAAGCTATCTGATATTTCCCTTGACAGCATTTTTCCTCTTGCCCCCTCCCCCCAAGATCGCCTAAAATCACCACACGCCCCCGGTTCGCCGCCGGTTTTCTTGTTGATTCTAAGCGATGATCACCGAAGCTGACACCTGCAGAAAATATGTCTTGCCAAAGCTTTATACAGCGGGCTGGAATGACGACCAGATCAGCGAGCAGAAGAGCTTCACGGACGGACGAATCGTGCCTGTGGGAGAAAAGGCGCGCAGGCGATACCCAAAACGCGCCGATTATCTGTTGCGTTACACTCGTGACCTCACGATTGCCGTCGTGGAAGCCAAGGCCACCTATAAACTGCCTGGCGATGGGCTCCAGCAAGCCAAAGAGTACGCTCAGATGCTGGGACTCAACTTTGCCTACTCTACCAACGGCCACGGCATTATCGAGTTCGATTTCATTGTTGGCAAAGAGCAGCAGATAAGCGCCTTTCCGACTCCTGAGGAACTCTGGCGACGCCTCCGTGCGGGAGCGGGACTCGACGACGACCAGATCGCTGGCCGCGCCCTAACACCGGCAGACACATCGATCGGCAAAGGCCATCGCTACTATCAGGAAATCGCGATCAACCGAACGGTTCAAGCTATCCTTAAAGGGGATAAACGAGTTCTCCTCACGATGGCCACAGGCACCGGCAAGACGGTGGTCGCCTTTCAGATCTGCTGGAAGCTCTGGAGCATGCGCTGGAACCGCGCGGGTGAGCATCGCCGCCCCAAGATTCTTTACCTGGCGGACCGCAACATTTTGATCGATGATCCCAAAGACAAGATCTTCGCTCCTTTTGGCGATGCGCGCTGGAAGATCGAAAACGGCGAGGTCAACAAAGGGCGCGAAATGTATTTTGCCATCTACCAGGCCATCGCCAAGGATGAGAGGCGTCCAGGTCTCTATAAGGAGTTTGGTCCTGACTTTTTCGATCTCATTGTTGTGGATGAGTGCCATCGAGGCAGCGCGCAAGACGACAGCAACTGGCGCGATATCCTCAAGTTCTTTGAGCCTGCTTATCAGCTTGGCATGACAGCAACGCCGCTTCGCAAAGATAATCGGGACACCTACCGTTATTTTGGCAATCCTCTCTACACCTACAGTTTGCGCCAGGGAATCGAGGATGGCTTTCTCGCGCCCTACAAAGTTCACCGTGTCGTTACACAGTGGGACGCAACAGGTTGGCGACCGTCTCAGGAAGACCTGGACCGATACGGCCGAAAGATTCCCGATTCGGAATACCGCACACAGGATTTTGAGCGGGTTGGGGCCTTGCGCGCGCGGACTGAGGCCATTGCCAAGCACCTGACGGGACACCTTAAGAAAACCGACCGCTTTGCCAAAACCATCGTCTTCTGCGTAGATCAAGAGCATGCCGACGAGATGAAGCGCGCCCTCAACAACTTCAACAGTGACCTCGTGCAGCAATACCCGGATTACGTCTGCCGGATCACTTCCGAGGAAGGGGACATAGGGCGCGGGCATCTCAGCAAGTTTCAGGAGCTGGAGACTCTAACGCCGACGATCGTCACCACTTCACAACTCCTTACCACCGGCGTCGATGTCCCTACCTGTAAGAACGTCGTACTTGTTCGGGTCATCAACTCGATGGTGGAGTTTAAGCAGATTATCGGCCGGGGAACCCGCGTCCGCGATGACTACGGTAAGTTTTTCTTCAACATCCTGGATTACACCGGGAGTGCGACCCGGCTTTTCGCCGATCCGGAATTCGACGGCGAGCCCGCGTTGATTTCCGAAGAGGAGATTGACAGCGAAGGTGAAACTACGTCACAGACTTACAAAGAGGTCGGCGAGGAAAGCGGCGATATCCAGGAAGAGAGAGACGTCAGGCCCGTCATAAGTGATGATTTCGAGGGCCAACGGCGCAAGTATTACTTCGACGGCGGACAGGTCGAGATCGTGGCCCACCTCGTTTACGACCTGGACCCGGATGGAAAGCAGCTCCGGGTTATCAAGCTTACGGACTATGCAGCGGAAAAGGTTCGAACCCTCTGCCCTACGCTCATTGACTTAAGGAAGCGTTGGGCCGATCCGGACCTTCGCGCGGAAGTCATTAGCCACTTGCAGGAGCGGGGAATTGATTTTGACGAGTTGCGAGCCGCTTCGGGGCAACCCGGCGCTGACCCTTTTGATTTGCTCTGCCACGTTGCCTTTGGCGCTCCCGTTCGTAGCCGCCGCGAGCGCGCCGACAAGCTTCGCAAAGAGGAGAAAAACTTCTTTGACAAGTATACCCCTCAGGCAAGAGCCGTTTTGAATGACCTTCTTGAGAAGTATGCCGAGCACGGCACAGCTCAATTTGCCATTCCCGATGTCCTTAAGGTTCCGCCGATTTCAGAGCACGGAAATGTGATCGAAATCGCCGACTTCTTCGGTGGCCCGGAGAAGCTAAAGGAAGCGGTGAACGAGTTACAGACGCTTTTATATGCCGCATAGCGCATTCGTTGATCCAAATCCTTACATAGACTGTAAGTTTCTTGTAGGGGTTGAAGGCTTTTTAACATAAAACTTAAAGTAACTTTAAGGATTTAGCTCCTAACCATTATAGATTTGCAAAAACCTTAAATTTAATGTAAGGTTTTTGCATGGAGACTAGGATTGAAAAATCCCACCGCCTTTTTGAAGTGGCGGAGAGCCAACAGGGATATTTCACATCAGCCGATGCTAAGAGGCTAGGCTACGACTATCCACATCAACACTTTCACGTCAAACAAGGGAACTGGATTCGGGTAGATCACGGGATTTACCGTCTCAAGAAATTTCCCACGGCGGAACATGAAGACCTGATGCGATGGTGGCTCTGGAGTCGAAAAAAAGGCGTAATGTCACACGAAACGGCGGCTGCGCTATATGAACTTGGCGATCTCCTTCCTTCAAAGATTCATCTAACTGTGCCGCTCGATTTTCGTAAGAGACCAGCCAAAAGCCTCGTCCTTCACAAAGCAAACCTGAGCGCGTCGGAAATAGACAAGCGAGACGATCTCCCTGTGACCACGCCTCTTCGCACTGTTCTCGATCTTGCATGCTCACACCTGGACGACGAGAGACTATCCGCAGTAGCCAAGGACGCGATCAAAAAGGGTCTAATGAGCAGAAAAGAACTGCTTGAAGCGCTCGTAAAAATGCCGGAAGACATCGATCGGTCAGCCCAAGCTGCTCTCCATCTCACCACGCGTGTCGAGGGAGAAAACCAATACGCTGATCAATCAACCGTCGACAGCATGCCACAAGTCAGAGAAGCATCGATTCGGCCAATGCAACCTGAACTCGCGATTCAAGATATCTTGGGAGAACTTAAAGCGGGACTCCGGCTGGTTTACCGGGAAAAGCTAAAGAGCATTTATCTATTCGGTTCTTACGCGCGTGGGGAAGCAGATCGCGAATCAGACTTCGATGTCTTGGTTGTGCTACAGGAATTTGAGCGCTACGCCCTCGAAGTTGATCGCACCGCGGAACTTACCGCGGATCTTTCGCTGAAATACGGGGTTACCATCAGTCTGGTGTTTTTTCGTGAACGCGAATGGTTGCACGGCGATACCCCTTTTTTGTCCAACGTTCGTGACGAGGCTGTTCCCGCTTGAAAGAAACAACTGAGAGATTATTGGAGAAAGCCGCCCGGTCGGTGCAGGCTGCCGAACATCTGGCAAAGGATGGCGATTCGGAGTTCGCCGTCGGTAGAGCCTACTATGCAATGTTTCATGTCTCTCAGGCTTTGCTCAATGAAAAGGCGTTGCGGTTTCGAAGACATGCGGGAGTGCACAACGCTTTTGCTGAGCAGTTCGTCAAGCCCGGACTGATAGACAAGAGATATCACCGGTGGCTTGTGGCAGCTTTCAATAAGCGGATCACCGGAGACTATGGCATAGAGTCCGACTTAACCGCTGAAGATGCGAGTCTCCTAATTACCCAAGCGCGCGAGTTTCTAGACGCGGCGAAGCAGTTTCTTGAAAAGGGAACATAGTTTATGGCGCGCAATCAAAAATCCTCGCAGCCCCTGACCACTGCTCAACGACTTTCATCTATCGTCAAGTCCTGCCGCGACATTATGCGGAAGGACAAGGGGCTTAACGGCGACCTGGACCGCCTCCCGATGCTCACCTGGATCATGTTCCTTAAATTCCTCGACGACATGGAGCAGATCCGCGAGCAGGAAGCGAAGATGGCGGGTAAGCGCTTTCGACGCGCCATCGAGCCGCCGTACCGTTGGCGTGATTGGGCCGCGAAAGAGGATGGCATCACCGGAGATGAGTTGATCTCCTTCGTAAACAACGAAGAAGCGGTTCGCCCTGATGGTACAAAAGGTGCCGGCCTATTCGCATACCTGCGTGGACTTCAGGGAGCCAACGGCGGAGACAGGCGCGATGTCATCGCCACAGTGTTCAAGGGCACGATCAACCGGATGATCAACGGCTACCTCCTGCGGGACGTGATCAATAAGCTCAACGGCATCCATTTCACCAGCAGCGAAGAGATCCACACTCTCGGCCACCTCTACGAATCCATGCTCAAAGAGATGCGCGATGCCGCCGGGGATTCCGGCGAGTTTTACACTCCTCGTCCCGTCGTCCGCTTCATGGTGGAGGTGATCGATCCAAGACTAGGCGAGGCAGTTCTTGACCCCGCCTGCGGCACCGGCGGCTTTCTCGTGGAGTCTTTCAGTCACCTGGAGAAGCAGTGCAAGACGGTCGAGGATCGGGAAATAGTTCAGACTAAAAGCATTTTCGGCGGAGAGGCAAAACCGCTCCCATACCTTCTTGCCGAGATGAACCTACTTCTCCACGGACTTGAATCGCCGAAGATCGATCCGCTCAACAGCCTCCGCTTCCCCCTTAGAGAAATCGGCGACAAGGACCGTGTGGACATCATCCTCACCAATCCGCCTTTCGGCGGTGAAGAAGAGCGGGGAATCCTCTCAAACTTCCCCGAAGACAAACAGACGGCTGAAACCACCCTGCTCTTTCTCCAGCTCATTATGCGCAAACTCAGGCGTCCCGGCGCACCCTCTCCCTCTGGGAGAGGGAAGGGTGAGGGTAATATTGCCGGTGGTAGAGCCGGTATCGTCGTTCCCAACGGCACACTCTTCGGCGACGGCGTCTGCGCGCGCATTAAGGAAGAACTGCTGAAGGAGTTCAACCTCCACACCATCGTCCGCCTCCCCAACGGCGTCTTCGCACCTTACACCAGCATCCCCACCAACCTTCTCTTCTTCGACCGCTCCGGCCCCACGGAAGAAATCTGGTACTACGAGCAACCCCTCCCCGAAGGGCGAAAGAACTACACCAAAACTCAGCCGATTCAATTCGAGGAATTTTCTGAGTGCTTGAAATGGCAGGGAGATCGCCGCGAGAACGAGCGCGCCTGGAAAGTCCATGCCAAAGATTTGCTTAAATACGACGAAAACGGCAACTTGGTCTCCGTCAACCTCGACATCAAGAATCCAGCATCTAAACAGGACTTCGAACACCTCCCTCCCGAACGACTCGCTGATGACATCCTCAAAAAAGAGCAGCGCATCATGGAGATTATGATGGAAATTAAACAGGCGTTGAAGGTGCCGTTGCCATGAGCAACTCCTGGCCGCTAGTGCCGTTGGGGGAGATAATCCGGCACCGAAAGGAGTTTATCCAGATCAGCGACTTCCAGACGTACAAAAGGTGCCGAGTACAGCTTCACGCCAAAGGCATAGTATTGAGAGACACGGTGCCTGGTTCTGAAATCAAGACGAAGGAACAGCAAGTTTGTCGCATGGGCGAGTTTCTCGTCGCAGAAATCGATGCGAAGGTCGGCGGTTTTGGAGTCGTTCCGGAGGAGCTAGACGGCAGTATCGTCAGCAGTCACTACTTTCTCTTCGAGATCAACCAGGAAAAATTAGACCGCCGATTCTTGGATTATTTCGTTCGCACGCCGTATTTCCGAGACCAGGTAGGAGCGCGAGGTTCAACAAACTACGCCGCCATCCGGCCCCAGCACGTTCTGCAATACCAGATTCCCCTTCCCCCTTTTCCCGAGCAGCGGCGGATCGTGGCGCGGATCGACGAACTGGCCGCCAAGGTCGAAGAGGCCCGCAGCCTGCGGCGCGAAGTAGCGTCTGGGTGGGAGATTCTTTGTCGGTCGATAATTTTCAGCGGGCTATCGAAACAGTCAACACCAACTCCAATGCGAGAAATTGTTAGACTGAGAGATGCCGACGTTGTTGTTCAACCTGAAGAAACGTACCGCTTTGCAGGTGTCTACTGTTTTGGGAGAGGTGTCTTTAAAGGACAAACCAAAACTGGGGCGGAATTTGCCTATCGTCGTTTGACACGCTTACGGGCAGGCGACTTTGTGTATCCCAAGCTGATGGCTTGGGAGGGTGCACTTGGTGTTGTTCCACCTGAGTGTGATGGTCTCTTCGTCTCTCCTGAGTTTCCAGTATTTGAAGTTAACCAGGAGCGTGCATTGCCGGATACACTGGATATTTATTTCAGGACTCCGTCAGTCTGGCCTCTTCTCTCTGCTATAAGCACAGGTACCAACGTTAGGCGAAGACGTCTCAACCCAGATGACTTTCTAAGATTTGAAATGCCGCTACCGCCAATGCAGCTACAACATAAGGTGCGCGAAGTAAAAGCAAAAACAGAGGTAGCAAAGAAAATACGAATGGAGACCGCCGCTCAACTTGATGCCATGCTACCCTCTATCCTAGATAAAGCTTTCAGGGGAGAATTGTGACATGAGCCTCTACGATGTTTTTGAAAAATTCTGTGAGGCCAGTGCTGGCGTAATTCGGTGGAAGGACGGCCGCCGGGCGAGAACTAGATTTGCCCTGGATTTCTTCAAGAGCTATGCAAGCTCAATGCAGTGGAACGGGCCGCACCTGGAATACATGTCAATCGACGTAATTTGGAGGGATCCCTATTCCGGCTACATTGTTTTCGCTGTTGAACACGAAAACAAAGGAGATGTAGAGAGCTTTGTCAAAGGAGAAATCAGCCACCTAGCTGACCTAAAATCTTTGAATAAGGTTGCAATCACATATCCTCATGCCGGCGAGGAAACGCAGATCTTAGAAGCGGTGAAAACCGCTATTGGTCAAAGAGTAAACCTCTCATCTAACACTTTTGGTGAAGACTATCTGATCATTTTAGGTTTCCCCACCTGGCAGTCGAAGCAGCGCGCCATCAGGTGGAACGGCTATTTTCTTAACAATGAAGGAAAGCTACTAAACAGCAGGGAGAAAGTAGTCTCTCAAAGTGAGAGGCGGTCGGAGTTGGAGGAGAGTAACAGGTAAATCTCGCCCTGCAACGGCGTTCGAGGTCAGGGCCGGAATAAGCGGATAGACAACGCACGCCGGGCCGCAATCTTGCTAGGGTCGGAGAAACAGGGAAGAAATGGGGATAAGTCCAATTTAGTGGTTGACCACCCGAAAACAGGCGAAATCACCATCAAGGTCATCATCCACTACGGGGATAAGTGCTAAAAGTTTATGAGAGGTGAAGATCTCGGGCAAATTGGGTGACGTAGGGTCGGACTTCGATTTCTGGCGATTTCTGGGGACAGTATACGCCATTTGGCAGGAAAACGGCGCGGGTCTATGGTCAAAGGACGAGGTGCGAGAGGGTCCAGGATCGAAAGTCGTTTGTGGAAGTGGTAAGATTTTCTCGTGATCGGAAAGGGAGGGGGCCGTGAAAAGCCTTAGAATGGCGCAAGACCCCGATGACGAGCCAGCGGAACGGTATGAACCATGAGCCCATAAATTGAAGAGCGAATCCGGAAAATGGGCGAGCGAATAAAGAAGGAATATTGCGCCGAAACGGTTATTCTCTTTGGCTCTTATGCCAGGGGAGAGGCGACCGAAGATAGCGACATCGACCTTTTTATTATCGCGCCTAATGAGTCTCGACGGGATTAGTGAGGACGAGAAAGAAGCGATCCGTGCCTTCCAAAGGGCACTAAAGAGGCGAAGAGAAGGTAGGGCCGATAATGACTTGGGGCGCGGCGAAGAAGAGGACTAACTGCCGGTGATTAGCAGGTAGCGCGAGAAGCTTGCAGGTTGGGGTATGTAAGAATGGCTATCATCCGAGTTTATGCAGACACTTCTGTTTTTGGCGGAGTGTTTGACGAAGGGTTTGAAGCTCCGAGCCAAGCGTTCTTCGATCAGGTTAGAAATGGGCGCTTCCATTTGGTAACGTCAGCGCTCGTCCAGGAAGAGATCAAGCCGGCTCCAAAGTATGTTCAGGAGTTTTTTGACCGAACCCTCCCTGTGGTCGAGGTAGTTGAGGTTTCCGAAGAAACCCTTAGGTTGCGAGACGCCTATCTGGAAGCAGGGATCGTCTCGTCCCAGTGGTCTGAAGACGCACTGCATGTGGCTCTGGCTACCGTCTCGGGTTGCTCGCTAATCGTCAGCTGGAACTTCAAGCACATTGTTCACTTCGAGAAGATTCCCTTGTATAATGCAGTTAATGTCCTGAAGGGCCACTCTAACGTCGGCATTTTCTCCCCCTTGGAGGTGATTCAAATATGAAGGCGAAGACCTTTGATTGCGTTGAAATGATGCATCGTGGCGCGAAAAAAATCAGGAAGCAGACCAGCAGCATGACAAAGGACCAGGAATTGGCGTTTTGGCGGGAACTTTCGAAAAGCTTCAAACAGCGGCAAAAAACCGCGGTACGACATACCCAATCCAGACGCAACAAAGAATCTGGTGCCGAACGCGGAGCACAACGATAAGTGTCGCTAATGATGATTGAGGAACTCGAAGATGTGATTCTTACCTGCGACCTGCCCGAGCACGGGCTGGCACGGGGCGACATCGGCACCGTTGTGCTCGTGCATAAAGAGGGAAAAGGTTATGAGGTCGAGTTCACGGCTCTGGACGGCGAGACCATCGCCATCGTGACCCTGAGAGCAAGCCAAGTTCGTCCCGGCAAGCCACGGGAAATCGCTCACGTGCGCGATTTGGCCGCCAATCCATAGGACATCTCCTGCAGCTTTAGACAATCGACGGGGGGAAGGATTGCCTTCCCCTCAATTATCACCACACTGAAGCTTCCTGGCTATCCCTCAATCACCTTCTTCCACTTGGCCCTGACTTTTTCCTTAAGTTCAGGGCTCGATTCGGCGACGGGCGGAAAATCTTTTATCCATTCGAAGGGACGGCAGGCATCGATGACGGCGCGGGAATTAAAGCCCTTCTTCCCAGGCTGAATTCTTGGATCGAGCGGGCCGCTCCAGCAGCGCCTGAGGATCTCGATCGATTCGACCGGGTCGGAGCGCGTGGCCAGAGCCCACAGGACATCAAAAGTATTGGTGGGATCGATGTCTTCGTCGACCACGACCACGTAGCGGCCCAGATAGGCGCCGGCATGGACCTGAGAGGCGACGAGCATCGCCTGGCGCGCATGGCCGGGGTAGCGCTGCTTGATAGCAATGATGTTGAGCAGTCTGCCCCCCCCCGCCTCATGGCACCACACCCCTTTCACATCCGGCACTCCGGCCTTCTCGACCTGATCCCAGATCAAAGCGGATTTTACGAAACATTTCGCCAGGGAATAGTCCGAGGGCGGTCTTCCCGGCCTGGCGCAGCAAAGAATGGGGTTATTGCGGTGATAAATATTCTTTACCCGGATCACCGGTTCCGGCCGGGTTGAGCTGGCGTAGTAGCCGGTCCATTCGCCGAAAGGCCCCTCGCTTTGAACGTCCTTAGGATCCATAAATCCTTCGATAACGATCTCTGCCTGGGCAGGGAAAGGAAGCCCGGTCGCCTTGCCCTCAATGACATCGATCGGCGCGCCCTTGAGGCCGCCGGCATAGTCGAACTCGGAGACACCGTAGTCGATCTCGTTCCCCGAGACCATAAAAAGCACCGGATCCTGACCCACTGAGATGATGACGGGGCATGGCTTTCCCTGGTCAAACCATTTTCGGCGCTGAATGGCGCCATGCTTGCCAGGAGAGATATAAAGACCCATGCTGTTCTCGTTATGAACCATCCCGCGGTAGGCGCCGAAGTTAACCCAGCCCTCTTCCGGATCTTTCGTGATCACCAGACAGGCCGTTCCGATGAAGCGCCCGCCGTCCAGCTCATGCATGAAAGGGACCGGAAACTTGAGCAGATTGACATCCTTGCCCGAAAGAACATTCTCCATAACCGGCCCCTTATTGACCACCTTGTGCGGGATCGGTTTGTGCGCCGCGAGCTTCTGGCGAAAGGCCCGTACCAGGTCCAGTCCGGAAAGGTCCATAGGCAGCCCGAGATTGAGCGCCATTCTCTTAAAGGATGCGTTTTGAGCAAAGAGCGCGGTGTAGCCCTTGGGATAGCCCTTAATGTTATCGAACAAAACAGCCGGCACAGGCCCCTTGCTCTCCCGAGCCACCAGTTCGGCGAGGGTCCCCATCTCCAGATTCCAATCCACTCCGTCGATCTTCTTGAGCTCCCCGATGCCGTCAACAATCTCAATCCACTCGCGCAGATCCTTGTAAGTCGGGGTCTTCCCGGTCTTAATCTCCTTTTCAGCAATTTTTTTCGCTTCTAACGCAGTCATTAGATTTCTCCTCCCACATTTAGTGATTAGTTGCTGGTTATTAGTTACTCGTATACTCCTATATTCATGATATCATTATTTGATTAACTGTTAACGAATAACATTTAACCAAATCAATTCCCCAACATAGACTCGCCCATCCCCTCGATATCTTCCGCAGGGAGCCCGTTACAACTCTGCGGGTCGAGATGGAGGTAGACTTTCTCCCCAGGACTCATACTGAGAAAAGGATGGGTGTGAACCCGTAACAATACCTCGCCGACAGCGATCTGACAGTGGTAGGCATCGCCCATAAAGATCGCCTCCGTCACCGCCCCCTCCACCAAATTGTCAAGCCCCTGCGGCTTTTCCTTATGGACCTGGATGTGCTCTGGACGGATAGATAACACCACCGGCTGATCCTTCGTAAGACCGCTGGCGGGGATAAAGGAAAGTACCCCCCTCTTGGTCTCAATCCTCCCGGGTTTGGAATCCCCTCCCAACTCAAGTACCCGTCCCTCGATCAAGTTGGTGAGCCCCAAGAAAGTCGCTGTGAATTTTCTTTTCGGCCGGGAATAAAGTTGATGAGGCGTGCCTACCTCGATCAGCTTTCCCGAGTACATCACGGCGATCTGATCAGAAATAGCGAGCGCTTCGGCCTGGTCGTGGGTAACATAAATCGTCGTGATATTGACCCGTCTCTGAAGCGCCTTGATCTCAAAGCGCATCTGCTCCCTGAGCTTGGCATCCAGGTTGCTCAACGGCTCGTCCAGGAGCATGACCTTGGGCTCGTTCACCAGGGCCCGGGCAAAAGCGACCCGCTGCTGCTGGCCGCCGGAGAGTTTCGGCGCCGGGCGATCTTCCA
>Ga0209317_1002930_pt1 | contig 11520 bp, 9 predicted proteins | sample RifGroB2_FD_183994 | JGI IMG/M metagenome (GOLD analysis project Ga0209317, IMG submission 183994) | Soil microbial communities from Rifle, Colorado, USA - Groundwater B2 (SPAdes) (version 2) | ecosystem: Environmental > Terrestrial > Soil > Unclassified | place: Rifle, Colorado | collected...
CCTACGTGCATCAGGGGATCGAAGTCGGCCAATGGGTCACCAAGCATGCCAACGGTCTCACCGCGTTCTACGATATCGACACCCCGGTCACCCTTGCCGCGCTGGCACAAGGGGAATGCAGCTACCTGAGTTCCGATCTGATCCCCGACTACGACCTCTATCTCTCCTTCACCGGAGGCCCGACCCTGGATCAGATCGAGCTGCAGTATGGCTCCCGGGCCGCGCGGCCACTGTACTGCTCCGTCGACCCGCAGGTTCACTATCCCGTGCCGATGACGCCCCGCTGGGATCTGGGGTACCTCGGCACCTACAGCAGCGACCGGCAGCCCGGGCTGGAACGGCTTCTGTGCCAGCCGGCGGGGACGTGGAGCAAAGGGCGCTTCGTCGTGGCCGGCGCCCAGTATCCGCCGGAGATCGCCTGGGCCAAAAATACCCAGCGGATCGAGCATCTTCCACCTGAGTGCCACAGCGAATTCTACTGCGCACAGCGATTCACCCTGAACCTGACCAGGATGCAGATGCAGCTGGCGGGATATTCGCCGAGCGTGCGGTTGTTCGAGGCGGCAGCCTGCGCCGTCCCGGTCATCAGCGATGAATGGCCCGGCCTGGAACATTTCTTCGTGCCAGGAGAAGAGATCCTGCTCGCCTCGAGTTCCGAACAGGTGTTGCGCATACTAAAGAGCTTTCCTGAAGATGAGCGGCGCGCGTTAGGGGAGCGGGCGCGCGAAAGGGCGCTTAACTCCCACTCGGCCGCCTTTCGGGCCGAGGAATTGGAAGGATACCTCACCTCCGGCTAGCAAGCAGAGTGGCAGTGCACAAGGGGCGTGACGACTTGGAACAAGGCGGGGTATCTGTCGGCAGTAAATGCCCGGGAAAATGACTGAGTCCCCGCCTTGCCATAAGCCTGCTGCCGTTGAGCCCTGCCACAGACTTCCGCCGATTTAGCCGAACCGCCTGCCCAAAAGAGCTATCCTGGATCAGCCCCAAAACGAGACGGAAAAAGGTATACGCAATGCGGATGGAATTTTAGCTATTAGCCGTTGTAATCTTTATGATATAACGATAGGCAAACGCACCACCTTGGTGCGGCGCAGCGAGGTGCGGATTTGAGTCAGGATGCGAAGGGCGGAATCGAACTCGAAGGGGCTCTCTGGTTTCACAAGGACGAGCAGAAATTCCTCGGCGGCGACAGGATCGCCCTCCTCGAAAAAATCGACGAAGTCGGCTCCATCACCAAGGCGGCCAAGGCGGTCGGCATCAGCTACAAAAACGCCTGGGATCTCGTCAACATGATCAACAACCTGGCCGAGAAGCCGCTCGTCGAGCGTGTCACCGGGGGAAAAGGTGGGGGCGGCACGACCCTTACCAGTTATGGCAAGCAGGTGATTCGGCAGTACGGCGTACTCCAGGAAGAGCACAGGAAATTCCTGGAGAACCTGGAGGGGAGGCTCGGGGATACCGCAAACCTCTACCAGCTTTTAAGGAGGATATCCATGAAAGTCAGTGCCCGTAACGTCTTAGCTGGAACCATCACCAAGATCACCAGGGGAGTTGTGAACTCAGAAGTCGCCCTGTCATTGACCGGCGGCACGCCGCTCATAGCGGTAGTCACGAACGGTGCTGTGGAGAACCTTGCGCTGAAGGAAGGCGCTTCTGCCTATGCCATCATCAAGGCGAGTTCCGTCATGGTCGGCAGCGACCTGCACGATGCTAAAATCAGTGCCCGAAACGTCATGTGCGGCACCGTCGCCAAGATAATCGAGGGGCCGGTATCGACGGAAATCGACGTCGAGGTGGGTGGCGGCAACACCATCAGCGCGGTGATCACGCACGGCAGTTCGAGCAGCCTGGGGCTCAAGGTCGGGGGGCACGCCTGCACCCTGTTCAAGGCTTCCAGCGTCATCCTCGGCGTAAGCTAGCGTACAGGAAGAGGGAGCGGCCTGGTCCGTTCCCTTTTCTTTCAAATGTCGTTGTAGTGACTGCGCTATAGCGCTCGAAACAACTGCAGTAGAAATAACCATAGAAGGAGCTTTTAGATGAACCGTTTTTCCAGAATGCTGTCCCTGTTTGTTGCTCTCCTCGTGCTGACCGCCACCGCTTTGATCCCTGCCGGCTGGGCGGCCGAGCAGAAGACCCTGATCCTTGCCACCACGACCAGCACCCAGGACTCCGGTCTGTTGGACGTGCTGCTCCCGATGTTCGAAAAGCAGGCCGGCTATTTCGTCAAGACCATCTCCGTCGGCAGCGGCCAGGCCATGAAAATGGGGGAGAGGGGCGAGGCGGACGTGCTGCTGGTGCACTCGCCGGAGTCGGAGAAGGCCTTCGTCGCCCAGGGCTTCGGGATCAACAGAAAGCTCGTCATGCACAACGACTTCCTCATCCTGGGACCGGCGCAGGACCCGGCGAAGATACGCGGCGCAAAGAGTGCGGCGGAGGCGCTCAAGGCAATCGCCAAATCCGGCGCCCTCTTCATGTCCAGGGGTGACAACTCCGGGACCCACGCCAAGGAGAAGGGACTTTGGAAGGCGGCCGGGATCAACCCCGAAGGTCAGAAATGGTTCCAGCAGACCGGTCTCGGCATGGGCGAGACGCTGAGCGTCGCCGCTGAGAAGCAGGGCTACCTGCTGGCAGACCGCGGCACCTATCTGGCGCTGAACAAGAAAAAGCGTCTCGGTCTTGAGATCCTGGTTGCCGGCGAACCGAAACTGCTCAACATCTACCATGTGATCGAGGTGAACCCGGCCAAGTGGCCCAAGGTCAACAGCGCCGGCGCGAAGGCATTCTCCGACTTCATGGTGTCCAAGAAGGCCCAGGACGTGATCGGCGGTTTCGGCACCAAGCAGTTCGGTTCTCCCTTGTTCTTCCCTGATGCAGGCAAAAAACCGGAGTCTTTGGGGCTGTAAATGGACCTGATTCTCGAAGGCGTCATCAAGGCGTTCCAGCTCCTCATCTCCCTCGACTCCGAGGTGCTGGGAATCGCCCTCCTTTCGCTCAAGGTGTCCGGGCTGGCGACCCTCTTCAGCCTGGTGATCGGCATCTCGGTCGGGACCCTGATCGCCCTGACCAGCTTTCCGGGGAAGAGAATCCTGGTGAGCCTGGTCAACACCGGCATGGGGCTCCCCCCGGTCGTGGTCGGGCTCTTCGTCTCCATCCTGCTCTGGCGCAACGGCCCGATGGGGTTTCTGGAACTGCTCTACACCCCGACCGCCATCGTCATCGCCCAGACCGTCATCGCCACCCCCATCGTCATGGGGATCACCGTCGGCGCCATGCAGAACCTGCCGGCGAACCTGCGGCTGCAGATCCTCGCTCTCGGGGCGACCCGAACCCAGCTGATCTGGATGCTGATCAAAGAGGCGAGGCTGCCGCTCATGGCCGGAGTGATGGCGGGTTTCGGTGGCGTGATCTCGGAGGTCGGCGCCTCCATCATGGTCGGCGGCAACGTGAGGGGATACACCAGGGTACTGACGACCGCGACGGTAATGGAAACGGGGAGGGGCAATTTCGACATAGCCATTGCCCTCTCCCTGATTCTTTTGCTATTCTGCTTCGTGATTAACTATTTCCTCACCTACATACAGCAGCGGGAAAGGCCTAGATGACACAGGCGCAAAATGTGTTCAACCTGAAAGATCTGAGGGTGGATCGAGGTGGCGTGCAGATACTCGATATACCCTCTTTTTCATTGCACGAAAACGAGTTTGTCTCTCTGATCGGGCCGAACGGTGCCGGTAAGTCGACCCTGCTCCTCTCCATCATGGGGCTCATCAAGCGCCAAAGCGGCACCCTTGAGTACCGGGGTCGCGAGATCGGAACCGAGGCCGCCTGGCTTGAGTTGCGCCGCAGGATCGCCATGGTCTTGCAGGAGCCGCTCCTCTTCGACAGCACCGTCTACGACAACGTGGCGAGCGGGCTGAAGATCAGGGGAGTGGGGCGGGGCGAGATGCGCAGCAGGGTCATGACCTACCTGGAGCGCTTCAACCTGACGGACATGGCGCAGCGTTCCGCCCGCAAGCTCTCCGGAGGCGAAGCCAGGCGCGTCAGCCTGGCGCGCGCCTTTGCCGTCGAACCGGAGATGATCTTTTTCGACGAGCCCTTCGCCAACCTCGACCCGCCCACCAGGCAGTCCCTCACCGACGACATGGACAAGATCATCCGGGAGAAAGGGATCTCCGCCATACTGGTCACCCACGACCAGTCCGAGGCCCTAAGGATGTCCGACCGGATCGTCGTCATGAACAGCGGCGGCATCGTGCAATCAGGCACTCCGGCGGCCGTCATGAATAAGCCGGTCAACGAGTTCGTCGCCAATTTCGTCGGCATGGAGACGATATTGGAAGGGGAAGTGCTCAGCAACCGGGACCAGCAGATGGCCGTCATCGTTGCCGGCCACGAGATAGACACCGTCGGCGACGAGCAGCCCGGCGACCATGTCTACTGCTGCATCAGGCCCGAGAACGTCACCGTCAGCGTCAGCCACGCTTTGGAGAAGACCAGCGCCAGGAACGTCTATCCCGGCCGGATCGTCGAGATCGCATCCATGGGCCCCTTCCTCAAGCTGCAGCTTGACTGCGGCTTCCCCCTGACAGCCTACGTGACCCGCGAGTCGTTCGCCAACCTGGGACTCTCAGAGGGAAAAGGGATCTATGCCTCCTTCAAGGCCACCTCCGTCCACCTGATCCGCCGGCGCGCCGGCTAATTTGCTTACGACATGACCCAGGTCATCGCATACGCTCCCACCCAGACCATGATCAGCCTGGAAATACCGGTTATCTCGGGAAAGGTTCTCTGACAGATGAAGTCATCTCTCTTCTCCCTGCTCGGTTATTTTCATAGCCACAGCTAAGTTTCTTTGGTATATAGCTATTCAGGAAGCTGGCGGCGGGAAAAGAAGGTTGACGCCAACAAGTGATGACCCGGGTGCTTGCAAATTGCATCCGGATGAGAGTTTGCGATAAGGGCTGCTACATGCTGAGACAGTTGTGCCAAGCGCTCATAGTCATCCTGTTGCTGATTACCCCACTCTCTTTTGCCAGGAAGGAGACCCCCAACTTCACGCCAGACTGCCGAACCTCTTCCCCTCTCGGCAGGGCAGCCACTACAACTGCCTCCGTACATCCTTCCGGGATACGCCCACGGCCGGCACCCGGCACAGCCGTCGCTCCTATTTCCCCGCCTCGCCTCTTCATTCCTCAACTGTTCACACTGCCTACTGACCGTTCACGTCTCCCTTCCCAAAGCAGAGCACCGCCACTTTGCGCCTGTTCCCAACCCGGCAGTTGGAACAGCGCTGATTTACGGAGCTAAGAAATCATCCTGTTGCATCAGAAACATCCATCGCCCGGAGCGTGAATAACTAAGAAAGTTTTCTGACTGGTGCCGGGATAAAGGGCTGGTTTTTAGCGTACCGCTGCGTGTTCCAAATGCTTCTTCAGAGTGAATTCAATCCAGTAATGTACTGCATTGGAGGCGTTATGATTGAAGCTGTCACTTGTTGGCTGAAGCGCCATGTAAAGCATAAGGAAAAACAGGAAACAAGGTGTCTTTGCTGCGGAGATTGTTGCGAATCGTTCGGCGGGCATCTGAATGCATCCAAGGCTGACCTGAAGCGCTGGCAGAACCAGGGGCGCGAGGACCTGCTGGCACGCGTCAACCGTCTCAGCTGGATCTGGATCGATCCGCAGACCGGCCGGCCGGAGGAGAGATGCCCGTTCATTGAAAGGCGGGACGAGAAAACCGCCCTCTGCGGCATTCAGCAGACCAAGCCGGACATGTGCCGCGACTATCCAACCCTGGCCCATGGACGCCGCTGTTTGCACGGTGGGTTTCTCTAGATAGACTAGTCTGGGAAATCAGGGGACACTTCTGAGGAGGCGGTACCGTGATGCCGGCTCTTGTGGAACTGATAAATGCTTACTGTGGGCGTGGGCGACGGGGCCGTATCCTTTCTCGGTGGATGGCGTGTCGAGCCGTTCATCCTGGTGGAGGGGCTCTTCGACGGACTTTCTCTTGCTGCCTGTGGCTGGCCAATAGTGAAACGCGGGCCTCTGTCGGTTGCTCGCTGGGTAAGGGATTACGTCACAGCGTCGGAGTGAGAGTATGAAAGAGATATACGTAAGTACCGATGTTGAGGTCGATGGTCCGGTTCCCGGCCTCCATTCGATGCTGAGTCTCGGCTCAGCAGCATTCCTGGCTGATAAAACCCTCGTCGGCACCTTTTCGGCCAATCTGGAACTGCTCCCGGGCGCGACCGGACACCCGGACACCATGAAGTGGTGGGCCGGGCACCCGGAGGCATGGAGAGCCTGCCGTGAAAACCTGCGCGATCCTCGCGAGGCCATGGTCGACTACGTTGCCTGGCTCGACAAATTGCCTGGCAGCCCGGTCTTCGTGGGGTACCCCGCTGCGTTCGACTTCATGTACGTCTACTGGTATCTCATACGCTTCGCAGGGCGCAGCCCCTTCAGTTTCTCGGCATTGGATATCAAGACCATGGCGATGACGGTGCTGCGCCTGGACTACCGAAAAACCACCAAGAAAAACATGCCGAAGCTGTGGTTCGATGAGGTGGCGCATAAGCATGTCGCGCTTGGTGATGCCATCGAGCAGGGGATGCTTTTTTGCAACATTCTCGCCGAGTCCCGACGCTGATATGCGACTGGACCTGCCGGATTCCATATGTTTCCGGATAACCCGCCATTGCAATGCCCGTTGCGGCTTCTGTTTGGCGCCGACGGACGGCGAAACTGCGGATGACGCCACTCTCAGGCACCGGCTGGACTGGCTCCTGTCGCACGGGGTTAGAAGCATTCACTTCTGTGGCGGAGAGCCGACAATCCACCCGGCTCTTCCCGATTTGCTGGCGCACGTACGCGCCCGTGGGGGAAAGAACCGGATCACTACCAATGCCATCGAGATGTCCGAACCGGTACTATCTGCTTTACGTGCTACCAAGACGCAGGTGAAGGTGAGCCTGCACGGTGACCGCATACATCGCAATCGGATGGTCGGCTGCGACGCCTTCGACATGACGGTGCGTAACCTGCATCGTCTCATTGCTGCCGGGGTGCCGACCTCCGTTCAGACTACAGTGGTGGCGGATGGCACCTGGGTGCTGAATTGGGCAATCGATTTCTGCCTTGGCAATGGAGTGACCCGGCTCACCGTTCTTCCGTTTCTCCCTCGGGGGAGGGGTCACCATCGGCGCGATGACTACGGGTTTTCCTTTGCGCAGCGATCGGCACTACAAGACCTCGTAAAGAAGAAACGGTGTGCCTTGGGCAACCGTCTCGACCTGAGGTGGCTGAACCTGACGGCATGCCGGATACACGTAGTCGAGGTAGATGGCAGGATTTTGCTTGAAGGACCGACGGAAGCAAGGGATGATCTGGTTGGCAAAATTCCGCCAATGATGGATGCATCACCCACGGAATCTCTGAACCGTCGGTAGCGACCGGGAATGTGGCTGGCTCATTGCACGCGGAGGAAATGTGAAAACAAAGAAGGCACGTCGCAAGACGTGCCTTCTTCAGTTCTAGAGTTGAGGAATAAAACCCCGTTGCAAAATATTTACTTTAGTTATATATTCCGCTTTAATTTGAAACCCTTGACCCGAATGGCTAACGGATAACCGGTACTGGTGCTATCAATGAAAGAGTCAGCATACGACATAGACCCCCTGGGACACCCGGCGCCGCGGGAGTTTCCGGACGGTAACGCCACTGCGGAATCCAGAGCGGGCGGCAGCATGTTGTTGGACGGTTTCGTCACCGACAGCACTGAACGAAAGCGGTCGGAAGAAGTGATCAGGGGCAACAAGGAACGCTTGCAATGTCTTCTGAACGTGTTTCAGTACGAGCCTGTGGACAGCAAGGACCTTCTGGATTTTGCGCTAGGCGAGGCTATCCGCATGACGGGCAGCAGGTTCGGTTACATCTACTACTACGATGAAGAACAAAATCAGTTCACCCTCAATTCCTGGTCACATGATGTGATGCAGGGCTGCTCCATTCGGAACCCCCAAACACTGTGCCAGTTGGAAAGGACCGGCATCTGGGGGGAAGCGGTGCGGCAGCGCAAACCGATCATGGTCAATGATTTTTCAGCGCCGAATCCTCTCAAAAAGGGATACCCCGAAGGGCACGTGAGGTTGCAACGTTTTCTCTCCATCCCGCTGTTTGACAGGGGGCGCATCGTAGCGGTCGTCGGGGTCGCCAACCGGAGGGCTGAGTACGGAGACGCCGACGTTGTTCAACTGACCCTGCTCATGGATGCGGTCTGGAAGGTTGCCGGACGCAGAAAGGCCGAGGAGGCCCTTCTTGAGAGCAAGATCCGCCTGGGCCGCGCCGAGGATGTCCGCCGGTTAAACGACGAACTGGAACAGCGCGTCAAGGAACGTACCGCCGAGTTGGAGGCTTCCAACCAGGAGCTTGAGGCATTCTGTTACGCAGTTGCCCACGACCTTAGCACCCCTCTGCGGGGCATGAGCGGCTTTTGCCACATACTTCTGGAAGAGCATGCCCATCAACTGGATGACTCGGGCAAGGGATACCTGGTGCGGATCGGGGCGGCGGCGGGGAGGATGGGACAGTTGATCAACGACCTGCTCAACCTCTCCCGGGTTACCCGCTGCAAGCTGAGCAGGGAGAGGCTCGATCTAAGCGCGATGGCCCGTGACATCATTCAGGTTTTGAGCGAGCAGGAACCGGAACGCCGGGTAGATGTTGTTCTCCCCGAAAGAGCCGAAGCCGAGGGTGATCCAGTGCTCGTCAGGTTGGTGCTGGAAAACCTCCTTGGCAACGCGTGGAAGTATACCAGCAAAGAGCCGAGCCCCAGGATCGAATTCGGCAGCGGCTGCATCAATGGAAAATTCATTCATTTCGTGCGAGACAACGGTATCGGCTTCGACATGGTCCATGCTTCGAGGATCTTTATCCCCTTCGAGAGGCTGCACGGATTCACTGAATTCAAGGGGACCGGCATCGGTCTGGCCACGGTGCAACGGATTATTGCCAGGCATGGCGGGCGGGTCTGGGCCGAGGGCGAGGTGGAGAACGGTGCGACGTTTCGTTTCACCCTCGGCAGTTTCGGGCACCTTGATTCGGGGCTCCGCTGAGGAATTTAGTACCGGTCTAAAGGAGATCCTTTGACATCCGCCACTACTTTTCTTGCTTGCAACGACAACCGACTGAACTGGGGGTGTCCCAACTGCCAGTGGTGATAGTAATTACTGAAAGCAAATAGGCTCAGCATGAGGACCCTGACGAGTGATCGACGGTTAAGCCCTCCTTTCAGTAAAAGTCATGGCCGCCTCTCCTTTTCTTCCTGCCGTCCTCCCTTAAATCACCACATCTCATTGAAACTTCAGCATAGTCTTTGACAGCTAGACCCCTTTCGTATATAGCTAGCTATATTTTTTATGAGCGCTTTCGCGGAGGGAAACTCATGCCCTTAAGTATTCGAGTCTTGTTCTATCTGTTACTGGTCACTTCTGCACTCCTCTCTGGCTGTGCCGAGGTCAAGTTGGGCACTATCCCTACTCCCACTCCAGGCAGCAATCCGCGCATCTATATCCAGCCGGTCAGCACCCTGTATAACAACAACAACTCCGCGTTTGTGGCCGCCTCCTTCCCATTGGCGCATGATCTGTTTGCCAGAATGCAGCACGAGACCCTGAGGCCGATCTTGGCTGCGGCTGGATATGACATTGTGGAACCGCGGGATGTGAATGCCGTCCTTGGAACTGACGCTCCCGGCATGATGGCCTTGAGACCGGGTGAAGACTGGAGTCCCATGATAAAGGTGGCCCGGGCGCTGCACGCGGATTATGCCTTGGTGGTCGAGAGGGGGGTGGAAGCAGTCAGCAGTGTTACTGTCGAGCACCGGTTCAAGGTCTCATTGATCAATGTGGCCACCGGCTCCATATACGAGATGAAAAATTCAGAGGCTTTAGGACGGGATGATGTGAGGTACTTCGTAGAAGATAGCAACAGGAGGTCTAACCAGAAATTCGACGAGTTGTACAAGAAGGTTTTTCTCGAAGCTAAAGACGAGCCGTTTGCCCTGGCGGTGGTGGGCAAGCTGAAGCAGTTCAGGAAAACGGTCTACTCCGATCAAATGATGATGGTAGCGGCAAAACCTGAACCTGCCTTGCCGGTAAAAGTAGCATTACCGGCATCGCCGCCTGCCGCAAACCTCGGGTTGCAGGAGAGAGCAGAACTGGAGCGGCTCACCGCGGAACGTGCCAGGATGGCGGAGTTGAAACGACAGATGTCGGAGCAGGCTGTCGCCCTGCAGCGCGAGAAGGAGGAGATGAATCAGGCCATAAAGGCGGCCGAGCAGACCATGACTTCGCTGCGTGCCGAAAAACAGGCCCGGGAGAAGGCCGACCAGTTACGAGCCTCGACGCAGCTTGAGGAGAAGAACCGGGACGCCGCGGCGGAAGCGGAGGCGGGACGGCTCCGGGCCGAGCAAACGGCGGCGGCACGCAAAGGGGCGGAGCAGTCGCTGAAGAGCCTGAAAAAGGAAATCAAGGTACCTGTCTTCAGCGGCATCAAGATCTTTGACCGGGAGGGGGGAGACATCACCGACCGGGCCGTCTCGTCACAGGTCATCGTCAGCGGCCAGGTTGAAGACGGATTAGGGGTAGCGGTGGTATTCGTCAACGGCACGGAAGCCTTCATCGACGAGAAGGGGGCCTTCTCCGCCACCGCGCTCCTGAAGATCGGCGTCAACGAAGTGCTGATGGAAGCCTACAACACCCAGCAGGGCAAGAGCGAAAAACGGATCACCATCACCCGTGACAAGGCGCCTCCCGCCTCGGCCAGCGCCGACATCTCGGTCGTCCCCGATTTCCGCTCGCGGCCGCGCCTGAACGACTACGCCGTCGTCATCGGCATCGAGCAGTACCGGCACATCCCGCCGGCAGAATTCGCGTCCCGTGATGCCGCACTGGTGAAGGATTACCTTAAGGCCGCCGGCATCCCGGAACGGAACATAGCCTTCTTAGCCGACGGGCAGGCAACGCTCTCGGACCTGAAGAAAACCCTGGAAAAGTGGCTCATGAACCATGTCAACAAGGAGAGCCGGGTTATCGTCTACTTCTCCGGCCACGGCGCTCCGGCCACTGATAACGGCGATGCCTACCTGGTCCCCTTTGAAGGCGACCCCAACTACCTTGAAGACACGGCCTACCCCGTGAAACGCCTCTACGAGAAACTGGGCAAGCTCCCTGCCCGGCAGGTGACGGTGCTGCTCGATTCCTGTTTTTCGGGAGCCGGGGGCAGGTCTGTCCTCCCCACGGGCGCCCGGCCGCTCGTCATGGCGCGGGAAAGCTTCACGATACCGGCAAACGTGGCGGTGCTGACCGCTGCGCGGGAGTCGCAGATCAGCACCACCTCGCCGGAGCGAAAGCACGGGCTTTTCACCTACTACTTCCTGAGGGCGCTCAAGCAGGGGAAAGAGAACCTGCCGGACATCTACCAGTACCTGAAGGGTAGGGTCGAGGACGAGGCGAGAAGC
>Ga0209317_1002935_pt1 | contig 11498 bp, 10 predicted proteins | sample RifGroB2_FD_183994 | JGI IMG/M metagenome (GOLD analysis project Ga0209317, IMG submission 183994) | Soil microbial communities from Rifle, Colorado, USA - Groundwater B2 (SPAdes) (version 2) | ecosystem: Environmental > Terrestrial > Soil > Unclassified | place: Rifle, Colorado | collected...
ACTTTCTCTGGGTGATATCCGCGTTGAGGGTGTCCAGGTGGCGGAAAAGGATGCGGGTCAGCACCACGATGAGCAGGCAGAGCACCAGTGTCAGGACGGACTGCTGCAGCGGGACGCTCTCCGGCAGAGTGCCCTCTCCCGCACCGGCTGTCCCCAAGCTCTCCGGGATGACCCCCATGGCCCAGATGCAAAGGACGGAGGCGACGACGAAGCCGACGGTGATCACAATGCGCGTTTTCAGTTGTGCTATGGAAATGTGTCTCATGTCTGGCCGCTTCCCGTAATTGTTTGGGTGTCTTCCGGGCGCCCCGGTGTCCCGTCGGCCTGTTCCAGGGTGAAAAAAATCGTGGTTCCCTGCCCCTTCCCCGGGCTCTCCGCCCAGATCCTGCCATGGTGGTTGGCGACGATCCTCTTGCAGATGGCGAGCCCCAGCCCCTGCGTGTTCAGGTCGTGGCGCGCGGCGTCGGCCTTGTAAAACTCGTTGAAGACCAGGGAGAGGTGCTCCTGGTCGAGGCCGACGCCGTCATCCTGTACGGATACCTGGACCATGCCGCCCCTCCCGGCCGCGCCGAGCAGGATCCTGCCGTCCTGGGCGGCGTAGCGCGCCGCGTTGGTGAGCAGGTTCTTGAACAGCAGGGCCAGTTGGTCCGCCGATGCCAGCACCCGGAGTTCCTCATCTATATCGCTTTGGCAGCTAACCCTGCGCCGGGAGAGCTGCCCGGCAACCTCGCGCAGGGCGTGCCTGGCCGCCTGGGCAAGCTTTACCGGCATCAGTGCGGGACGGGCCGACGAGAGCCGGGCGAGGTCGAGCGACTTCTCGGCGAGCCCCTTGATCTGGTTTGAGCATTGCTGGCAGATCTCCAGCATCCTCTCGAGCCCGGGGTCGGTCACCTGCCTCCTGATCATCGGGAGCAGGGCGAAGAGCGGGGTGAGCGGGGTGTTCAGGTCGTGGTTCAACTGGATCATCAGTGACTCCACCATGCGGGAGTGATGCATCTCCGCCTCCAGCTTGCTGCTCTCCAGCTCGGCCGCCTTGCGCTCGGTGATGTCCAGTATCACGCCGACCAGCCCCCCGGGGATACCCTCCTCGTCTCGGAAGGACGCCTTGAGACGGATCACGTCGTGCAGCGTCCCGTCGGCGTATTTCACCTTCGCCTCGTAGATCTGGGTCCCGGAGGCCTCCATGATCTCCCGGTCCATGGCGTGGTAACGCTGCGCCAGTTCCCTCTCCCAGAGCTCGAACACCGTCTTCCCCATCAGCTCCTCACGCCTGAGCCCGACGTAGGACTGGAACGCCTTGTTGCACAGGTTGTAGCGCCCCTGCGCATCCTTGGAGAAGATCGGGCTCGGAATGGTGTCCAAAAGGAGCTGCTGGAAGGCGAGCTGCTTGTTCACCAGGTTCTCCGAACGCCTGCGGTCCAGGATCAGCAGCACGGCCAGCATGACGAAGACGGCCGCCAGGGTGCCGTTTATGGCGCGTATGTTCAGGTTTATCCGGTCGTAGCGCGCCAGGTACTCGCTCTGCCTGACCCCGACGAAGAGCGCGCCGATGATCTTCCCCTCGGAGTCCCTGATGGGGTCGTAGGCGGTGAAATAGGGGACGCCGAGTATTTCGGCCTCCCCACGGTAGCGGGTTCCTTCCCGGAAGATCGCCTGGTAGGCGGGGCCGGCAAGCTTGGTGCCGATGGCGCGGCTCCCGTCGGGCCTGATGATGTTGGTGGCGATCCTTGTGTCCCCGAGGAACACGGTGGCCCTGCTCCCGGTGATGCTGAATATCCTGTCGGGGATCTCGTTGTTGTCGTTCAGGATGTAGTAGTCCCCGATCCGCAGGTTGCCGTCCTCAATGCGGAACGTGCGCCCCCGGCGGCCTATCTGCTCCCAGAAGGCCAGCATGCTGCTTTCCTGCTGCCGGTTCGCCTGGCGCACCGCCTCCTCGTGGATCTGCCTGAGCATGACGTGGTTGGCGACCATCATGACGAGCGCGATGCCGACGGCGCTGGTCAGCAGGACGACCGGGATTTTCCTGGTGGGTATGTTCAAGCGCATCCCTTGGGCTCGTGGTGGCCGGTGCGTTACTGTTGCTTAGACCCTGAAGCTCCGTTTTCCGTGGGAGGAAAGCCAGCTGATGAGGCGCCCCGATATCTCGGGAAGCGGCACCACCTCGTCCACCCCCCCCCGCGCGATCGCCTCTTTCGGCATGCCGAACACCACGCAGCTCTCCTCGTCCTGGGCGATGGTCCTCGCCCCCGTCCGGTGCATCTCCAGCATCCCGGCGGCCCCGTCATCGCCCATGCCGGTCATGATGATCCCCAGTGAGTTCTCCGCGGCGCAGTTGGCCGCGGAGCGGAACAGGACGTCCACCGACGGGCGGTGCCGGGATACCGGAGGGCCGTCCCCGATGGCGATGGTGTAGTTGGCGCCGCTTCTGGCGAGCATCATGTGCCGGTTTCCGGGCGCTATGTAGGCGTGCCCGGGGAGCACCCTGTCGCCGTGTTCCGCCTCCTTCACCGCCAGCGCGCAAAGCCCGTTCAGCCGGGCCGCGAAGGTCCGGGTGAAGGTCTCGGGCATGTGCTGGGTGATCAGCACCCCGGGGCAGTCGGGGGGGAGCGCCGCCAGGAAGGTCTTGAGCGCCTCGGTCCCGCCGGTGGAGGCCCCGACCACTATCACCTTCTCCGTGGTGGAGAAATGCACGTGCCTGGTGGGGAGGACCGCGTCGGCCGTCAGTTTCCCCCGGAGCGGCTCCGCCGTCCCCGGTTTCGCCGCCGGGCTTCGCCGTCGGGAGTGGTGGGCGCAGCGGATCTTCTCGGTCAGTTCCTGCGCGTACTCCATGAGCCCGCTTCTGATATCGATCTTCGGCTTGGTGACGAAATCGAAGGCTCCAAGCTCCAGTGCCCTGAGCGTCACGGCCGAGCTCTTCTCGGTAAGCGACGAGACCATCACCACCGGCATGGGGCGAAGCCGCATCAGCTTCTCCAGGAAGGCGAGCCCGTCCATCTTGGGCATCTCGACGTCCAGGGTGAGCACGTCCGGGTTCAGCTCCTTGATCCGCTCCCTCGCCACCAGCGGGTCCGGTGCCGTCCCCACCACCTCCAGGTCCGGCTCCGCGTTGATGATCTCGGAGAGAAGGGAGCGTATCAGTGCTGAATCGTCTACTACGAGGACCTTTATCGGCATCTATGATCTTCCCGCGGGGAGGTCCCGCATCCTTTTCACCCACGCGCGCCCGGTGGTCGGGAAAAACACCACCTTGCGCGGACAGCACTCCCCCAGGTCCGTTGCGATGATCGGAATCCCGTGCTGTTTCAGGTATGCGATTGCGAAGGCGGCGTTGTTGCCCCCTATGTCGGTTGCCATGGCCATGACCTGCCCCGCTCCGAAGAGCTTCGCAGCCAGGCGCCTCCGGCTGGCCCCCAGAAGCTCGAGACGCTGCAAAAGCTGCCTCATGGCGCAGGAGCCGTAGCGGGCGCAGTTGGTGGAGTTGGAGTCGCAGGCCCCGGTGCAGAGGGCGCTCTTCCCCCCCTGCAGCAGTTCGGGGAGCATGAAGTGGTTCATCCCCCCCACCCCACGCTCGAGGTCGTAGAGGCAGACCGAGACGCAGGAGCCAAGCGTGGTGGTGATGGCCACCGGCTCGGCGGTGGCGAAGCACTCCCCGGCGACGATCTTCACAGCCACCGTGCCGAACTCCGGGTCGAAATAGCTCCCCTTACCGTGGAGCGGCTCGGCTTCCTCAAGGTACGTCGTTCGCAGGTGTCACCCCCCTGAGCGTATAGACCGTGTTGCCGCAGAGCCTGAACAGGTCCTGGGTATGGTGAAAGCTCTCGGAGTGGCCGACGAATAAAAGCCCGTCGGGCTTCAGGACGCTGGCTATCCTCCCAAGGACCGCGTGCTGGGTCTGCTTGTCGAAGTAGATCATCACGTTGCGGCAAAAGACGAAGTCGAACTTGCCGCGCATGGGCCACTTCTCGTCCAGGAGGTTCAGCTGCCGAAACTTCACCTGCTGCCGCAGCTCGTCCTTTACCCTGGCAAACCCCTCGTTTCTCCCCTCTCCCCTCAGGAAGTAGCGCCTCATGAGGGGAGAGGGTATCTTCTGCAGCTGGTCCACCGGGTACACCCCCTCCTTCCCCCTGGCGAGCATCCTGGTGTCGATGTCCGTGGCGAGGATGGTGAGCGCCGGGGAGGGGAGTGCGAGCGCCTCAAGCGCCGTCATGGCGATGGAGTACGGCTCCTCTCCGCTTGAGGAGGCGCAGCTCCAGATGCTGACCCCGCTGCTGGCCGGGCGGCGCGCCAGGTGCTCTGCCATGATCCGGAAATGGTGCGGCTCCCGGAAGAAGGAGGTCATGTTGGTGGTGAGGGCGTTGATGAACTCCTCCACCTCCTCCCGGTCCCCCCTGTCGATGATATCCAGGTAGTCGGAGAAGGAATCGAGTCCCAGTGCGCGCAGCCTGCGCGCCAGGCGGCTGTACACCATGTCCATTTTCCCGGGGGCGAGCGCTATGCCGGCCAGCCCGTAGATGGTGCTCCGGACGCGGGCGAAGTCGTCCGCGGTCAGCTGGTAGTGGGACCCGTCGGGGGACGCCCCTATGGCTTCCGCGTGCCCTCTCAGAACTCTTTCCAGTCATCGTCGAGTTCGGCTGCATCGGATGCCGCAGCCTTTGCGGGACGATGGTCCAGCGTCTTTACCACCCCCGCCGCGGTGAGCGGCCGTGTTCTTCTCTCGGGTCCCTTCTGCTTCGCCGGGGCGTTGCGCGTGACTTTCCGCTTTTCCTGGGGCGCCTGCTCTTTGCGGGTGTCTTCCAGGGTGAAGCGCGCCACCACCGACACCAGCTGCTGCGCCTGCTCCTCCAGCGAGGCTGCTGCCGCCGCAGCCTCCTCGACCAGCGCCGCGTTTTGCTGGGTCACGTCGTCCATCTGGGTGATCGCCGTGTTGACCTGCTCGATGCCGCTGGACTGCTCCAGGCTCGCCGCGGAGATCTCCGCCATGATGTCGGTCACCCTCTTGATGCTGGTGACGATGTCCTGGGTGGTCCGACCGGCCTCCTCCACCAGGCGGCTGCCGTCCTGCACCTTGCCGACGGAATCCTCGATGAGCGCCTTGATCTCCTTCGCCGCGGCTGCGCTTCTTTGCGCGAGGCTCCTCACCTCGGCCGCGACCACGGCGAAGCCTCTCCCCTGTTCGCCGGCGCGCGCCGCCTCGACCGCCGCGTTCAGCGCCAGGATGTTGGTCTGGAAGGCGATGCCGTCGATGACCCCGATGATGTCGGAGATCTTCTTGGAGCTGTCGGTGATCGACTCCATGGTGCGCACCACCCGGTTGATCACGTCCCCCCCCTTGACCGCGACGCCGCTTGCGTTGATGGCGAGCTGGTTGGCCGCCTGGGCGTTGTCCGCGTTTTGCTTCACCGTCGAGGTGAGCTCCTCCATGCTGGAGGCGGTCTCCTCGAGGGCGCTTGCCTGCTCCTCGGTCCGCTGGGAGAGGTCCGAGTTGCCGGCGGCGATCTCCTCGGTCGCCGTGGCGATCGACTCCGCGCCGTTTCTCACCTCGCCCACGATGCGCGAAAGGCCCTCGTTCATCTCCTTCAGGGAGGAGAGGAGCTCGCCGGTCTCGTCCTTGCTCTTCACCTCTATCTGCGCCGTCAGGTCGCCGGAGGCGATCCGCTTGGAGGCGGCGATGGCCTGGTCCAGCGCGAGCTTGATCCTGCGGGCGACGAACCAGGCGAAGGCGAAGATCAGCAGCGCGAGCGCGGTGGTCCCGCCGATGATCTGCCACTTCATACTGGCCATCTGGGCCTCGACGTCGTCGACGTAGATGCCGCTGCCAACGACCCAGCCCCACTCCTTCATCAGTTTGACGTAGGAGATCTTCGGCACCGGCTGGTTGGCCCCGGGTTTGGCCCACATGTAGTCCACAACCCCCTCGCCCTTCTCCTTGGCTACGTTGACGAATTCGACGAAGATCCTCTTGCCGTTGGGGTCCTTGTTCTCGGCCTGGCTCTGCCCGATGAGTTCCGTCCTTGGGTGCATCAGGATCCTGGTGTCCATGTCGTTGACCCAGAAGTACTCGCTGCCGTGGTACTTGAGGGCCGCGACCTGCTTCAGGGCGTCTGCCTGCGCCTGCTCCAGGGTCTTGGCGCCGGCCTTCACCGCTGCGAGGTTGCTCTCCAGCACCGCATGGGCGACCTCAACCACCGCCTTGGTGGCCTGCATCTTCTCGTCCATCAGCTTGTCCTGCATGAAGGGGAGCACGTAGAACATGACGCCGAGCACCATCATGGCGATGGTGGCAACGGAGATGCTGAGGATCTTGGTCAGGATCTTCCAGTCTTTAAAACCCGAAATTTTCATGCGTTCACCGCCTCTTTGTGTGGATTTTCCACCGTAGTGTCTACGATCTGCAGCTCGTCGCTGCCGATCAGTTTCTCAATGTCGACCAGGATAAGCATCTCGTCGTTCAGCGTGCCCAGTCCGGTGATGTAGCGGGTGTCGAGCGACGCACCGAACTCCGGCGCCGGCTTTATGCTCTGCGCCGGGAGCGCGACCACGTCGGAGACGCCGTCCACCACGATGCCGACCACCTTGCCGATCACGTTGATGATGATCACCACGGTGAATTCGTGGTAGGTCGCCTCGCCTACGTCGAACTTTATGCGCAGGTCGACGATCGGCACTATCACCCCGCGCAGGTTGATCACCCCCTTGATGAAGGGGGGGGTGTTGGCGATCCGGGTGACGCAGTCGTACCCCCTGATCTCCTGCACCTTGAGGATGTCGATCCCGTAGCTCTCGCTCCCCAGCGTGAAGGTGAGGTACTCCGACGATCCTTCCGCCCCGCTTTGCCGCTCGGAAATGGCGTTGGCTGTCTGCATAGTTTTTCCTGCCTCCTTTGGTCCGGTCCTTACAGTTTCCTGTGCATCATGAAGAGCGCGGTCAGGTCCAGTATCAGGGCCACGCGTCCGTCTCCCAGGATGGTTGCCCCGGCGCTCCCCTCCACCCTCTTGTAGTTCGTCTCGATGCTTTTCACCACGACCTGCTGCTCGTCCAAAAGCGCGTCGACCATGATGGCGCCCCTCTCTCCTTCCGCTTCCACGAGGATCAGTATCCCCCGCTCCGGCGCCAGCACCTCGGGCTCCAGGCCAAACAGCCGGTGCAGCCTCAGGATGGGGAGGTAATCCCCCCGGATCTGCACCACCTCCCGGCCGTTCACGCTCTTTAGCTGGTCCGGTTTTGGCTGCAGCGATTCGATCACCACGTTGATCGGGATGATGAACTTCTCCGCGCCTACCGCCACCGAGAGCCCTTCCAGTATGGCCAGGGTGAGCGGGAGGCTTATGGTGATGCGCGCCCCCTGTCCCGGCTGCGAGGCGATCTGGACCCTTCCTCCTATCGCCTGGACGTTCTTCAGCACCACGTCCATCCCCACCCCGCGCCCGGAGACGTCGGTCACCTCCTCGGCCGTGGAGAAGCCCGGAGCGAAGATGAGCTGCCAGGCCTCCTCGTCGCTCATGGACTCCGAGCAGGGGATCCCCCTTTCCTGCGCCTTGGCGATGATCCTCTCCCGGTTCAGCCCCGCGCCGTCGTCGATCACGTCGATGACGATCCTCCCCCCCACCTGCGAGGCGCGCAAAAAGAGCGTGCCGGTCGGCTCCTTCCCCTTCGCCACCCGTGTCTCGGCCGTCTCCAGCCCGTGGTCCAGGGCGTTTCTCACCAGGTGGCAGAGGGGGTCGGTGATCTTCTCGATGAGCCCCTTGTCGAGCTCGGTCCCTTCGCCGGAGGTCCTGAACTCGACCTGCTTCCCGAGCTTCCCTGCCAGTTCCCGCACCATGCGCGGGAAGCGGTTGAAGACCACGCTGATCGGGACCAGCCGGATCGACATCACGCTCCCCTGCAGGTCGCGGCTGTTCCTCTCCAGTTGTGCGAGCCCTCGCTGCAGCGCCTGGTGCTGTACGGGGTCGAGCCCCATGATGACCTCTGCCAGCATCGCCTGGGTGATCAGAAGCTCCCCGACCTCGTTGATCAACTGGTCGACCTTGGCGACGTTCACGCGTATGGAGGAGTCGGCCTCGCCGCCGCGCCGGCCAAAGGCGCCGGGGGCCGTCTCGCCGCTGTCGTAGGCGCGCCTGCCCGCCGGGTCGGGTTCGGCACCGGGGAGTGGGGACGCGGCGGGGAGTTCCGTCTGCTCCGAAGAGCCGGGCAGCTCCTCCAGTTGCAGCTGTTCCTCCTCCGCCACGAACATGAAGACGTCGAAGATCTGTTCTCTCGTTGCCGCCGTGGTGAGCGTGAAATGCCAGCGGGTGATGCAGCGCTCGGGGTCGAATCCCTCCAGCTCCGGCATCTCCAGGAGGGAGGCGCGGCAGGCGAATTCACCCGGCAGCGCGAGCTCCGCCAACTCGGAGATGATGCTCTCCATCCGTATGCCCCTGTTGAAGATCTCGGGGTCAGGGGTGAAGCTCAGCCGGTAACGGACGGGGAGGGGGGAGCCGGCCTCGCCCGGGGCCGTCTGGTAGGGTGCGGGGTCCGCCTCCTTGCCGCTCGACGTGCCGCCCCCTTTTTTATTCAGCTGCTTGAGCTTTCCGACCACCTGGTCTATCGCCTCCTGGCGGACCGGCTTTCCCTCCCTGTGCCCGGCCAGCTGCATCGAGATCGCGTCTCCGGCCTCCAGGAACAGGTCGATCATCCCGGGCGCGAAGGGGATCTCGCGGTTTCTGAGCAGGTCCAGGAGCGATTCCATGACGTGGGTCACCACCGTCATGTCCTCGAATCCGAAGATCCCGGCTCCTCCCTTTATGGAATGGGCGGCGCGGAAGATGGCGTTCAACTGCTCGTGGTCGGGCTCCCGCTCCCCAAGCTCGATGAGGATATGCTCCATCTCCGCCAGGTTCTCGGCGCACTCCTCGAAGAACACCTGGTTGAAACGTTTCAGGTCGATACCGGCGGGCTCGCCAGCTGGAGTTGTCATGCGATCCCTCTGTGTTTGGACCGGCGGAGTGCATCCGCCGGGGGTTACGGTTTGCCGGGGGCGCCCTGGACGGGGAATGCGTCGGAAAAACCAAGAAGGGCTATCTGCTCTGCCACCTGCTCATTAAGGGCGCAGGGGACGGGGGGTATGCCGCGGCGCCTCAGGTTCTCCATGAAAAGGACAAGCAACTGGCAGCCGCAGGCGTCCAGCTCGCGTACCTCGGAGAGGTCCAGCACGGCACGCTCGGGCGCCGGTTCCCTCTCCGGAAGCTGCGTCAGGAGGTCGGCCAGCAGCCTGTGCAGGGGGAGCGCATGCTCCCTGGACCAGGTCCCGCGCAGTGTGATGCGGTTGTCATTAACAAAAGCTATTTCTGGCAATTTTTACCGTCCTGTAAGGGGGTTGCACCGGGTGGCGTTAACGTATGACGGTTGCGGCAACCACTGTTATAAAGTCATGCAACCCTCTTCGGCAGCAGGGTCGGCAACTTTAATGAATTGTGCGGGTCGAGTTTTATAATCGGGGGATCTTTACTGCTCCGGTTGGGTAAGGGCGGGGAAGGGAGGGGAGGCTGCGGGGAAGGGCGCACAGCGTCGGCCAAAGGGGGGGAGGCGGAGGGGGACGAGTCGCTCCGCCCCCCCTCCCGGGGTAAAGGAGGTGGGTCAGGGGGGGGCGGATTCGGAGCCGAGTTCCTCGAATGAGGCCGGGACCTTGTCCGGGCCCCTCTGGTTGCACAGGCGGATCCGGACCAGGTCGGTCAGCATCTGCAGCGAGTCCCGTGCCGGGTTGACCTTGGAGGCGGTGCAGTTCCTCCACCTTACCGGCACCTCGACGGTACGGTAGCCGTACTTTCGGGCCAGCGCCAGTATCTCCACGTCGTAGGCGAAGCGGTCGATGCGCGCCTCGCTGAAGAGCCTCCTGGCCGCCTCGCCCGAAAAGAGCTTGAAGCCGCACTGGGTGTCGCTGAACCCGTCGATCACGAGGAGCCTCACCATCTGGTTGAACATCCGTCCCATGCAACGGCGCCAGGCCGGCTGGGGCTTTACCACGTTGCTTTCGGGAAGGGCCCGGGAGCCGATGGCTATCTGGTGGGCCTTCAGGGCGAGCTGCCTCTTGAGGTTCTCCAGCTCCTCGATCGGGGTGGAGAGGTCGGCATCGGTCACGAGGACCAGCTTCCCCCGCGACGACTGCACCCCTTTCCTGAGGGCGTACCCCTTGCCCCTGTTTCGCGGGTAGCTGATCAGGCTCAGGCCGGGCATGCTCCGGGCCAGGTCCCGCACCAAAGCCGCCGTGTTGTCCGTGCTGCCGTCGTCCACGACGACGACCTCCGCTCCCTGCTCCCTGCCGCAAAGGTAGGCCCGGATCTTTTCGAGCGACGCCGGCAGTCTCTCTTCTTCGTTGTAGGCGGCGATGACAATCGTCGTTTCCGGAAGCATGGCAACCTCCTTCGTGGAATCGGCAGGACCTTTCTAATCGTCATACTCCTTCCAGTACAGACCGCTTTGCGAGTTGAATTTCGTGGTGCTCTCCGAGTCCTGCAGGCTCCCGGTGAAGGCGGAATCGTCGTCCCAAAGGATCGCTTCCGGCATCAGCACCCTCGCCACGACGCTCTTTTGCGAGATGCTGCGCCTGCCGAGCTCGGCCACCTTTTTCCCTGAGCCGGAGTCGTAGATCTTCAGCGTGAAACTCGCCTGTGCGGTCGTCTGGCCGCGCGGCTCTGCGGAAAAGACGTAGACCCCCTCGTGCGCCTTCTCGATCACCGCCTCGCTGGTTCGGCCCGGTCCGTCGGCGCAGACCGGCGTGATGTTCTGCAGGCGCCGTGCCTCGGATCTGCCGGGGGGGCTGCTCCTGCGGGACCTGGGAAATACCCTGAAGAGGACGGAGATCTTCACGCTGTCGCCGGCAGTTACGAGCTTCAGGTCCCCGCTCAGGGAGGCGACAACCATTCCTCGCTGTTGCGGGACGGCCGGGGCGCCGGAAAGTGGCGGTTCCCTGTCGGGCTTCCCCGCCGCGACCGGGGCTCGCTCCGCCCGGGTCAGTTGCTGCGCGGGCTCCTCCCCACTCTGAACCGGGTTCTCGCTGCTCTTTGCCTGCCGGGTTGCGCTCTTTCCCGTCGGCGTTGCCGTGTGCGGACCGGGTTCGGCGGCCGCCTCCTTTGCCGGGGCAGGGACAGCCTTGCCGGGGTGGGGCGGTTGCGTCTGGTCTGCAGCCGAAGCGCCCGCTGCGGCGGGGCGGGGGGACGTGGTCGGCGCGGGCGTGGGCGCTGCGTTCGACGTCGCTTCGCGCGGTCTGCTCATGGCGGATGAGAGCGGCCCCGGCGGCTCCCTTTTCACCGCAGGGGGGATGCCGGTTGCGGCGGGATCGATGGCGGCGGGGATTTCGCCCAGGACCCTTTCCCGGGAGTGATCGGAAGGGGGAGGTACCTTGGCGCCGGGGGCGAGGAAAAGTCCGGAGGGTGGGTGCGCTTTCGCTGTGGCTGGAACCGGGCTCCGGCGAGGCTCCCGGGAACGGGGCGCCGCAGGGGGAGGGGAGGGATGCGCCGGAACTG
>Ga0209317_1002936_pt1 | contig 11497 bp, 6 predicted proteins | sample RifGroB2_FD_183994 | JGI IMG/M metagenome (GOLD analysis project Ga0209317, IMG submission 183994) | Soil microbial communities from Rifle, Colorado, USA - Groundwater B2 (SPAdes) (version 2) | ecosystem: Environmental > Terrestrial > Soil > Unclassified | place: Rifle, Colorado | collected...
CGCTCTTCAGGCTGCCCGTCCACCCCGTCGCCCAAGGAGGCAACCGTTGTTCCCGCAAATCAGGCCCCAGGACATCGCCGACATCCTGATCATGACCTTCCTGCTGTACCAGCTCTACAGTTGGTTCAAGAACTCCAAGGCGCTCCAGGTCGTGCTGGGGCTACTGTTCCTCGGGGTGATCTACTTCGTCACCAAGAGCTTCGGGCTCTTCATGACCAGCTGGATCCTGCAGGAGTTGGGGACCGTGCTCCTCGTGCTCCTGATCGTGGTGTTCCAGGCGGAGATCAGGCAAGCCCTGTACCGCCTGAGCCTTTTGCGCAACCTCTTCGAACACCAGGAGAGCGTGGTGCGGCTTGACCTGCTGGAATTTTCCGCCACGGTTTTCTCGCTCGCCTCCCAGCGCATCGGCGCCCTGGTGGTGTTCCAGCGCGAGGAACTCCTGGATGACCTGATCCTGCACGGGGTCCCCATGGACTCCCTGGTGAGCGGCTCGCTGGTCGCCAGCATCTTCACGCCGGGCTCGCCGCTGCACGACGGCGCGGTACTGGTAAAGGATGGCAGGGTAGCCCTTGCCTCCTGTCATTTGCCCCTCTCGGTGAGCGCCGACGTTCCGCAGCACCTGGGAACCAGGCACCGCGCCGCCCTCGGCCTCTCGGAGCGCTCGGACGCGGCCGTCGTCGTCGTCTCCGAGGAGCGCGGCCAGGTTTCGCTCTCGGTTCAAGGCGAACTCGAGGTCATGGCCTCCCAGGCTCAGCTGCACGAGCGGCTTACCTCCCTGTTGCAGCCCCTCTCCCGCGAAGAGCAGCGTGTGGGGATATTCAGGAGGTTCTTTGCCAACTTCTGGCCCAAGGTCGCCATTTTCGGCGTTGTCGTGGTGAGCTGGCTCCTGATCACCTACCGGCAGGGTGAGATCCTTACGGTGACCGCGCCGGTCACCTTCCACAACCTCCCCGAGAGCCTCACCCTGACCCGCAGCTATCCGGACGAGGTGGAGCTGCAGCTCAAATCCTTCTCCAACCTGGTCGGCTCTCCCAAGAGCCTGGATATCGTGGTCGACCTGGACCTGTCCAAGGCGAAGGAGGGGAACAACAACATCCAGATCAGCAAGGAGCAGATTCGTCTCCCCCCCGGCGTGGTGGTGGTGAACCTGGATCGCTCGTTGGTAAGGGTAACGACAGAAAAAAAACAACTAAAGGTGCCGCCTCGTAAACGGTAACCTTTCGAAATTACATGCTTAGTTCTTCCAGCTCGCGCGAGGGAGGGTCATTAAAGTTGACACGGCGCGTCATTTGTTATATAAATCGGCGCACCCGCTTTTTTTTATAAAACATGAAGGAGGATTCATGATAAGAAGCCTGAAGCTCTTTACCCTGTGCATCATCATGCTCTCCGTACCTTCGCTCGCCCTCGCCGCAAAGACCCATCGCGTCAAAAAGCACGAAACCCTATACTCGCTCGCCAAGAAATATAACGTCACCATCGAAGAGCTGAAGGCCGCCAACAACCTCGCCGGCAACAGCGTCAAGCCGCGCCTGCTCCTGGTCATTCCCCCCCGCTCCGTCTCCGAAGGGAAGAGCGCCTCGGCCGGCGCCGCTGCCAAGGTGTACAAGGTGAAAAAGAGCGAGAGCCTGTCCCGCATCGCCAGGAAGACCGGTGTTTCGGTCGCCGAGCTGAAGAGGCTTAACGGTCTCAAGGGGAAGCAGGTCAAGGCCGGGAAGGTGCTGGTACTCAAGGAGAGTACGCCGGACGAGCCGAAGGTTAAAGTCGCAAAAAAGCTGCAACTGCGTCACAGCGACCTGTTCAACGAGAAGGATTACGAGCAGAGCCTGCAGGAGTTGGCCCTGCTCGAGCCTGAGCAGCAGGTCGACTTGAGCAGGAACACCGAGCTCAAGGTGGACAGCATCAAGGAACTCAAGAAGTCGGCCTACGGTTTCCTGGGCACCCGCTACCGCTTCGGCGGGAGCTCGCGTTCCGGCATCGACTGCTCCAGCTTCGTGCAGCACGTCTTCAAGGAACTGGAAGTTTCCCTGCCGCGCACCGCGCGCGAGCAGTTCGAGGTGGGGAGCGCCGTTGCGCCGGGGGACCTGCAGAAGGGGGACCTCATCTTCTTCGCCACCTACGCTTCCTACCCTTCCCACGTCGGCATTTACCTCGGCAACAACAAGATGATCCACGCCTCCTCGCGTGACCGCAGGGTGGTCATCTCCTCCCTGAACACCTCCTACTACCGCTCCCGGTTCCTGGGCGCCAAGCGCATCGCGAAGGTGAACCCGGACGTCTTCCAACTGGATGACCTGATCCTCGGGGTGGAGGAGGACGATTCGGACAACGCCATGGAAGAGGGCGGTCTCACCAGCAACTAGCCCTGTACCAATACCTTTCCAACGAATCCGGCCTTCGGGCCGGATTTTTTTATGGGTGCAGCATGAAGATTCTCCTGGCCTACAAATGTCACCCCGAGGGGGCCGACGACCCGTTCACCTCGCTTTTGCCGGTGGGGCTCCTCTCCCTGAACGCGGTGCTTATGCGGGCCGGGCACCAGGTGACGCTGGCGAACTTCTCCGGGTGGTCCCGGGACCGGGTGCGGCAGCTTCTGGAGCGGCTCTCACCCGAGCTGGTCGGGATCTCCCAGTTCACCCATAACCGCACCGAATCGCTGCAGCTTGCCGCGCTGGCCAAGGAACTGGACCCCGCCTCTTTCGTGGTGTTGGGCGGCCCTCACGCGACCCACTCCTGGCAGGAGCAGCTGGAGCGCCACGGCGAGCTGGACGCCATCGTGCTGGGGGAGGGGGAAGAGACCCTGGCCGAACTGGTTGAGGCGCGGGCTGCAGGCAGGGCGCTCTCCTCGGTTCCCGGCCTGGCTTGGCGCGAGGGGGGGAGGGGGGTGCTGTCCCCTTCCCGCGCCCCCATAGCCGAACTGGATCGGCTCCCGTCTCCTGCGGAAGACCCCGGCGATACCATCGGCGTCGACCTGCGGCGCCAGCTCGAGTTCGTGATCACCTCCCGCGGCTGCCCGGCCAGCTGCCTCTTCTGCTCCTCCCCGCTTTTCTGGGGGCGCGGCGTCCGCTTCCGTTCCCCCGCCTCGGTGGTGCAGGAGCTGCGGATGCTGAAGGAGCGCTACGGCCTGATCTACTTCTCCTTCCGGGACGACACCTTCACAGCCAACCGGGCGCGGGTCCTCGAGATCTGCCGCCTGATCGAGGAACAGCGGCTGCATATCCTCTGGAACTGCCAGTCCCGTGTCAACGCGGTGGACCAGGAGATGCTGGTCGCCATGAAACGTGCCGGGTGCGAGTGCATCCAGTTCGGCGTGGAGTCCGGCTCTCCCGAGATGCTCAAGGCTCTGGGGAAGAGGATCCTGCCGGCGGACGTGGAGCGCGCCGCCGCTGCGGTGAGGAGGGTCGGCATCAACCTCTCGGTCTACCTGATCACCGGCATCCCGGGGGAGGGTGAGGGGGACCTGCAGCAGACCGTGCGCCTCATCGACCGGATCCGGCCCCAGGACGGCCAGGTCTCGCCTCTGGTCTACTACCCGGGGACGGAGCTCCTGCTGCGCGCCGTGCGGCGGCACGAGGTGCCGGCGCACCTGTTCGAGGAAAAAGAGGGTGAGGGGTTCCTGGTGCGCCGGGATCCCTTCGTGGAGCGCTCGCGTCAGTCCATGCTGAAGGCGCTGCAAAAGGCCGGCAAGAAGGGGAAGTTCAGCCGCGCCGACTTTGCCGCGCAGCGGGAGCTGGTCGGCTACTCGTTCGTGACCGAGATGCTGCAGGCGGAAGCGCTGGAGCAGGAGGGGGATTGGGAGGGGGCCTGCAAGCTCTGCCGGGCGATGGTGCGCCGGGAGCCTGACAACCCCTGGGGGTGGCTGCAACTGGCCGGCCTGCAGGAGCGTGGAGGCGATCTGGCCGGGGCCGCCCGGTCGTATCAAAAGCTGGCACGGCTGGTCCCACGGCATCTCCCCGCCTTCCTCGCCCTGGGTGAACTGGCCCTGGCGCAGGGGGACCGTGCGGCGGCCGCCCGCCACTTCGCCCGGGCGCTGGAGCTAGACCCAGATGACGAGGCCGCCCTCGAAGGGGCCGCGCAGTCGGGTATCCAAAGCCGCGCCAAACCCGGCGGCACATCCAGGCGCAGGAAATAAAAAAAGGCGCCCTCCTTGCGGGGGCGCCCTTTTTTTATCCTGCTACGGGGAAGGCTTACTTGTTGACGGCCAGACCCGGTGCGAAGATGATCTTGTCGAAGGTGCGCTTCAGAGTCTTGCTCTGGAAGTTGATCATCGGCGGGGAATCCGGGAATTCAACGGTATCGCCGACTTTCACCGTGGTCTGCATTGCTGCAACCCACAGCTTCTCGCCTTTCTCTTCGATGAGGGCGTAGGTGTACCCGCCGGAGTCCATGGTCTCGAGGACCTTGCCCTTATGCCCTGCGCCCGGCATGACTTCCTGCGGCTTCAGGCCAGCGTGGGGATCGGTGCCCGGAGCTGCTGCGGGCATCTGAGTTGCGGGCGCTGCAGCCGGTGCCTCCTGAGCAGGGACCTGCGGTGCTTCTTCCTTCTTCTTGCAGCCGGCAGCTGCCACAGCAACGATTGCCAACAAAACGACTAAAGTCTTCTTCACAGTTTCCTCCGTGTTGGATGAATTTAAGAAAATCGACAGCGCTCAGAAAAATAGCATAACCCTACCTGACTTTACAACTAAAAAACTTTGGTATACGTGCGTGTGAAAGTACATTAGCGCCCTATGATGACCTCGCCGGTGTCGGTGATCAGGCGTCCGGGAAGCTCGAAGACCCTCTTGAAGATGTTGAAAACCCCCTTTGCCAGTGACTTGACCGGAACGGCCGTGACCTGCGGGTCCTCGATGCGCCCCTTTGCCTCGAAGTAGGTGGTGATCAGCGACTTGTCCTTTCCTGTCAGGATCCACCCCACGATCGGGATCTTGCTCACCACCTTGTCCACGGTCTGCAGCGGCTGCACCCCCACGTTCAGGTCGAGCTCGTTCTTCACCAGGTCCACTTTTCCAACCGCGGAGATGTTCATCGCGTTGCTGTCCAGAAACAGGTTCTGCGTCGAGGCGATGCCGTTGTGGAATGCTACGTCGCCGGTGATCTTGTTGAAGGGCATGCCACCCGAAACCATGTCGGGCAACTGCCCCTTGAAGAGCTGCGAGACGTTCAGTATCGAGAAGATCTTCGAGAGGGTGGAGAACTTCCTGATGCTGCCGTGCTCGATCTTGAGCTTGACGTTCCCCTGGACGCTCTTCTTGAACTCCGGGGCGCTCTCTCCCCGGACGGCCAGCTCTCCCTGCAGCGAGAGGGCCCCGGTGATTTCCTGCTTCCTGACACCCAGGGAGCGCAGCAGCCTGTCCGCAGAGACCCGCTGCACGTTGCAGGAAAGGGCGTGGCGGTAAGGCTGGCCGTTGCTGAAGTCGCTGCGCAGCTTTCCGGTGACCTCCCCCTCGAAGGAGCTTAACTCGAAGGGCTGCAGCTGCAGCACCCTGTCCTCGTAAAAGACGCTGGTCCTTAGATGCTGAAAGGGGAAGTCCTTCAATTTCCCCTCCGCGGCGGTGACGTGGGCCCGCAGGGTGAGGTGGCTGTCCGCTCCGGGGGCGCCAAAGAGCGGCATCAGATCGTCCGGGTTCAGGTAGTTGGCACTCACCACCAGTTCGGCAAGCGGGCGCTGCAGATCCTTCACGCTCCCCTTGAGCTGGAGGGAGGTCTTGCCCAGCGATCCCGACAGGGCCGCGATCTGCAGGTTGTCCTTCTGGTAGGTCAGGTTCCCCTGCACCCGCTCCACCCTTACCGGGGTGCCGGTGGCGAACCCGAGGTCGGCGGGATCGACCGAGGGGGAGCTGAAGATGAGCTGCCAGCTCGGGTTCTGCAGCCCGGTGAGCACACCGCGGCCGCTGATGCTGGTGCTGCCGAGCCGTACCTGGAGCTGGGAGGTCTCGAAGGTCTCGCCGTTCACCTTCACCGTGCCGTTCACCCCTGTCAGCGGCTTGATCTTCTCACCCGGCTTCAGGGTCACGCCGGCAAGCCCCACGTTGCCGCTCCAGGTGAGCCGGTCCATGTCGGGGCCGGCGGCGTGCAAAAGGAGCTGCACCAGCCCGGTGGGGTGGTACTTCTTGACCGTCGGGACCAACTGCCCCACCTCCGCGCTCTGGAACTGGTTGGTCCTTATCTCGAAGCTGACCGGGCCGTCGTACCTGCTCACCGCGGTGGCGGAGAGCGAGGCGGGGGGGAGCTGGTATTGGAGCGCCGTGATCCGGAACTGCTCCTTGTCGAAGTTCATACTGAAAGAGACGCTGTTGGCGCGCCCCGCGGGCTTGGCCACCAGGTCCTTGAAGGTGTAGGAGGCGGTGGTGAGGTCGCTATCTCCGGAGAGCTTGTAAAGGGATGTCCCCCCCTCCCCCCTCAGGTTCAGGATGGAGTTGGTGGCAAATGAGCCGATTCCCTTCCCCAAAAGCCAGACCACCTCGGGCTGCCTGGGCTGTACCTTGGCGGTGAAGGGGTACTGGCAGGGGGCCAGGAGCGGATAGTCGGTGATGCGTCCTTCCAAAGAGAGCGGCGAGCTCCCGAACCGGCCGGTCATCCCCTTGAGGATGAAATCCTTGCCGGCAAGCTCCAGCTGACCCTTGATGCCGGTGAAGATCGGGATGCCGGAGCCGTAGTTCACCACCCCTTCCTCCACGTGGGCCTTGATGTAGAGGACGTTGTAGTTCTGCCCCCGCTCCATGTGCAGGATCTGGCTTACCCTGCCGTCCAGGCGCCCCTGGTCCAGCCGGTACATGCCGCCGGTGATCTTCTGCTCGATGAAGTGCGCTGTGCCGTCGACGATGATGCCGTAGGGGATGTACTGGCGGTAGTCGCGCAGGTTGAAGCTGTTGCTGGTGGCGTGGGCTGTGATGCGCAGGTCCCCGGAGTGCAGGTCCGAGAGCTTCACCTTCCCGTTTACCTTGAACCCGTCCAGGTCCGCCTTCACGTGGTCGATGTCGAGGTCGCGGTCGGTGAGTTCGAGCGAGCAGGAGCCCTTGAAAGACTTGGGCGTGAGCCGGGCGTGGAACACCTGCGGGTAGTCGAGGTTCAGCCTGGTGAAGCGGAACTCGGTCTTCCCCTTGAAAGCGTTCAGGCGCCCCCGCAGGTTCGCCTCGAGCTCGAGCTGTCCGGAGAGGCTCTTGAACGGCACGAAACGGCTGTAGTAGGGCCAGAAGTGCCCCACGTCGATGGGGCCGGTCTTGACCTTGCCGTGGATGGGCATGGACCAGATGGGAGCCCCGGCCGCCGGGATGCCGACCGTGCCTGAAAGATTGATCGGTACCCCTGCTCTGCCTGAGGCGAGCTGTCCGGAGAGCCTGATGTCGCAATCCTTGCCGCGGGTGATCCGGCTCAAAAGCAGGTCGGTCTCGGAGAGGTCGGTCACCACCGGCTTCTCGGAAAAGGCGTAGTCGGTGAAGCGGATGTGGGCCTTCTTGAGCTCGACCCCGCGGATCCCCGGGGCCTCGCCGCTGGTGGGGGTGAGGAGGTCGGAGATGTTGAAGACCCCCTGGCGGTCGCGCCACAGCTTAAGGGAGGGGCGTTCCAGCTGGATGCGGGAGAGCACCAGCTCGCGGCGCAAAAGGGGGAGGATCGCGATCCTCACGGTGAGCCGGTCGGCGGTGGCGAAGTCGGTGGTGCCGTCCTTCTCCTTGATGGTGACGCCGGTGAAGGAGAAGGCGGGGGTGAGCCGCATGGTGAACTCGCCGCTATGGTACTGCAAGTCCCGCTTGAGGGCGCTCTTCACCTGCGCCAGGATCTCGGCCTTGTAGGTGTCGAGGTCCAGCAGGCGGGGGAGCAGGCTCGACCCGAGGACAACCAGTGTGAGTATGGTGGCTGCAAGCGGCAGCAGCCAGGAGCGTGCGGTTTTTAACGACATAGTTCTATCTCGGCGGCATCCTCAGGATGAGTCTTTTTCTCTTAATCTTGCTCTTAATCTCAATCTTAATCTCAATCTTAATCTCAATCTTAATCTCAATCTGCAGTTAAGCGTCGGCGGGGAGTTCGATGATGAAGCGGCTTCCCTTGGGGTGGTTCTCCTTGGCCCGGATGAAGCCGTGGTGGTCGGAGATGATGGTATTCACGATGGCAAGGCCCAGGCCCGTGCCGCTCTTCTTGCGGGAGAAGTAGGGCTCGAAGAGACGGGGGCGGTCTTCGGTGGCGATGCCGTGGCCGGTGTCGGAGACGGTGAAGGTGGCCATCTTGAGCGTGCCGTCGTAGCAGGTGGCGAGTTCGATCTCGCCCTCAGCCTCGATGGCGGCCACCGCGTTGTCCAAAAGGTTGATCACGACGCGCTTGATCTGGTCCCGGTCCAGGAGGATCGGAGGCATCTTCTCGTCGGCGTTCAGCGTGAAGCGGATGTGGCGGTGCGCCTCCACGTACAGGGTGAGCGCCTCCTTCAGGATCCCGTTCAGGTCGTTGGGGGTCGGTACCGAGGCGGGCATGCGGGCGAAGTTGGAGAACTCGTTCACCAGCCCCTTCAGTTCGTCCACCGACTTGATGATCATGGCGGTGCACTGGTCGAAGACCTCTTCCTCCCCCTCGAAGCGGGAGAGGTAGCGCTTTCTCAGGCGCTGGGCCGAGAGCTGGATCGGCGTCAGCGGGTTCTTGATCTCGTGCGCGATCCTTCTCGCCACCTCGCGCCAGGCCGCCATCCTCTGCGCCTTGATCAGACTGGTCAGATCGTCCAGCACCACGACCATCCCCATGAAGGCGTCGTTCTCGTCCTTTAACACGGTCAGGTTGGTGAGCAGGGTGAGGTCGCCGTCGCGCATCGGGATGGTCACCTGCCGCACGATGGCGTCCTGCTTGGCGAGCACCATGTCGCGCAAAAGACCCTTGACGATGTCCAGGTGCTCGGCATGCAGCACCTCGCGGAAGTTCTGGCCGGTCACCTTGTCGCTGTTGATCAGAAGGAGCTTCTCGGCCGACTTGTTGACCGTGGTGAGCAGGCCGTCCTTGTCCACCGAGATGATCCCGGCCGTGACGTTGGCGAGCACCGCCTCCATGTAGCGCCGCCGCTGCTCCAGCTCCAGGTTGCTCTTTTGCAGCTCCTCGTTGGTTTGCTGCAGGGCGAGCTGGTTCTCGCGCAGGTCCTCGGTCATCCTGTTGAAGGAGGTGATCAGCATGCCGATCTCGTCACCCCCGCTCTCCCCCAGGTGCACGTCCAGGTTCCCCTCGGCCACCTGGCGGGTCGCCTCGGCCAGCTCCTGAATCGGGATGGTGAGGCTTCGGGCCAGGTAGACCCCGAACCAGACGGCCAGGAAGACGATCACCATGGTGATCAGGAAGAGCGTCAGGATGTATCCGGTGGCGATCGGGTGCTTCAGGATCTTCAGCTGGCGGAACTCGTGGTAGGACGCCGAGATCTCGCGCATCTTGGAGACCAGCGAGTACGGGACGTAGTAGTTGACCACGATGACCCCGACCACGTCCTTGTCGTTGAAGTTGCTCCGGATCGGGACGATGCCGCGGATCAGGTCGGCCTTGCCGATGGCGTTCACCCGGGTGAGCTTCTGCCCGGCGAGGCCCACGTTGATGTCGTCGGAGGAGGGGTTGGTGAACTCGCCCAGCGGGAGCTTGGGGTTTCCTGCCCGGAAAAGCTCCTCGCGCTGCGCGGAGAAGATCTCCACCACCCCCAGGTTGTATTCCTTCTGCTTCTGGCGCACCAGGGCTTTCAGCTGCGGCAGGTTGTCCTCGTTTAGGAGCTTTCTCTCCTTGATGGCGTCGCTGATCTGCTCTCCGTAGTAGAGCGCGTTGGCGGCCGAGGTCTTGTAGTAGACCTGCGCCACCTCCATCGACTCGTTCAGGGACGTCTCGACCTGCTTGTTGAACCAGTTCTGGATGCTGTTGGTGATGAAGCCTGCGGAAACGAAGAACAGGAGCATGGTCGGCACCAGCGAGAGGGTGACGAAGGCGAGCACCAGCTTGGTGCGCAGCTTGGCTCCGGGGGTGTTCTTGCGGCGTTCCAGGAAGAGCTTGGTGATGTTCCTGAACACCAGGTAGACCAGGAGGATGATGAGCAGGATGATTACGTTGATGATGGCGAAGATGACGATGTTGCTCCCCATCGGCACCTCAGAGGAGAGGCGCGACAGGTGGATCTCGAGGTAGGTAAGGAGCACGATCGAGAGAAGCGAGACGCAGACGATGATCGCCTCTCGCTTTCTCTTCTTGAGCTCGCCGGCCGGGAGGTCGGTGCCCTGGATGTGCGGGGGTATCCCCCCATTTTCGTCGAACATCGGCATCTGGCCACTCTATACGAACGGGCTAGGGAATTCAAGCAGTTCAAGATCGCGCTGGAACGAAAAAAGCAGCCCCCCGAAAGGGGCTGCTCGTAGTTTTTGTTCAACCTCAGTCTTAACCACAACCTCAGTCTTAATCTTAATCTTAGTCTTAACCTGCCGTTTTAAGCCTCCAGCCAGGCCAGCTCCGGCAGCGCGATGTTGAAGGGAGCGTTGAAGGCCTGCGGGGTGAACTCGATCAGGGTGTAGCAGTCGGGACGCTTGTATCTCCATGACCAGCTTGTGGTTCAGGTCGTGTCCGGACTTGGTGGCCTTCACATGGCCGATCAGTCGGTGGCCGGCGAGCGAGAAGTCGCCCACCGAGTCGAGGATCTTGTGGCGCACGAACTCGTCCTGGAACCTGAGCCCCTCCGGGTTCAGCACGCCGTTGTCGCCGATGACCACCGCGTTCTCCAGGGAGCCCCCCAGCGCCAGCCCGTGCGACTTCATCATCTCCACCTCGGCCAGGAAGCCGAAGGTGCGGGCGGCTGCGTACTCGTCGGTGAAGCTGGTCTGGCTGAACTCCAGGGAGCGGACCTGGCTCTTCACCGCCGGGTGGGCGAACTGCATGTCGAAGGAGATCTTGTAGTGGCGCGACGGGATGATGGATGCCTTCTTGTCGCCCTCGGTGACGGAGACCGGCTTCTTGATCACCAGGTACTTGCGGGCCTTCCTGGACTCCTTGACGCCGGCCTTGACGATCGCGGAGACGAAGGGGGCCGCGCTGCCGTCCATGATCGGGACCTCGGGGCCGTTGATGTCGACGTGCGCGTTATCGATGCCGCAGCCGTACAGGGCTGCCATGAGGTGCTCTATGGTGGAAACGCTCGCTTCGCCACGGCCGATGGTGGTGGAGAGCCTGGTGTTGACCACGTTTTCCGCGTGCGCTTCGATGGAGACAGCCGGGGTGAGGTCAACCCTGTGGAAGACGACGCCGGTGCCGGGCTCCGCCGGGCGCAGCGTGATGGTGATCGTCTTGCCGGTGTGCAGGCCGATGCCGCTGAAGGTTACCTTGTTTCCCAAAGTCTGTTGGAATATCATCTGCTTGCTCCTGATAGTCAGTATGCTTACTATCTAGCAAATAGCAGGCCAATACGCTCGTCATGCTTCTCATTGGAAAAAAGCGTGCAGCTACGGGAGGGTAGAAGGGGGGCGGCGGGGAACCGGGGGGGGGGACGGGTGTGGCGAAAATT
>Ga0209317_1002939_pt1 | contig 11492 bp, 9 predicted proteins | sample RifGroB2_FD_183994 | JGI IMG/M metagenome (GOLD analysis project Ga0209317, IMG submission 183994) | Soil microbial communities from Rifle, Colorado, USA - Groundwater B2 (SPAdes) (version 2) | ecosystem: Environmental > Terrestrial > Soil > Unclassified | place: Rifle, Colorado | collected...
TGTTGCTTGACGTAACACCACTTTCCTTAGGTATTGAAACTTTAGGCGGTGTATTTACAAAGCTGATAGAAAGAAATACTACAATACCTTCAAAGAAGAGCCAGATATTCTCTACTGCTGCTGATGGTCAAAGCAGCGTTGAAATACACGTGCTTCAAGGCGAAAGAGAAATGGCAGCATACAACAAGACTTTGGGCAGATTTACACTTAGTGGTATACCACCGGCACCAAGAGGCGTTCCACAGGTAGAGGTTACCTTTGATATTGACGCAAATGGTATTGCCCACGTATCTGCAAAGGATTTGGGAACTGGCATTGAGCAAAAGGTTACCATTACAGCAAGCACAAATCTAAATGATGACGATATACAAAAAGCAGTAAAAGAAGCTGAAATGTATGCAGCAGAAGACAAGAAGAGAAAAGAAGAGGTTGAGGTAAGAAATCAGGCAGATAGCTTGGTTTATCAGACAGAAAAGTCACTTAAGGACTTGGGAGATAAATTAACTGCTGAAGACAAAGCGAAGATTGACGCAGAGCTGAACAGAGTGAAGGAAACACTAAATGGTACAGATACTGAAGCTATAAAGAACGCTACAGAAGAGCTTACAAAGGTGTTCTATGAAATTTCCAGCAAGATGTATCAAGCTTCCGGCGGAGCAGAAGGCGCAGGTCCACAAGACTTCAACGGAGCAGGAAATGATGAAACAATAAATCCTAATTATAAGGTTGAAGACGATAAATAAATATAAGATACAAAATGTTGGCAATGTCACAGCAAAAGCTTTGCTTTGTGCTGTGCATTGTCTATTACTTTTGAGGTGGTGAGGGAATGGCAACCAAAAGAGATTATTATGAGATTTTAGGTATAAGCAAAGGTGCAAATGAAGATGAAATAAAGAAAGCTTTTCGTACGCTTGCTAAGCAGTATCATCCTGATGTAAACCAAGGTAATAAGGAATCAGAAGCAAAGTTCAAAGAGATTAATGAAGCATACGAGGTTTTAAGCGATAAAGGTAAGAAGGCGAAGTATGACCAATTCGGACATGCAGGCGTAGATCCAAATGGCTTTGGTGGAGCAGGTGCAGGCGGTTTTGGTGGTGGTTTTGGCGGCTTCGAAGACATTTTTGACATATTCAGCAATTTAGGAGGCTTTGGGTCCTCCAGTGGCAGAAGCAAGACAGGTCCTCGCCAAGGGGCTGATTTAAAATATGAAGTAGAAATTGATTTTAAGGAAGCAGCCTTTGGAGTTAAAAAAGAAATCAATATTACCAGAAATGAGACTTGTGCGGAATGTAAGGGAAGCGGTGCCAAGACCGGCAGCGCAGTAGAGACTTGCAAGAAGTGTGGAGGTTCAGGTGAGGTAAGATATGCTCAAAACACAGTTTTTGGCAGAGTTGTAAATGTGCGCCCATGTGATGATTGTCACGGAGAGGGCAAGATCATTAAAGAGCCCTGTCCGAAATGTGTAGGCAAAGGTACGGTAAGAAAAAATAAAAAGATAACAATAGAAATACCAGCCGGTGTGGATAATGGCTCGGTAATGCCTCTTAGAGGTGAAGGGGAGCCCGGTGAAAAGGGAGGTCCTAGCGGAGACCTCTATATCTATTTCAGAGTGAAGCCTCATAGCTTGTTTAAGAGGGATGGTATAAACCTGTTCTGCGAAATACCTATTTCCTTTGTTCAAGCAGCAATGGGAGCTGATATTATGGTACCTACCTTGGAGGAACAAGAGAAATTTGAAATACCAGAAGGTACCCAAACTGGCACGACCTTCAAGCTAGCCTGCGAAGCAAGGTAAGGGGAGACCTATACTTCACTGTAAAGGTCGAAACGCCTAAGAAACTGAGCGATAAGCAAAAGGAAGCCTTAAAGCACTTTGCGGATTCCATGGGTGAAGAAATCACCGGACGCGGAAAAAGCTTCTTTGACAAGGTTAAGGATGCATTTAAATAAAAGAGAATACGCTAAGCGTATTCTCTTTTATTTAATAACTTAATTTTATGGTGCCAGGCACCATAAAATTAAGTTATTTACTTTACACATCCAACGAGCATGGAACCTATAATAGCATTGCATATATTGCTAATTTATATCCAATTATATATAATAAATAAGATAAAACCGACAACGAAAGGATGAAATACATTGAAATATATAGAGGTGCAGGTTACAACTACTACAGAGGCATCTGATGCCATATACAACATACTGAGTGAGGCTGGAGCAGCAGGAGTCGTTATAGAAGATCCTAACGACTTTATACTGATGAATACAGATGAAAAAAGCTGGGACTATGTGGAGCAGGAGCTCATAGATTCTCTAGGAACGGATGTTAAGGTTAAGGGTTATTTCCCGAATGAAGAATATAGTGACGAGAAGCTAAAGGATATCCAAAGCAGAGTCAATCAACTTGACGAATTTGGACTAGACAAGGGTGCTGGCATCATTACAACAAAGGATGTCTATGATGAGGATTGGGCAAATGCTTGGAAGCAATATTACAAGCCTGTTAAGGCAGGAGAGAAAATTGTAATAAAGCCTACTTGGGAGGAATACCAAGCACAGCCTGGAGATTTGGTGATCGAGATGGATCCAGGTATGGCCTTTGGTACCGGTACCCATGAGACTACGATAATGTGTATAAAGCTGCTTGAGAAATATGTTACACCTGACAGTGTGGTTTTTGACGTAGGCAGCGGTTCGGGAATATTGGGTATTTCTGCTGTTAAGCTTGGGGCAAAGCATGTGGAATGTGTGGATATAGATAATGTTGCCTGCAAGGTTGCAAAAGAAAATGCTGTGCATAATAATGTAGTGGAAAAGCTTGATGTTAAATGCGGGAATCTATTGGATGTAGTGAAAGAAAAGGCGGATGTTATAGTCGCTAACATTATAGCTGATATCATAATAGGCTTTACGCCAGACGCATGGAAAGCGATCAACTTAGGTGGAATATTCATTTCCTCCGGCATCATTAAAGATAGAAAAGATGAAGTTCTAACCAAAATATCATGCAGCGGCTTTGAGGTATTAGAAGTCCTAGAAATGGGGGAATGGTGTGCCATAGCTGCAGAAAGGAAAGACAATGCATAGGTTTTTTGTTAAGAAGGAAAACATCTACAAGGATGGCATCACGATTGAAGGTGAAGATGTACAGCATATTTCCAGAGTACTGCGACTGAAAGAAGGGGACAAAATAGTTCTTTGCGATCAAATAGGTACAGACTATAATGTTGCAATAGAAAACATGTCCAAGTACACAATTAGAGCTACTATCATTGATAAAGAGCCTTCTAAGGGAGAACCCTTCATAGAAGTTGTGTTATACCAAGGGATACCTAAGTCCACCAAAATGGACCTGATCATTCAAAAATGCACTGAAATGGGGATAACCGCACGCACCGTGGTCAGGCTTGAATCGGAAAAAGATGAAGCCAAGAAGGTTGCCCGTTGGACAAAAATAGCTGAGGAAGCAGCAAAGCAAAGTGCTAGAGGGATTGTTCCTCAGATTGATATGCCTATGAATCTGGAGCAAGCGCTTAAGGATAGCAAGCAGCTTGATTTGGTACTTATACCCTATGAATGGGAAAAGGATATTTCGGTAAAAGCTGCATTGCAAGGAAATGAACCAAAAAGTGTAGGTTTTTTTGTAGGACCTGAGGGAGGCTTTGACACCTTTGAAATTGACAAAGCAAAACATAGCAACATCGTGCCTGTGACACTGGGACATAGAATTATGAGAACTGAAACCGCCGGCTTTGCAATGCTGACATGTATCATGTATGAATACAATCAGATGCAAAGAGGCGAATAGAATACATTGGAGGAAGTAGCTTGAAAAAGGTTGCATTTTACACCTTGGGCTGCAAGGTGAACCAATATGAAACAGAAGCGATGATTGAGTCCTTTGAGACAGCGGGCTTTAAAACTGTTGAATATGAGGAATATGCCGATGTTTATATAATTAACACTTGTACTGTTACGAATATGGGCGACCGCAAGTCCCGTCAAATTATAAGACGAGCTTTAGACAGCAATCCTGATGCTTTTATTGCTGTAGTTGGCTGCTACTCTCAGATTTCTCCTGATAAGGTAATTGAAATTCCGGGAGTGAAGCTGGTGGTCGGCACCAATGAAAGGGCAAAAATCGTGGAGCTGGTAGAATATGCCCAGGATAAGGAAGAAAAAATCAATATGGTTTCTGATATAATGGAGGTCAGAGAGTTTGAGGAAATGTCTATTAAGAATTATAAAAGCAGAACCAGGGCTTTTCTCAAAATTCAAGAGGGCTGTGATCAATATTGCAGCTATTGCATCATACCCTATGCAAGAGGGCATATAAGAAGCCGCAAGCCTGAGAGCATTTTGGAAGAAGTCAATCATCTGGCACAAAACGGCTTTAAGGAAATTGTACTGACGGGCATACATGTCGCATCTTATGGTAGAGATTTAGAAAATACAAGCTTAATTGAGATCATTGAGCAGGTGCATCAGGTAGAGGGTATAGCCAGAATCAGAATGAGTTCGGTGGAGCCCAAGACCTTAAATGATGAATTTATTGAGAGGCTATCCAAGCTTGATAAAATCTGCAGACATTTTCACTTGTCTTTACAAAGCGGCTGTGATGAGACTCTAAAAAGAATGAATAGAAAATATACTACTGAGGAATATTTGAAGGTAGTCAACCGGTTAAGAGAAGTATTTCCTGAAGTTGCAATCACAACAGATTTAATCGTGGGCTTCCCTGGGGAGACAGAGGAAGAGTTTCAGTGTACGGTTGATTTTATTCAAAAAGTAAATTTTAGCGGAATGCATGTTTTTAAATTTTCGCCAAGAGAAGGTACACCGGCAGCGCAGCACAAGAACCAAGTTTTGCCTCAGATTAAAGAGCAAAGGAGCAGGATAATCACTTCTTTGGCAAGCAGAATTTCAAAATAAACTTCTTAATAAAAAAATGGATGTCCTGTTTGAACAAAAAATTCAAGAGCATAGCAGTGGGTATGAAGGTCTTACAGATAATTATATCAGGGTCATTGCTTCTTCAAATGTTGATTTAAAAGGTAAACTTGTCTTAGTTAAGATTATAGCATCGAAGACAGGTTATTTAGAAGGTATAGTAGTGTAATATAAATAAAATAATATAATGGTTTAATCAGCAGGATTTTGCTGTTTTATGTTGAATATAATTATATTCATATAGCTATTTTTATGATATTGTTTTCATATAATAATAAGGGGGTGCAAGCTTGTCAAATTGCATTTTTTGCAAAATTGTAAATGATGAAATTCCATGCAGTAAAGTTTATGAAGACGATAAGGTTCTGGCTTTCAAGGATATAAATCCTGAAGCACCTGTTCATATATTAGTTGTTCCAAAGCAGCATATACAATCAGTACTTGATTTAGATGAGAAAAATAAATCAGTAACAGTAGATATTTTTGACGCAATTAATAAAATTGCAAAGCTGTCAGGTATTGATGAGGATGGTTTTAGAGTAGTAGCAAATACAGGTATAAACGGGGGTCAAACCGTTGGCCATTTGCATTACCATATACTTGGAGGAAGAAGTTTACAATGGCCTCCAGGTTAAATATCAGTAAGGGTTGACACACTAAGGTTAAATAATGTATAATTATTTGAGTGTGTTTTATTCCCACTATCTAAAACAGTATATTTAGTGTACTGTAAGCATTGTTACCAGCGGAGGGAGGGAAATTATATGTCTGAAATCAGAGTTGGTGAAAACGAATCTCTAGAGAGTGCATTAAGAAGATTTAAGAAGAAATGTGCGAGAGCTGGAGTTTTGGCTGAAGTTAGAAAAAGAGAGCACTATGAAAGCCCAAGCGTAAAGAGAAGAAAGAAATCTGAAGCTGCAAGAAAAAGAAAAACAAAATAAAGAAGGTTGATATTAATGTCCCTCAAGGAAGTTTTACAGCAAGACCTTAAAACTGCAATGAAAGAAAAAGACAGCATCCGAAAGAGTGTTATCACTATGACAAGAGCTGGTATATTGCAGATTGAAAAGGATAAAAAGATTGAGCTTGATGACGAGGGGGTCATTGAGGTTATTGCCAAAGGAGTGAAGCAGCGCAAAGACTCCATTCCTGAGTTTGAAAAAGGCAATAGACTAGATCTTGTAGAGAATATTCAAAAAGAGATAGATGTATTGATGGCCTATCTTCCGCAACAGCTTTCAGAGGATGAAGTCAGCAGAATTGTTGCTGATACAATAATTGAAGTTGGTGCACAAAGCGCTAAGGACATGGGTAAGGTTATGAGTGCTCTTATGCCAAAGGTTAAAGGCCGGGCTGACGGAAAACTCGTAAATATATTAGTGAAACAGCAATTGCAATAACAAAGAACTGAAATCCAAATGGATTTCAGTTCTTTTTATCTTTTTACGAGCATTTGAACATATTAAGCTACAATATTTATTTTCTCATTGTTTTTGATAAAATGAATATTAAAATATAACAACCCCCCTGATTTCAGCCCTTCAGAAAAAAGTGCAAAACTACAGTTATATAGTAATACACCTAGAAATTGAATCATAGTTTAGTATGTAAGTATAAATTAAGGGGTGTATGCAATGCCAGAAAAAGCCAGAGTTGAAGACAAACCAAAAAACATTATGCCTAAACCCAGTGCAGAGAGAATTGAACTTAAAAAAAGAAAAACTTCCTTTACAAAGACATATTTAAATACTGATGGTTCTTTTTCTGTTGAAGTTTCCGGAAAACCAATGAATTTTAATAACAAGAGCGGGAACTTGAAAGACATTGATAATACGATAGTTACTAAGGTTACAGGCGGGTATGAGTATGAAAACCTAGCAAATTCCATAACTGTGCGATTTGCAAAAAACAATCAAAATGACAAGCTTGTATATTATGCCCTGAATGAAGAACACTGGATTGCCTTTTCTCCTACTGAACACTTCACTGAAATAGGCAATCCCATGGATAGCGGTATTTACTACAAAGGAATAAGGCAGAATATTGATCTTGAATATATATTAGATGGCACCACTCTAAAGGAGAACATTATACTTTTTCCATATCCCTCGAGCAATTCAATTAGCTTTGATATAAGCTATGGAGGTGTTTGGCTGGAACAACAGAAAGATGGCTCTATTGCAGCCTTAGATATCCAAAGCAAAGAACCCGTATTTTCTTTGAATCAGCCTATTGCTATAGATGCGAATGGAAAAACAACTGACATAGTCAGTATGAATATTGTAAAAGATTTAATTAAAGAACGTCTTATAGTGACAGTCGACTATGAGTGGCTTATGCAAGCTAATTTCCCGGTTATTATTGATCCTGAAATAAATGTTGACGTTCAATATGCAGATATAGACAAACAAGTAGTGAGTAATATATCGGATACATTTTTGTCTAGCGGCAGACCTACCGCAAATTATCTTGGAACATATCCCAATATTCATGCCGGTTATATTGATGCCGACTATGAAACTGCAAGAGGGCTAATTAGGTTCGACTATATGCCTGCACTTCCTCCGGGGGCTAAGATTACAAATGCGTTTATATCCATGTATATGTGGTCTGAAGTAGTGCAAAATTCAATCAACGTTTATAGAATTACATCCAATTGGACAGAAAGTAGTGCAACCTGGGACAATCCCCCTGCATATGATGCAGCTAGTCCTGTTGCAACTAACTTTTCAGCAGCGGCACAGTCTACTTGGAATATAAATATAACAAATGATGTGAATGATTGGTATAAGGGTATTAGAGCCAATTATGGTTTTTTTATCAAAGCTAGTAATGAAAATGCACCAAGGCTAGGCTTTTATTCAAGCAATTCATCCGCATCGACACCCAAAATAATAATAACCTATAAAATTGATGCCCTAGGTGTGGAACCCTTCCTTCCCTACCATGGCAATGTAAATGTTCATAACGGTAATCTTGTATTATCAGATGTAGATGTTACACTTCCGGGTAGAGGCATACCTATAGTGGTTTCTAGGACATATAATTCAAGGGATGTATTAATCAAACAGTAGGAGACCGCTGGAGACTTAATATATACATGAATATAAAATATTATAACAATCAAGTGGATCCTATACAGTTTGTTTACCTCACTGATGCTGATGGGACAACAAAGCTGTTTACCTTGAACAGCGAGATTACCCCAACAAATACAGATGCCAGGTATAATTCACCACCCGGTGTATATCAGAAGCTATATAGAAAAACAGGGGTATTTATTTTAGAAGAAAAGTCTGGAGTAAAATATTATTTCAGAGATGATGGATATATTGATAAAATTGAAGATAATAACAATAATATTACTTCAATGACATACTTAGCAGGTCAGATCAGCAAAATCAAAGATCCTTCTAACAGAGAAGTAAATTTTAACTATGTTAATGGCAAGCTTGATACTATAACCGGAAGTCCCATTACAACAGTTAAGTACGAATATGCTGGCAACTATCTTCAAAAAGTTAAAAAGCTTGATTCCACAGGTGTTGTATTGACAGAGGTTATCTATGGCTATGATACCTTTAACAATATTAAGACTGTTACTGACGCAGAAGGAAAAACAGTTGAGTATTTATATGCCTTCAACTCAGACTTCGGACTTCACTTAAGTACAGTGAAGAGAGCCTTTATCAATAATGATAATCCACTTCCTATTGAATTGGTTACTTCATACAATTACATCAAAGCGAATGAAGTTGTAACAACAACCATAACCCATCCAGAGGGAAATAGAACCATATATAATATAAACAGCAATGGAAATGTTACAGACATAACTGCAGCAGATAAAGTAGGTGGTTCAACAGATCAATATAAGATTTCATACACATGGGACGAAATAAATCAGCTCAACGAAGTTAAGTTGCCAAAAGGTAGTATCACGGCATTTGAATATGATGCCCAAGGCAATCCAACCCGTGTAATAGATCCCCAAGGGCATATAGTTATAAATAGGTATACAGCAAATAATGATACAGAAGAGATCGTAAATGCTCTTGGTACACCAACCACAAATACGTATAGCGAGACTCGTAATTTGAAGATTTCATCTACCTCAATTAATTCAACTATGGCCTTAGACTATGACAATAATGGCAATGTGTTGTGGCAGACAGACCCTATCGGTATAGCTGCAAACCTAGCACAAAATTCAGGCTTTGAAAAAGTGTCAGGTTCTCTACCGGAAAAATGGATAGCGGCTTCAAAACCCAGAGTTACTGTTGCAATAGATAATGCAACGAAGGTAAATGGCTATAACTCTGTTAAGCTGACAGTTGCCGCAGGTACAGTCATACAGCAAGCAACCCTGGAAAGCTACGATATTCCGGTTACTGAAAAGGTAACCTACAATCTAAGCTGGTTTGTGAAAGCGATAAATGCAGGAACAACTTCCGGTGGAGCTACAGCTCAAGTGAAATGGATAAGGGCTGATGCAACAACAATATCTACTACTGCTCCTCTTGCACCAACTATAGAAACAGATGGTTTTGTAAGAAGAGGCGCAAGAGTTAAAGCACCCTTAGGAGCTGTCAGTGCCAGAATAATCTTATCTCTTACGGACAAAGCAAATAACCAGCAAGCAACAGCTTGGTTTGATAATATTCAGTTTGAATATATTCCTGCTATAAACAGATATAACATATTATATAACGGAGACTTTGAGCTGGACTATAACAATAACAATCAGCCGGACGGTTGGTTCATAAATGATTTTGACAATCCTCCCGGAATACTGGATGCAACTTCAACAAACTATTTTTCCGGCACACGCTCCTATAAAATGACAGGTGACGCTAGCTATAGATATATTAGCCAACAAAGAGATATGGAGGGTGGAGATGGTATTCCCTTTGAACTATCCTGTTGGACCAAATCTTCCGGCACAATAAATCCTGCAGGAGTTTATAGCTTGACACTGCAATTTTGGAAATACGATAAAGCAGCACAGACAACTGTGAAGGTAGGAGAATCTATACACAACATTAATAGAATTCAAGACAATGTCTGGCAGTATGAAGAAATGAAAGTGAACTCGCCTTCAGAATTTACCAGAGTAGATGTATATTGTACGATTGCAAATCAGCCTGGTGTTAATGTATGGTTTGATAGTGTAAAATTGAGGTTAAATGCTGCCCCGGCTGCTGTTATGAGCAATTACAATCTATTGCAGAATGGCAGCTTTGAATATGAGAGCAATGCAAATATCTATGACTTTGATGATTGGGCTGTATCAAAAGCCGGTACCGTAGCAGCCGAGAAGCTGTCTACTATACCATATGATGGCAACATTATTCCCTTTAGTGGAGATAGAATGGTTAAGATTGCTGATGTGCCTAGCTGGGCGACCTTGATTAATAGTGTAAAGGAACCAATAGATATTAATAATAAGAAAACCTATATGGCCAGTGCAATGGTTAGAACAAGAGATGCTGCTGGTTCCGGTGCTATGATAAAATTCAATCTATGGAACATAAATAATCAATACCTAGACCAGATTTACTCAAAGCCATTAACTGGAGCAACTGATTGGAGCAGAATAGCAGTTACAGCCACTACAGACGAAATATTAGCCAAAAACTCTGCCACTGCCTTTGTCAGTATAGCCATTGGCACAATAGCAGCTACCTCCGGAACTATGTATTTTGATGCGGTAAGGCTTTCAGAGGGCAAGGAAATGGTGAGATTTGAGTATGAGGCCACAAATAACTATGTGGATAAAATAATAGACCAAAAGGATAATGAAATAGATTTTGAAAATGACAATAGAGGTAATGTAAAAAAGATTACTGACGCCAAAGATTACCCATATTCCATAGAATATGATAAGCTTGACAGGGTAGACTATACTTTAAATCCTCAAAATGTGAAAACAGATTATGTATACAATAAAAACAGTACACTAAGACAGATTGACAACTTGCTTATGGATGAAGCAAATCCGTATAAAAATACGACTGTGAATGTGAGCTATAACGAGCTGAATCTACCAAAAATAATAAACGAAGTAAACTGGAAACCCACTTATTTGTACTACGATAAGAACGCAAATCTCACAAAAGTGAAGATGCCTGATAACAAAATAATAGAGTATGTCTATGATTTTGCAGATAGGGTGAAGGAAAAGAAATATACAAATAGCGGTTTAACTTGGCAGTATCAATTTGACCTTAACAGCAATCTTGAAAATGTTAAGAAAAATGGCGTTACAACCGTCGTCTATGGTTATGATACTTTAGACAGACTAATTACAGAAACGATTGCGGCCAATATACACAGTTACACCTATAACCCCAACAGTCAATTAGTAACTGTAAGTTATTCAAAGTTGCCGGGTACCGTTGAGCAAAAGACAACAACCTTTAAATATGATTTGGGTGGATTTAATTCTGATATAACCAGCCCGAACAGTACTACATCCTCCTTCATGTATGATGAAGAGTCGAGACCTAAGAAATCCTATGTAGCCATTGCAAATG
>Ga0209317_1002941_pt1 | contig 11489 bp, 12 predicted proteins | sample RifGroB2_FD_183994 | JGI IMG/M metagenome (GOLD analysis project Ga0209317, IMG submission 183994) | Soil microbial communities from Rifle, Colorado, USA - Groundwater B2 (SPAdes) (version 2) | ecosystem: Environmental > Terrestrial > Soil > Unclassified | place: Rifle, Colorado | collected...
CGCACTCAGTCCCTTGCAGTTCCAGAAACAGCTCCACCTGCAGGAAGCGAGGCGTCTGATGCTGGCAGAGCGCATGGATGCCGCAAACGCAGCCTTTCAGGTCGGCTACGAGAGCCCGTCCCAGTTTAGCCGCGAGTACAACCGCATGTTCGGGGCACCGCCGTTACGGGACATCTCGCGGCTGCGTCAGGCGTCTGCAGTTGCCTGATTTGCCCAGAGTCGTGTCAGAAACAAAGAAGAGCGCCACATCCAAGTGGCGCTCTTTCTTTGTAACAAATGGTCGCAAAAGCTTGCATGCGGACATGCAATCAAGCTTTTCATGAAAAAACCAATACAGGGGCATTTTGTAGCACCGTTTTTCTGAATATGGTCGCACTACTCCCCACTGAATGGATTTATTGATCTTTGACAATCAGCAACCAGTTACTTTAAGCAACTGATCCGCAAACAGAGCGAGCATACCGAACATCAGGTCGTTCAAAACGTAACTATTACCTCATTCCCAGCCTATTGGAACTGTGGATAGACGTATTATGCTAAGCTCCAAACCTTCGTCGACCGTCTTTTTTTCAGGTAATCCACATCCTAAGACGGCATCTCTCGCAGAGAGAAGCAAATCTGAGCAACGCAGAGAAAGTCAGGATGCCGAGAAGAGCGATTCCCGGTAGAATTCTGCTCATCGCACCGCTGACAACCCCGAACAGAGCAATGACGTAGTGAGGAATCAGGAAACGATGCAGCTGACGGGTCCTGCCCGTAAAAGCTGCCAGGAAAATGGCGTTCTGGGAGAGTACGATCAACGCTACTGAAAGAGAGAGAAGCCACCCTTCCTGGAGAGGGAGCACATCTGTTACATCGCGGAGGATGACGTGCTTGACACCCACCGCCGTGGCGGTGATTCCCATCAGGAGCGGCAGGTGGGAGTAAAGCCAAAGTTGATAACGCCGGATATGGCCGCCCGCACTCAATACCCGCACCGCCGCCCCTTTGGCTCCTTCGAAATACCCCCACCAGAGTGCGGGCGACCAGAAGACCCATGACACCTGCGACACCAGATCCTACGGTGAGCCCTGTCGGATTGATCCCAGTTACTACACCTACGACGGCCTCACCGATGACGATGATCGTGAACAGGCCGAACCTCTCCGGGAGGTGCATATGGTGGGGCGGAAACCTGACGTGCAGTTGGTCGGCGGATAGCGGGGTCAGAAAATCAACTGTAAGAGCCATTCCCCAAAGCCCAAATTACCAGGGCACTGGGAGCAGAACTGACAGAGCCCAGAGGGAGGCTGCGGCACCGAATCCGGCAGCATAGCGGTTGGTCAGCGGCCTTATCGCCGGGATATGGCGACCTGCGCGAAGATAGTCCGCTACGAGGATGAAACGGACTGCTGCATAGGAAAGGGCAAAACCGGCAGATGTAGCGCCGAGGGCTGCCGGCACATGTACAGCCAGAGAGGCCACTGCAGCCATCTGTGCCATAATCAATAGCCGGTGCCCCATATCCTCGGTATCGAAGCGGGTCAAGTACATGGTGTGCCCTACCCAGGCCCACCAGACCGGTATGAAAAGAAAGGTAAAACGAAACATCCCGACCCAGGAGTAATCGTAACCGAGAGAATGCGCAAGTTGAGACACCGCAGCCACAAAGACCAGGTCGTAGAAGAGTTCCAGCCAGGTGGCGTGACGCTCGGTTTCTGATTCCTGACCAGAGCGATAAATTGGCGGCTTGAAGAGTCCCAGCTTTGGCACGTGCACACCTCCCATCACCTCAGTCAATCGGCGAAATAAAGTCGGCCAGTTCACTCCGTTTCGTCATAAAGCCACCATTTCATCAGCCGCGTATAGCGCGGCATAACCACAAAGGTCAAGAGCGCGGTAAGGGATGCGGCGATCAACAGCCCGCTGATGGGCGGATTAGCCAGAATCGGTGCGACAGAAAGCAATACGGTGACAAGGCTGGAGATAATCAGGCTTAACGGATAGACAGCCGAGAGGGTCAGGACGAATTGCTTCCATGGTTTTGGCGGCCTTAAACCTTCAGGTGTAAACCAAAAGTCGATGCCGGTCCTGATCTCATGCTGGTCACCTTTTTCCAACAGATCGCTTACTTGGCTGACAAATGTCTTGCGCACCTCAGATTCTGCCCATGCTTTAAGATTGTCGTTGTTATCGAAGCGCACGATACAGGTATATGTCCTCGTCCCTTGAACCGGACGAAATATCTCCCTGCCAAGATAGCCCGGGAAGGCACTGACTGCCCTGAGAATATCCGTGAGCCACGTCTCATAACGTTTTTCCTCGCCTGTTATGATCGTGTGAGTAATGACGAGTGCGACCGATTTGCCAAAATCTAAATCTAAGCTGTTTAGTGTGTTCATAGCGATCTGCTCCTTTGCAAAGGTAGAGCAAGCAGAAAGTCATCGTGGTCTCTTACAAGCATATTCCGCATGTTTACCACTCCACTGAAGTTCACGCGCTTGTCTCGTGATCATCTGCAACGCTGCACAGCACTTAGTTAAGTGGATTCATATTTCTGTTCCCTACTTCGGTGCTCCGTCAAGGAACTCGATGATCGCCGGAATGACCGACTGTGACGCCTCTTCCATCAGCCAATGTCCCGAGCCCGGGACGACTACCCCTCTGACATCGATTGCCACCAGCCTGGCTTGCTCGATGAGGAAGGTGCCGCTGGCCTTTTCACCTGTCAGAACAAGTACCGGCATCAAAAGCTTAGTATGTGAAAACTGTTCAAAGTCCTTAGCGTCCTGGGAAAATGCCTTGAAGTATTCGAATCCGGCACGCATCCCGCCTGGCTTCGCATAGGCATTTGCATAGACGCGACGATCGGCCTCTGGTACTGAGTTCTTCGGATCATCGGCGAAATCATTCCAGAAATGCTCAAAGTAGATCCGCTCGCGACCCTTTACCAGAGCCAGTGGCACTTTGCCGTAGAAGTGGAAGTGCCACAGGTCTCGCATCAGCCAGACATCCTTCCAGTTGCCTATCCCTGGCAGGAAGGCATCCATCAGCACTACTTTTTCGGTAGCCTGCGGGAACTGCGCGGCATAGGCATATGCCACCATCAATCCGATGTCGTGACCGACGATGCTGACACGGTCAAATCCCAACGATGAAGTTAATTTGTAAATGTCCACAGCCAGGGTCTTCTTGTCGTAACCGGACTCTGGTTTCCCGGATCCACCGGCACCTCGCAGGTCAAGAACGATGACGGTGTGACGCTGGGCGAGCGGTAACATGAGTGGACGCCACATATGGCCGGTCTGGGTATACCCATGCACCAGGACCACCGGACTGCCTTTGCCTCCAATGAGGTAATGTATTCGAACGCCGTTGACGTCGGCGAATCGTTCGACAAAACTGGCCGGAACTGTACTTTCTGCATGGAGGGTTGAAGATGTCAGCAAAAATATTGCTGTAAAGGTTGCGAGGCCGACAACGATGCCATGCCTCAATGGTGCTGGTAGGCGTAACATAGTGCTCACCTTTCCTTTCCTTTCATAACGTCCTATCCGTTGCCGCCATATTATGACTTTACTCGGCGGGAAGCAGGGCGATCAGTTCGGCCGTCGTCAGGATCGCATGGGCGAAGTTCGGGCCGTTCAACTCGTGGGCTGCGTGCATCCGGTCCTTGGAAAAGGCTGCAGTTGCGTCCTTCACCAGGGTTACGTGGTAACCAAGTTCCATGGCATACCGACCGGTTGCTTCGATGCAGGTGTTGGCCAGCAGTCCGATTAAGATCACTTTTTCAATCCCATGCTGCTTGAGTTGAAAGGCGAGATCGGTGTTAGCAAAGCCGTTCTGGGCCCAGTGTTCTTTGATGATGATGTCGCCAATCTGTGGCACGAAATCGGGGTGCCATTCACTGCCCCATGTGTCTTTCGCAAACACCTGTCTCTTGCCTGAAGCAATCTGGTCTGGATTCGGATTCTTCCAGTTTTCATAGTCGCCGGGCTCCCAACGATGGTGCGGAACGATGAATACACGGATGCCGGCTTTGCGGATCGCAGCCGTAATGGCCCGTAGATTGTCGAGCAGCCCGACTTCCCTTGCTACAGATTCGAGCAGCGGCCAGAGCTTGCCGCCTTCAGACAAAAAATCATTATAGGGGTCGACGAAATTAAGCGCCGTTCGTTCTTTTATATAAGTGAGATGTCCCATTTCCCTTCTCCTTTCCATGCAAGAGGCGTTCAGTAAATCTCTTATTTGCACCTCCTGCCAAGTCCAAGCCGACTGCATTAGCTTCATTCTGCAAGCATAAATTCTGAAGCTGTCGATGTGAGCAGCCGCAATTTACTCCTCCGGGTTTGTACCCGGCACCTCTTCGAAATAACTGGCAAAACCATATGGCTACTCCTTCAAGGCACCGCTAACCGTTGAGATCGCGCCTTTACCGTCCTTGAAACCGCTATGACATTTTACTGATCCCTTTCGATTGATTTTCATATCGGCTCCCCTTAGCGACGTACATTTGCAGGCTCATGTCAGCCGGTTGTACGCACGAATGTCGCGATATGCTCCGCGCAGGCTTGCGGATGCTGGTGATGCGGTCCATGGCCAGCCTTAGGAAAAGTTAGCAACTGGACTGTCGGCAGCTGCTGGTTCAGCGCGTACCAGTTTTCGACCGGGCAGATGATGTCGTGGTCACCGCCTACATGCAGGATCGGGATGTTGGTACTCTTCAGGGCTTCTAGTACGGCATCTGCCGGGAACAGTGGGTTTTTGGGCTTATCGCCAAGAATGGATGCGGCCCACTCTGCGGGAACCGGTACAGAGCGATCCTTCGTTCGTTGAGCGATACGATCAACGGAGCGTCGCGCGGCTTCACGGCTTGCCTGGGAGCGCGGCTCAAAGAAGAGAACGATCTCGTCCTCGAAACTGTTTACCGGAATGGCCGCCGTGTCATAAAAGAGCTGCTCTGCCGGTTTGACGTTCTGCCCCGGCGGTGAGGTGCCGATCAGCACGGCGTGACTGATCCGTTCGGGGAACATCGCAACTACCACCTGGGCGCCCAGCCCACCCATAGACCAGCCACTGATCACCGCCCCGTTCAGGTCCAGCGACTCGATCAGATCATTGGCATCCTTGGCCAGTGAAACAGGATCGTAGGTCTTCTCGCCGGTCGAAAGACCGAGACCGCTATAGTCGAATGTGATGACACGAAAATTGTTAGCCGCCAATGCGTCAAGGAAGGCGGGATCCCAAGCATCCATGTTTCCGCGGAAGCGCGTGCAGAGAACGATTGGTTTGCCGGTTCCGATTGAACGGTAAGCAAGCCGGCGACCGTTCATCTCAACGAATTGGTTGGGTGCCGTGACAGCATTGGAATTAAGTTCGTTTGTGTCCATGATGTATCTCCTTTAGTTGTAAAAATCAGCCGCTGTTCAAAGTCTCATCATCGGCAGAGGGCTAAAGGGATGCGTCAGCAGGCGCTTGAGCGACAGTTGCAAGAGCCGCCTGTGAAAGCCTGCATTGGGCCACGCCGCGAAGATATGACCCAGCAGTTTTCGCGGCAGCCCGAATGTAATTAACCCCCGCGACACATCCACCCAGTCTGCCCGTCGAAAAGGCTCGATGAGCGATTGAGGCTCGTCCCGATATGGCGTCGTCTTGTGGTGTTCGAGAATCATTCCTGTAACCTCCGACGCCCAGTCCACTCTGTCTGATTGGGCGAGGTACGCAGTGGCCAATCTGACTGATGGCTGCAGATAGTCGAATGTGTTGTCCGTCCATATGCCCAGGTCATGAAACCCAGCTGAGATGGCGATTTTCTGCAATTGCACAGGGTCGTCGGAGGATAGCGCGACGCACAGATTCGCAACGCGGTAGGTGTGATTTCTGTAGGACGTAAAGTCGTTGCCGAGTGTCTCAGCATAGGCGTTCAGCAACTCGTCAAGAGTGGGGATCTCTGTCAGTAGCATGCGTTTCTCCCCTCTGCATCAGGCCTTGATCCCGACGACGCCTCGTGGCAGGGCGACTTGGGACCAGTTCGACAGCTTCACCCCGCGGCCAGGTGCGCCTCGATCCAGACCTTGATGTCCGCCACGACCAGTTCCTTGTCGATGTCGTTGAGCAGGTCGTGAAAGTGCCCCTCGTAGAGCTTCAGCGTCTTGTCGGCGGAACCGGCAGTGTCGAAAAAGAGCTGGCTGCCGCTCGGTTTCGTGGCCTTATCGGCGGTGCCGTGAAGAATGAGCACCGGCAACGTAATAAGCGGAAACTCCCTCTTGAGCCGTTCGTTGGCGCGGACCATGGCGGCGACGGTCTCAGCTGATTGGACCTCGTGGGCGATGAGCGGATCGTCGTTCATGGCCTGCACCACCTTGGGGTCGCGCGAGAAGTCCTCGTTTTTCAGCTGCAGCACATGGGCATGAGGCGCGATATGGCTCAGTCCCTTGACGACGGTAAGGGCAAAATCAGGTGCATGCACCTGAAAGGCGAAACTTTCGCAGATCAGTCCGGCGAGCCCAGCCTGGTGTTCGAGCGTGTAGACCGAGGAGATGACACCACCGGCGCTGTGACCAAGCAGGAACGCGGGGAGTCCCGGCTCCCTTGATTTTGCCAGTGTTACGAGGGTCTCAACGTCACCGGTGTACTCTTCGACTTTCTCGATATAGAAGCGTTCCCCATCCGATTTCCCGCGGCCGCGCAGGTCCAGCGCGTACACGGCGAGACCGCTGGCCACGAACTGTTCGGCCACCCATAGGTACTGTCCGCTGTGGGAGTTGAAGCCATGGACGATGGCGAGTACGCCGCGAGCCTTACCCTCCGGACGCCACGACCGGACAAAAATATTGACGCCGGCCACCCCTGCTATTTTCTCTTCGTTCATGGCGATAGCTTGCATCTGTGTCATGACGATCTCCTCGTATTGAAAACGTTCTACCCCTTTATGAACGCCAGAAGGTCCGCGTTGATCTGGTCCTTATGGGTCGAGCACATGCCGTGCGGCAGTCCCGGATAGACCTTCAGTGTGGAGTTCTTAACGAGCTTGGACGACAGCAGGGCCGAGGCTCCGATCGGCACGATCTGGTCGTCATCGCCATGCAGGATCAGGGTCGGCACGTCGAATTTTTCGAGATCTTCTGTCAGGTCCGTCTCGGAGAAGGCCTTGATGCAAAAATACGCTGCAGGAAAGCCCGCCATCATCCCCTGAAGCCAGAATGACTCGCGCACGCCTTCCGAGATCTTCGCGCCCGGCCTATTGTAGCCGTAGAAGGGCAACGTGAGATCCTTGAAGAACTGCGAGCGGTCGGCCAGGACACCGCCGCGGATACCGTCGAAGACCTCGATCGGCAGGCCGCCGGTATTGGAGTCCGTCTTCAGCATCAACGGCGGCACCGCACCGATCAGTACGGCCTTGGCCACCCGTTTGGTGCCGTGGCGTCCGATATAGCGAGCAACCTCGCCGCCGCCCGTGGAGTGGCCGACAAGGATCGCGTTCTTCAAGTCAAGTGCTTCGACCAGCGCCGCCAGGTCGTCGGCATAGGTGTCCATGTCATTACCGGTCCAGGGCTGGCTCGACCGCCCGTGGCCGCGGCGATCATGTGCGATGCAGCGGTATCCCCGGGATGCCAAAAAAAACATCTGGTCTTCCCAGGCGTCCGCGGAGAGCGGCCAGCCATGGCTGAAGACAACGGGCTGGCCGCTACCCCAGTCCTTGTAGTATATGTTTATATCGAGCGAATTTTCATTTCCGACAGTTATGTAATTCATACTAGAGCTCCTTTCATAGCGTTATCAGTCTGGCACAACATAACTTAGCGCCCAATGCCAGTCTGGCTGGGGGGCGCGCCATGCACCATGGTGTAGGCGTACTCAACACCCTGACCATAAGCTCCACAGTGTGCTTTTACTACCTCCATGACGTCGTTATAGGTTTCTTTGTGCGCACAGTCACGTTGGTACTCCAGAAGGACCTGAAGTGCGGTCATAGGCACCGCACCCGCCTGTTCGATGCGGCGCATGGCGGCGTTATGAGCGGTCAGAGTGGTGCCTCCCGACGCATCTTCGACGGCGTACACCTCAAAGCCTGCCTTCATCGCGTCCAGGGCCGGGAACGCCAGACAGACTTCAGTCCAGAGGGCAGCCATGATCAGTTTCTTCCTGCCGGTAGCCTTAACCGCTGCAACAAATTTTTCTTCTTCCCACGAGTTCATTGTGGTACGTTCGATCGGTTTTTGGTCAGGGAAGATGTCAAGAAGCTGCGGCCATATGTTGCCGGAAAAACCCTTGCTTTCAACAGTGGTGAGAATGGTCGGCACCTTGAATATTTTGGCGGATTTGGCGAGCAGAAGAACGTTGTTAAATAGAGTCTGGCGATCGATGTTGGCAACCCCGAATACCATCTGGGGTTGAAAGTCGATGAAGATTACTGCACTATTTGATGGATTGATAAGTTCAGTTTTCATTTTGTTACCCATTTCGGACTAATTTTGTCTTCTGTTTAGTTATATTCTTTTTTGAGGTGATTTAATCATTGTATTTTTCTTTACCTGATATGCTATTTCGTTATACCATTCAATCCATGGAAATTAGACAACTCAAATATTTTGTCGCAGTAGCCGAAGAGCGAAACGTCAGCCATGCAGCGTTGAAATTGCATATATCTCAACCGGCAGTCAGTCGAATGGTTCGAGAATTGGAATGTGAACTGGGAGTCAGTCTTTTTAAACGCGAGCGTTTCGGCCTGAGTCTGACTACTGAAGGTGAGCAGTTTCTCGAACATTCACGAAAAATATTGGATAGCTGTGCAGAAGCGGTGAAAGCGATGAAAAAAACTTCTTGCATGCAGCGAACGCTGGAGGTCGGCTTTATAACTTCTGCTCTGGGATCTTTCCTTGGCGATGCAATCAAGAAGTTTCGCGAAGACTACCCTTTATTTGAAATAAGATTACATGACATGTCGCCTGGAGACCAGATTTACGCTCTTCGAAACAGGCAGATAGATCTTGCTTTCTTAGGGAATCCTTACCAAGAGTTGTATAATGAATTTGAAATGAAGACGGTAAAGGAATTAAAATTACAAGCCGCACTTCCGACAACTCACACCCTTTCCAGATGGGCTGATATTGGGCTAAAAGAGCTTAAAGAGGATATTTTTATCGGACTAGAAGAGGGAAAGTTTCCAGGGCGTAATCAGACAATAATCAGTGCCTGCGAAACGGTTGGCTTCAAGCCAAAATTGCAGCATAAGGCGAACAGCCTTATTGAAGTGCTAGGGATGGTAGGCGCTGGGATGGGTGTATGTCTTATGCCAAGTGACGTCGACAATTTGCCACACCCAAATGTTGTTTTTATCACTTTGAGTGATGAAGATATCGCTCCAATCCGACTCATGGCTTCATGGCTACCAAACAATAATAATGTCGCAATACAATATCTGCTGGAATGTTTGAATGTTTAATTAATCTATGCAACCAGGAACCTCTGCAGCATAAATTTGCATACCGCTCTGAATTCTGAAAACAGCTACCCGCGTCCTGGATTACTGTCCCCATCAACCATGATATTCCTTCCTTGAGCTTCATCGGCCCCCCCCTGTTTTTGTTTGTCTCGCAAACCAATAATATCTGATGGTTACCTTTGAAGCTCGACTTTTATTCAGAATTGCTGGTGCTGCATTCAAACTTTTGAATACATTTTTGCAAGAGGCTCGACTTTACTGCTCATTATCCTGGGCACGCAGTACAATGCGCGATATTTCGGACGGCACACCGACACGGCAGGAAAAGCCGGACCAGAGCCCGGTTCCGGGGCTCACATACAGCTTCATGCCGTCCACATCATACAACCCTCCGACAAAGCCTCCATTGAAGGCCGCCATCAGCATCTTCATAGGGAGCAGAAGTCCGCCATGCGTATGGCCGGAAAGCTGAATATCGGCGCTGGTATTGCCGGATACCCCGTGCGGCTGATGCGCCAGGAGTACCCGTACCGCTTCAGGTGCGCCTTCCAGGGCCTTCCGTATGTCCGGTCCCGGGCCTCCGAACTGCTGTTCTGCATGATCGGGAAGACCGGCTATCACCAGATCCACCCCTTTGACGGACAAAACCCTGTGTTCGTTGTGCAGCATGACAATCCCCAGTCTTTGGAAAACCGGAAGCCACTCCTCTACACGGAAATAGTATTCGTGATTGCCGGTCACGCCGTAGACACCATGCTTGGCACGCAGTTCGCCTAACGGCGCTATGTCGGCCGCCAGCGCAGCCGGAGAGCCGTCGATCATGTCGCCGGTCACCGCCACAAGGTCGGGAGCCAGGGCATTCGTCTTCGCCACCACGCCCCGCAGCCAATCTCCCTTAAGAAGCGAGCCTATGTGGATATCGGAAAGTTGGACAATGGTGAATCCATCCAGGCCCGCGGGGAGATCCGGCAGCGTAACCTCCACGGTGCGAACATCCGGAACGCGCAGAGACTGCCATGTTCCGAATGCCGCCAGGACCAGTGCGGCTACTGCGAGTCCCCCGCTTCTGACAGGCGCAAACGGAAGATGCCACGAGGTGCCCAGGCAGCGGCTCAGCCACAGGAGTACCGCCAGTGCGTCTTTTATCAGAAGCATAAAGAACAGGATGACCATGGCGGCGTATAGAACCTCCATGGAGAGCAACAGCGGGCGCGGCAGGTCAGGGGCGATAAAAGAGCCTCCGATTTTTTCATATACAGGGTATTTAAGGGAGACGGCTAAAAGCGCAACGCCGGCAGCCAGCTTAACCGGAAGACGGCAGGGCATGAACAGAATCAGGCTGGCGACGACATAGCCAAAGAGAATAAGAGAGGGAATTGCGAGTCGCATAGGTTTCTATTTTCCGGTACTTTTTTGCCGGGAGAGGGGGACGCAGTTGCCTCGTCGCAAATGGGTTCCCCCACCCTGTCCCTCCCCCTCCGGGGTAATCCAGGCCCGTTGTCGAAGGTCACGGATACCTCCTTCGTCAGTCCCACAATGCGCAGAGGCCGTAGTCATTTCCGAGCACGATCCTGTGCTGACTACGGCGCTTGATGGATGCATCCTACTCCCATCAGAAACAGGACAGGTAGAACGATCCTGCCTATTATTTGCCTGATCCTACGAATCGGCAAAAACGGCCGTAACGCAAGGCGTTATCCGGTGGGCGAACGCGGAAAGGCATTTAAAATCGTCTATTCAGGTGTCTTGAGAATGGAAGAATGGGAGTTGCGAAGGAAGGTTTGGGGCCAAGATTGCCCGATGGACCGAGGACGGAGAGCCGGCCACGATTGCAGTCCCAGGGTCGTCGCCTTGGCCGAAATTAAGCACGTTTGCGTGGATGTTCAGACATCCACTCATGAAGAGCAGCATCTATGCGGGATATTCAAAACCCTCGCCTACCAGCTTTTGAAGCGTACCGATCGGCAGAAAGAGTTGCATGGGTTTATCCAAGTTCGTAACCACGAACCCGTATTTCTCGTAAAAACGTCGGGCGTTGTCGTCTTTGGCATCGACATAAAGGCCC
>Ga0209317_1002943_pt1 | contig 11482 bp, 13 predicted proteins | sample RifGroB2_FD_183994 | JGI IMG/M metagenome (GOLD analysis project Ga0209317, IMG submission 183994) | Soil microbial communities from Rifle, Colorado, USA - Groundwater B2 (SPAdes) (version 2) | ecosystem: Environmental > Terrestrial > Soil > Unclassified | place: Rifle, Colorado | collected...
CGCGTCGAGCTTGTCCTCTTCAAGTTTGCGAATTCGTGTTTCGACATTTCCGCGAATAATGACCATCTCCAGGTCGGGTCGCACCTTCAGCAGTTGCGCCTGACGACGCAAGGCACTGGTGCCTATCCGCGCACCCTGGGGCAGATCAATAAATTTTACATTACGGGAAATTACCGCATCCCGGGGGTCTTCACGTTCGGTGATGCAGCAAAGACCTAAGCCTTCGGGAAAATCAGTCGGGACATCCTTCATGCTGTGAACAGCAATATCGATCTCCCCCCGCAGCATAGCCTCCTCAATCTCCTTGACAAATAGCCCTTTCCCACCAACCTGTGCCAGAGGCACATCAAGAATTTTATCGCCGATAGTCTTGATTTTAGTCAGTGTGACCTCCATCCCGGGATATTTCTTTTCCAGCTCTGATTTGACCCAGTTGGCCTGCCAGAGCGCCAATTGACTGGCGCGGGTTCCGATACGTAATTGCTTTGGTGGCATACGGTTCTCCATTATTTTATTTACTCCTCAAGTTCAAGTTCACCGTCAACATCCCCGTCAGGCTGAAGATCAAACAGCTGACGCATTGCATCAACATACAGGTCAATCCTCCCCCCCTGGCCCGCTTTTTTCAGCGTCTGCGTGGGGTTGTGCAACAGTTTGTTCATGATGGCCAAAGTAAGCAAATCCAGCCGTTTTTCGGCCTCCGGGGGAAGGTTTTTCCAATTGGAAATAGTTTTTTCCAGCTCACCCCGTCTGATCTCGTCGAATTTGTTACGAAGCGCCACAATTGTAGGCGTGACATCAAGCGAAGAAAGCCATTTAAAAAACTGGCCTATCTCCATTTCGATAATCTCTTCCGCTTTTTCAGCTTCCAGATTGCGCTGGGCAAGGTTTGCCTGAACGATCTCCTGAAGATCGTCAACCGTGAAAAGAAATGCATTTTCCACATCATCAACTTTGGGGTCAATATCACGTGGCACAGCTATGTCGATAAAAAACATCGGCTTGAATCGGCGTCGTTTCACAACATCCTCTGCATCCTTCGGCCCAATGATCAGATGCGGTGCGCCGGTTGAGGACAGAACAATGTCAGCATGATGAAGATGCTGGAGGAACTCCTCAAACGGGACCGCCTCACCCTTGAATTCTTCCGCCAGCCGCTCGGCCTTTTCAAAGGTCCGGTTGGTGACCATCACCCCCCGCGCACCACTGTTGATGAAGTGTTTGGCCGCCAGTTCACACATCTCCCCCGCACCGATCAGCATCACGGTTTTATCGGAAAGATCCCCCAGTATTTTCTTTGCCAGTTCAACAGCCGCAAAAGCAACGGAGACAGCCGAAGATGCAATTTTTGTTTCTGTGCGGACACGCTTGGCGACTGAAAATGCCTTATGCAGAAACCGATTTAGAATTATTCCGGAAGATTTATATTCGGCGGCATAGCCGTAGGATGTTTTTATCTGGCCCAGAATCTGCGGTTCTCCGACAACCATTGAATCCAGACTGGAAGCCACTCTGAAGACATGACGGATGGCAGCTTCGGAATGATAACTGTAGAGATACTGTTCGAGGAGATCCAATGACATTTGGTGATGATCGGCGAGAAAACGTTTAATGCGTGAGATGCCACCTGCAATGTCACGGGTGGTGGCGTAAATTTCAACCCGATTGCAGGTAGATACGATAATCCCCTCGACAATATCTTCGAGAGCTATCAGTTCCCGTAGCGGCTTCTCGATCTGATTGGGAGAAAAGGCCACTTTTTCTCTAATTTCGACAGTAGCGGTCTTATGTGAAAGACCTACGACAATAATATTCATCCAAATCCCATCTTAAATCAGGTTAGCTTGCATAACGTTTCAAGCATTTACCAGGAGATACTGTGTTTCATTCCTAAAAAAGTAATCAGAAGCACAATAAAACCGATTATTGAGAGAATGGCAGCATGTTTACCCCGCCACCCTACGGTCAGACGCCCATGCAGCAGCGCGGCATAAATGAGCCATGTAATAAGTGACCAAGTCTGTTTCGGATCCCAATACCAATAGCTGCCGACAGCTTTTTCCGACCAGATTGCTCCTGAGATTATGGCAACCGTCAGGAGTGGAAACCCGATTGAAAGAGAGCGATAGCTGATTTCATCCAGTGTCTCGAGCGATGGAAGCCTCTGAAAAAGTGAGCCTAAATGTTTGGTTTTAAGAAAATGTCGCTGGATTAAATATATGACTGCAACCCCGCATGCTACGGCAAAAGCAGCGTAGCTTACAAAGGCGAGCAAGGCGTGAAACCAGAACCAGTTACTCTGCAGCACCGGAGGGAGATCCCGTAACTCACCGTGCAGCGCACTGGAGATGATCAGCATCAACAAGGCTACTGGTGTTATAAACGAGCCAAGTGTGGTTACTTTATATTTACGTTCAAAAAAAAGAAAAAAAGCCACAATCATCAGGCTGAAAAACGAGAGTGATTCCTGCATGTTGGTCAGAGGAAGATGTTTTTGCTGATTTGCCAGATGGACAGTAGAGAGTATATGAGCTATGCATCCGCTGGCAAGCAGCCGGTTTGCCCAAATCGTAAGCGTGGCGGAGGTACGAAACAGACAGGCAAGATAGGTTGCCGTTGCAGCAGCATACAAGCCGAGAGTCAAGGTATAAAATAGATGCGTCATGATGTTTCCTTATGGTTTTGCATCTCGTCTATCAGGCGCTCGGCCAGATCACGTACAATCTTGTTATTGTAAGTGCTGGTATTCCCTTCCGTCAATAGCTTTTCACGCTCCACCGCCGTACGCTCCAGAAGAATGCCGTATTCTTCGCCAATTATTTGAGCTATACGATCCCTGACCATCGCTGAAAAGGCCGGTGAGCGCCCACCACTGGAAACTGCGATCTCCAACTCTCCTCGACGCAACACAGCCGGAAAAGTACAATCTCCTTCTTCCTGGGCATCGGCAACCAATACAAGAATTCCTCTCTCCTTGGCCTCTTTGGCAATACGTATATTTACATCCTGATAACCGGTCGCGGCTACTACAAGAAATACACCATCAAGACAACTTGTATCATAAGCCTCCAAATTAAGAACAACAGATCCGATTGACTCCAGGTTTTCCATCTCCTGCGATGCTGAAAGCGTTACTATAGTTACGCTGCTCCCGGCGTCCAGCAAACGGTGCATTTTTCGAGTTGCTACCGGGCCGCCGCCTACTAACAGCGCTTTTTTGCCTTGCATATTAATATTAAGCGGCATGGTCGGCATGGCCTATCCGATCTCCCAATGGAGGAAACCTCCGGGTACAACTGTATTTTAAATCATTGAAATTAATAAAAATTTTATTCCGGTTTTATTGGGAATCAGACATCTTAAGCATCCGAGTTTGGTCTTGATTTTTTCCTCGCCTGGTATATGATTCGATTAAATTTAATACCATAAAGGAGATTTAAACATGTCCAGCGAAAAAGTAGTTACTTTCAGTGATGCTAATTTTGACCGCGAAGTTCTTCAATCAGATATTCCGGTACTTGTTGATTTTTGGGCCACCTGGTGTGCTCCATGCAAGGCTATCGCCCCCTTGATCGACAACGTGGCTGACGAATACAGCGGTAAAATAAAGGTAGGCAAGGTAAATGTTGACGAAAATCCGGCAACGCCTGGAAAATATGGCGTGCGTGGCATCCCTACCCTGATCATGTTCAAGGGGGGAGTGGTAGTTGAGCAATTGGTCGGAGCTGTCCCAAAATCACAACTGGATTCACTGATTGCAAAAGCACTTTAGACAAAGTGTAGTAGTCGGTAAACATGAGATCAACAAGAAAAGTAAATTTTGAGTTTTTTAAATAACTTTTAAATCGAGCAATACTATCCGTTAGGATAAGAATATTAAAAAAACCACCTGAAATATAAAAATTAAAAAATTTCATCTGTCATATTTTCCTGATAATAAACTTTCAGCAGGCATAAGCCACAGGCCGGAGCCGTTACCCCGGCCTGTTGTCGGTCCGGATTAAGCAGCAGCCATTGCAGGTGATCCGGTCTGAATCTTCCCTTGCCGATATCCACAAGAGTACCGGATATTACCTTCTCCAATTACATCAATGAAAATCATATCATTGTTCCGAATAATATCAACCGAATCAATCCGTCTTATTGTAGTTTTTGCCGAACAATTAGAAGCCCGGAAAGCGGCAAAATCGTGGCGGCCCGGAAAACATGCGGCTGCCTCGCGCATGGCGTCGAGATCAAGCGGTTCCCGGACATACCAGCTTGTAAAACGTCTCAAGGGAGAACGAACTGCCGAATTTAAAATGGAATAACGGTAATGTTTGGCGACAGCATCGCCGATCGCCTTGAAACCCGGCGAAACTTCCGAGGCTGTCAGAATCACTATGTCTGGTGGGAGAAAATGATTTGAACCATCAACTATGGCACGCAGAGGAAAGTTTTGTTTGGTAGTCTGAAAAGAGGCCACCATGCCGGTTGCATGCACACCTGCATCGGTACGGCCGGACGATCTGACTCGTACAGTTTCACCCAGCAACTTGTTCAGAGCATCTTCAACAACCTGCTGTACACTCAGGCCGTTTGGCTGTATCTGCCAACCGCAGTAGCAGGTGCCGTCATATTCAATTGTTATTTTTATTGTTCGCACTATTTTTATATGTTTTTGAGTCATTGTTTTTATTTTTTGATTTTTTCCTACCATTTGCCATTTTTAGCACTTCATCTCGGTCAAAATGGTAAAATTGCCTGCAAAATTCGCAGACTACTTCCGCACCATTTTCTTTTTCAACCATCTCCACCAGTTCAGCAGGGCCCAGCATCAGCAAAGCCTGCTTAGACTTAATCCTGCTGCACCCACAGCGAAAATAAACTTCCCGCTCTTCCAGCAGATTATAAGATATATCACCGTAAAGGCGCTCAAGCAACAACTTGGGTCCCCCATCTCGCAGCAAGTCTGTAAGCGGAGGAAGGGAAACAATATTCTCCATGATTAATTCTATTTCGCCTTCCAAAGCCTGCGGAAGCGCTTGCACCAGAAAACCGCCGCAATCAGAAATTTTCCCTGATGTATCCATTTGAGCACCCAGACCGACAGCAGAAGGAATCTGTTCAGAATCAGCAAGATAATAAGCCAGATCATCGCCTATTTCGCTGCTGCGCAGTTGAACCATACCCTGATAAGGTTCGCCTCCCATACCAAGATCCTTGCTAACAGTCAAAAATCCTGCTCTCCCCAAAAGCCCGGGTACATTCCACCGATTATCCAAAGGCTCGATTTCAGCCTCAGGAACTGCCGCATAGGCGCGAAGGGCTCCGTCGCTATCTGCTTCGACGATCATTCTTTTCAGAGGTCCGTTTCCCTCAAATTTGAGAGCAACCCGCTGCCCATCCTTTAAAAGTGCTCCCATCAGAGCACCGGCAGCTATGCCACGGCCCAAGGCTATGCTTGCGGTAAGCGAAGACTGTTGCAATTGGCATATTTCACGGGTTGTTTCGGCAGTGGTGCATGCCATAACCCTGACGCCACCAGAACTACTTAGCGAACGCACAAAATAATCCTTCATCAACCACCTCGTCTAAACATTTTATATCAAGGGTAAAAAAAAAGCCGCATCTTTCGATGCGGCTTTTTTGGTGCTTCTTGTGGAAAAAGATTACTTTGCAGCAGGAGCAGCAGGAGCTGCAGCAGGTGCTACTTCTTTTTTCACTTCTTTTTTAGCTTTTTTTGCTTTAGCTTTTTTAGCTGGTTTCTTCTCTTCTTTTTTCACGTCAGCAGCAGGAGCTGCAGCAGGAGCAGCAGGAGCAGCAGGCTTAGCTGCATCAGCGGCGAAAACAACTGCGGAGAAAGATACTGCTACGAGAGCTGCTACGATTGTGGAAAGAACTTTTTTCATTTTTACTACCTCCAAGGATTTTGTTTGATTTCTCTTTTGCAGTAGGCATGCCAATTTTATCAGCATCCACAATCTATATGTCTTTACTTGCTTTTTAGCTGATGATGCGTTTTACTTCTCACTTACTTACACCCTATAAGAAACATTTTATGCCTCAAATGAGGTATTAATATAAATAATAAATTTATAATTAGTATTTAAAGGCTGGAGGTCTTTTTAGATGGAAATAACTTTTTTGTCCAATCAAGCGATCATGTGGCTCGTTTTCAATGTTTTAGTCCTGGTCATGCTCTTCATCGATCTGGGTTTGAACAGAAAAAGTCACGAAATTTCTTTTCGTGAGGCCCTCTCCTGGACAATTATCTGGATCACTCTTGCCTTGTTTTTTAATGCAGGCGTTTATTATTTTTTAGGTAAAACAAAAGCTCTGGAATTCTTCACCGCGTACGTAATCGAGAAATCTCTTTCAGTAGATAATCTTTTTGTCTTTATCATGATTTTTGCCTATTTCCATATACCACGCCTATATCAGCCTAAAATTTTAAAATGGGGCATCATTGGGGCGCTGGTGATGAGAGCAATTTTTATCTTCGTGGGTATCGGGCTACTGGAAAGATTTCACTGGATGATCTATATTTTTGGCGGAATTTTGATTTTTACAGGGATCAAAATGGCTTTTGGCCAAGAAGAAAAACTGGATCCCGAAAAAAACCTCATGATCCGTCTTGTCAGAAAAATTGTCCCCATTACCAAGCGAGGTTATGGAGATCGTTTTTTTATCAAAAAAAATGGCCTGCGCGCCGCTACTCCAATTTTTCTGACGTTGGTTATGGTTGAATCAAGCGATGTAATTTTTGCTATTGATTCTATTCCAGCCGTTCTTGCTGTTACTCGCGATCCCTTTATTGTTTATACATCCAATGTATTTGCCATAATGGGACTTAGAGCACTTTATTTTCTTCTTGCCAGCGTTATGAACATGTTTTTATACCTGAAACAGGGAATTTCCGTTGTGCTCATTTTCGTCGGCGTTAAGATGTTGCTGGCTGGTACAAACTATGAAATACCGGTACAATTTTCTTTAGGTGTAATTTTCGGAGTTCTGGTCCTTTCAATTATTATCTCAATTACTATCGGGAGTATGCGTAGAAAACAACACCCCTGATACAATCCAAGGAGACGTTGGACCAATGGACAGAAAGCTATTCACCACACTTCTGGCATTCAGTTTTGCCTTGCTTCTGGTTTATCTGCTTTTCTTGATTACTTCGCCGTTTCTGGCAATGCTGGTGTGGGCAACTGCGATTGGTTCCATAACCTTTCCTCTCTACAAAAAAATGCTTTTGGGCTGCGACGGCAAGAAGAACCTGGCATCGTTCCTGATGACTGCTTCCGTGGTTCTGGCCCTTATTCTGCCTTTGATTGGATTGATTTTCACTCTTTCACGAGAAGCTGCCCAAGCGTATCAGTATCTGGAAATATTGTCTCCCGACGCAAGCGGCATGCCCTTGTCAGATATAATGCGCCACCCTGCCATAACCGTCTGGCTCGATAAAATCAAGCCATTAACAGCACCGTTCGGGCTCCAACTAGAAACCATAGTGCTACCTGCCATAAGACAGGGAATCTCCTATCTACTCAATTATTCAACAGAAATTGTAAAAAACTTTTTTGCTTTTCTTATCAAACTGGTTCTGCTGGTTATCGCTCTTTTTTTTGTTTACAAAGACGGTAGCTCTTTTCTGGAAAAACTCTGGCTGGCAACAGGCGTGGATGAAAAGCTGAAAAATTCTATTTGCGAGACGGTCTCCCGTGTTTTGGGAGCTGTGATGTATGGCATCATTCTTACCTGCATTGTTCAGGGTGCTTTGGGGGGGCTTGGCTTTTGGGTGGCAGGGCTTCCGTCTCCTTTTCTTTTCGGCACCTTGATGGCAATATGCGCTCCTATACCGATAATAGGTACTGCTCTGTTCTGGCTTCCAGGCGCTATCTATCTGCTGATCCAGGGTAAAACCGTGGCTGGATTGCTATTGATGGTCTGGGGTGCTCTGGCTGTCAGTAGCATAGACAATGTAATCCGTCCGCTATTCATCAGCGGTAAAGCAAACCTTCATTTGCTGGTAATAGTAATTGGTGTTTTGGGAGGTATCGTAGCTTTTGGAATCACGGGCGTTGTAATCGGTCCAATTATTTTGGCTCTTCTTCTTGTTTTTTTAGAGGTCTACCAGAAAGGAATTACAAGCAATAACCAACACTGATGCTTGTGAAATGGAGCCTGAATTGTTCAAATATGCTGCATCCATAATCAGAGAAGCGGAAGCATTGGTTATCACTGCAGGAGCCGGCATGGGAGTGGATTCAGGTCTGCCAGATTTTCGGGGCGACAAAGGTTTCTGGAACGCCTATCCCGCCTATGCCCGTTTAGGCCTTTCCTTTGTAGATTGCGCCAATCCTCAATATTTTTCATCTGATCCCCGGTTCGGCTGGGGCTTCTACGGGCACAGGACCAATCTTTATCGTCATACTGTTCCCCACGAAGGTTACAACATAATTCTTGGATGGATTGAACGATTCAGACCAGATTGTTTTGTTGTAACTTCAAATGTGGATGGGCAGTTTCAGAAAGCGGGCTACGCTGATGAGCGTATTTTGGAAGTGCATGGGTCGATTCACTGGCTGCAGTGCCAGACGCCATGCAGCAACGCCATCTGGTTAAACAAAGAAAATATTGAAATTGATGAAGCCAGTATGCGTGCCTGCAGCGTCCTTCCCTGCTGCCCCGATTGTGGGAAAGTCTCACGTCCCAATATTCTGATGTTTGGAGATGGTCGTTGGCTGCCGGACAGGACAACTATCCAGGAGCGCAGGCTTGACAGGTTTTTAAAGGAAAACAGAGACAGTCGAATAGTAGTTATTGAAATTGGTGCCGGGAGTGCTATCCCAACCATCAGGGCAACATCAGAGAGAATCGGGTGGAGCATGCAAAAAGCTTCTGTAATTCGGATAAACCCGCGAGAGCCGGAGATAAAACCGCCCCACATATCAATTTCATGTGGAGCACTGGAGGCGCTAAGAAAGATCGATGCGGAATTGTAATGCCCGAGCCTTATAAAATGGAGTTATGAATTGATACCGGGTAATAGAGACCTGTCAGCCTTCGGCCCGTTTTTCCCTTTCCGCAAGTTTCAAATCCTCATCCGCCATCATGTCTACCAGTTGATTAAAACTGGTCTTAAATTCCCACCCTAGTTCTCTTTTTGCTTTAGACGAATCACCAAGGAGCAGATCAACTTCAGCCGGACGGAAATACTTTGGATCAATACGAATGATCGTTTTGCCGGTTTTAGTATCTATTCCCTCTTCGTTTTCACCTTTTCCCCGCCACTCAAGAGGCATTCCCAGCCGGTCAAATACTTTTTCGGCGAAACTGCGCACCATGTAGGTTTCACCGGTGGCGATCACATAGTCATCGGCCTTTTCCTGCTGCAACATCAGCCACATCGCTTCCACATAATCGCCTGCAAAACCCCAGTCGCGCTTAGCATCGATATTTCCCAGATAGAGGCATTCCTGCATTCCAAGTTTGATCCTGGCAGCAGCTCGGGTGATTTTGCGCGTTACAAAGGTTTCACCTCTACGCGGAGATTCGTGGTTAAAAAGTATGCCGTTGCAGGCATACATGTCGTAGCTTTCCCTGTAGTTCATGGTTATGTAAAATGCGTAAGCTTTTGCGCAAGCATAGGGAGAACGGGGATAAAAGGGGGTGGTTTCTTTCTGCGGGGTCTCGACTACCTTTCCATACAGCTCGGATGATGATGCCTGGTAAAATCTGGTGTTCAGGCCGGTTTCACGTATCCCTTCCAGTATTCTGACTGCTCCCAACGCATCTACTTCTCCGGTATATTCTGGTATATCAAACGAAACGCGAACATGGCTCTGGGCACCAAGGTTGTAAATCTCATCCGGCTGCACATTACGAAGCAACATATTGATGGAACTGGCATCATTCAGATCCCCATAATGAAGAAACAGACGGACGTCCCTTTCATGCGGATCACGGTAAATATGGTTTATACGGGCCGTATTAAAAGATGAGGATCTGCGAATCATACCGTGAACTTCATAACCTTTTGCCAGCAATAATTCTGCTAGATAAGAGCCGTCCTGTCCTGTAATCCCAGTGATGAGCGCTTTTTTCACTATTCCCTCTTATTTGATGAAGATATAATTTTCAAGATACCATTTGTAGGTTTTTTCTATTCCTTCACGCAGATTGGTCTGCGCCTGCCATCCAAGCGTCAGCATGCGGGAGACATCCACAAGCTTGCGCGGGGTTCCGTCAGGTTTGGAGGGGTCAAATGTCACTTCTCCACAAAATCCGGTTACGTCACGCACGGTTTCAGCCAACTCGCGTATAGTTGTATCTACTCCTGTTCCAAGATTTACAAAACATGGCTTCGGGTAATTGAGAAGCTCAGTCGCCAGTTTATTATCGTCCAGATTCATAAGATGCATACACCCATCGACCATATCATCTACATAAAGCAGCTCACGCCTCGGTGTTCCTGACCCCCAGACCTTTACCTCCGCCAGTCCAAGTTCTTTAGCTTCTTGAAAACGTCTGATCAGCGCAGGGAGCACATGGCTGTTTTCAGGATGAAAATTATCGTAAGGTCCGTAGAGATTGGTCGGCATTACAGCGACAAACTGTGTGCCATACTGCCGGTTGTAGGATTCGCACATCTTGATGCCGGCGATTTTAGCAACGGCATAAGGTTCGTTGGTCGGCTCAAGCAATCCGGTCAGCAGATATTCTTCCTTCATCGGTTGTGGAGCCAGCTTAGGATAAATACATGAAGAGCCGAGAAAAAGCAGTCGCTTGACATTATTCATCCAGGCATAGTGAATCACATTGTTCTGGATCATCAGATTAATGTGGATAAAGTCGGCAGGATAGGTATTGTTGGCATGTATTCCGCCAACTTTGGCTGCCGCAAGAAGAACATATTCAGGTCTCTCACGGCTGAAAAAATCGGCAACCTGCTGCTGGTTAGTCAGATCAAGCTGACCAGCTTCAGGCAGCAACAGATCTTGGTAGCCATCACTTTTCAAACGCCTCACCAGGGCAGAGCCTACCAGACCTTTCGAGCCTGCTACGAAGATTTTGGCGTTTTTTTCCATTTTTTCAAAACCTCAGCTTACTGGTGATGATACTGCTCATTGTTCAATATTGTAAAAGCCCGGTAAATTTGTTCAAGTGTAAAGACCCTTACCATCTGGTGAGTAAAGGTCATTTTTGAGAGAGACAGCTGCTTTGTTCCACGGCGGAATTCCTCTGAAAAACCGTAAGCTCCTCCAATTGCAAAAACCATATTTCCGGCACCGTTATCTCGCTGTTTACCGATAAAAGAAGCAAGCTCAACCGATGTCATCTGCTCGCCATGCTCATCCAGCAGTATCAGAGTAGTACCTGATGGCAGGCGGCCTTTAATCCGTTCGCATTCGCGCCGTCTCGATTCTTCGGCCTCGGCCCCTTTTTCTTCACGCACTTCGATCATGTCAAAAGAACAATAGCGGCGAATGCGTGATGA
>Ga0209317_1002944_pt1 | contig 11474 bp, 4 predicted proteins | sample RifGroB2_FD_183994 | JGI IMG/M metagenome (GOLD analysis project Ga0209317, IMG submission 183994) | Soil microbial communities from Rifle, Colorado, USA - Groundwater B2 (SPAdes) (version 2) | ecosystem: Environmental > Terrestrial > Soil > Unclassified | place: Rifle, Colorado | collected...
CCGTAGGGGACGTGGTTGTCGAAGGTGCCGTTTTCGGCGAGCGTGATGCGCATGTCGGGGTAGGCGAGCACGCACTCCGGGTGCTCCCTGAGCGTCCGCATCAGGGTCTCCAGTGCGTCCCTTCTCAGTCGGTCGTCCGTGTTCGCGTTGGTGACGAACTCCCCGGTTGCCATCCTGATGCCGCGGTTCCAGGCCTGGTACACCGTCTCGCGCTGTTGGGTCCTTATGTAGCGGATGTTGTCGTAGCGCCCCTGGAAATCCTCCACGATCTGTCGCTCGTTTTGCGGCGAGCCCGAGTCGATGACGATGATCTCCAGCTCGGACGCGACCGACTGCGCCTCCAGGTCCTCCAGCTTGCCGCGCAGGAAGCGCTCCGCGGAGTAGGTGGAGACGATGACGGATACCAGGGGGGGCTTTCGGGTAGGGACGGTCACGGCGCGGTCTCCACCAGGATGGGGAGCGGCGCGGGGGGGGAGAAGCGCCTCTGCTCGGCGGCGAAGATCTCCCTTTCCCGGGCAAGCACCAGGTTCGCCTCGGCCGTGTACCCCGCCTTGTCCTTGGATTTCTGCAGCGGGTGGTCGCGGAAACCGGCGATTAGCGTGTTGACCGAGTGCAGTGGCGCATGCCTGAAAAAACGCGCCCAGAGTTCCAGGTCGGCCGCGAGCTTCAGGTCGGTCTGCAGGTATCCTCCCGCCTTCTCCCAAAGTCCTCTGCGCCAGAAAACCCCCTCCTGCTGGATCAGCTCCTCGTCCGCCAGGTACTTGGCACGCGAGTTCATCGGGAGAAAGCTCAGGATTACCTTCTGCCTACCTGTCTCGTCAAAACTGTTGGGCCTTCCCATCAGCCATTGCACCTCAGGGCTTTCCGTGAAGATACGGGACACGGTCTCGAAGGCCCGGGGGTGGAACATGTCGTCGGCGTTCAGCCAGGTCATGATCTCGCCGCTGGAGCGGCGGAAGCCTTCCTGTATGGCACGGTAATTCCCCCCGTCCGGCGCGCTTTGCCAGTAGGAGATATGCTTCCCGTACCTGCGGATGATATCCACCGAGTTGTCCGTGCTCCCGCCGTCCATGATGATGTACTCCAGGTTCGGGTAGTTTTGGGAGAGGACGGAGTCGATGCATGCCTCGAGATACCTGCCGTAGTTGTAGGAGGGGGTCACCAGGGTGATGCGCGGCGCCAGGCCGGCTACCGTCCCCGCTGATGCCTTTATCCCCAGTTTCTCATAGTTCATCCGCTTCGATTCCTTTGCCGTTTTTGACCCCGTCTGCCGAATTCAGTTCGGCATCGACCAGCATCGCGACGACCTCCCGCATCTTACAGGTCGCACGCCAGCCGAGATCGCGGAATGCCTTTTCGGAATTGCCTCGGCTGATCATGATCTCCGAGGGGCGGAGCAGCGAAGGGTCGCTCTCCACATGGGTGCGCCAGTCAAGGCCCAGTCGGCCGAATACCTCGGCGACGAAATCCTCCAGCGTGTTGGTCTCCCCGGTCGATATCACGTAATCGAGTGGTTTTTCCTGCTGCAGCATAAGCCACATCGCTTCCACGTACTCGGCAGCGCTCCCCCAGTCGCGCGCGATGGAGATGTTCCCGAGGTTCAGCTTCACCGGGCTGCCAGCTGCGATGCGGCAGGCCGACGTTACGATCTTTCTGGTGACGAAGCGCTCCGGACGCAGCGAGGACTCGTGGTTGAAGAGGATGCCGGTGCAGGCAAAGAGGTCATACGCCTCGCGATAGTTCGCCACCTCCCAGTACGCGGTAGCTTTTGCAACAGCGTACGGGCTGCGCGGACGGAAGGGGGTCTCCTCGTCGGCCGGTGCCGCGTCAGTGTTGCCGAAGCATTCGCTCGACCCGGCGTTGTAGAGCCGCATCGGCCGGTCCATGAAGCGCATCGCCTCCAGCAGGTTCAGGACGCCGACGCTGATGCTCTCCAGGGTTTCCACGGGCTGTTCGAAGGAGAGGGCGACGGAACTTTGCCCAGCCAAGTTGTAGATTTCATCGGGCTCCACCCTTTTCAGCACCTGAAGGACGCTACGGAAGTCGTTGAGTGCCATGGAATGGGTGGTTATCAGCCCGGCCAGTCCCAGTAGCCGGAGGTTCACGAAGGAGGACATCTGGGCGTCACGGGAGGTGCCGTGGACCTCGTATCCCTTGCCGAGGAGAAGCTTCCCGAGATGCGCGCCGTCCTGGCCGGAGACGCCGCAAATTAGTGCTTTTTTTATAGCCATTGGAGACCTTTTCTGTGGTTTCAAGCTGCTTGCCGGGGGGGAGGCGCATTTAAAGTGGCAAGCAACATCCCTGCCAACGGCCCCGCGCTCAAGGGATTCGCCGCGGGACTTCTGGTCGGGGGCGCTCCCCCATAGGGGAATCAGGATCCCTTCTTTTTCAAATAGTCGAAGTGGTTGCAGATGACGTTTTGGACGGTGTCGGCCATGGTTTTCCAAGAAAATTTCTTCGCCTGGCGCGAACCCATCTTGATCAGCTGTTGGCGCACCTCCGGCATGGCTACCTGGTGCATGGCCGTCGCCAGTTGCTCCGCATTGTCGGGATCCACATAGAGCGCCGCGGCGCCGGCGACTTCGGGTATGGAGGAGTGATGGCAGGTGATTACCGGGCAGTCGCACCCCATCGCTTCCAGGATCGGGAGTCCGAATCCCTCGTATCGGGAGGGGTAGATGAAGGCAACGGCGCCTGAATAGGCGATCCTCAGTTCCGTATCCGGTAGGCTTATCACGCGGACGTCGGCGTTTCCCGCGATAGCCTTGAACCTCGGCTCCAGTTCGGGCAGCCCTCCCACACAAAGAAGCAGGTACTTCTCTTTATCGGGCAGGCGGACGAACGCCTCCAGCAGCAGTTGGCCGTTTTTGTACCATTCCCGCCCTCCGACGAACAGGAAATAGGGCTTGTCGATGCCGTAGCGCTCCCTTAGCCCCTGAATCTCGCCGGCCGTCGCCGGGTGGAAGAACTCCCTGTCAAGGCCGCAGTAGGCGACGGCAACGCGGTCGGCTAGCTCGGGATAAAGCTTTCCCAGGTCGTTCGCTGTGCTGTGGGATATCGCCACGAAAGCGGAGGCCCGGCTGATGGCGTGATGCTTCTCCTGCCACTGGGGATCCGAGAGGTCGAAGAAATTGGTGAACTCGGGGATCATGTCGTAGGCCATGAAGATCGAGGGGGTGCTGAGCGGCGTCGTGTAGTAGGTCGACATGAAGATGTCGACCCCCTCCTGGTCGCAAACCTGCTGCAGCATGGCGCGGTCCCATCCCGGGGGGTTGAAATCGTAAACGGGAACGGTCCGGTAGCGGATCCCCGGAACCTTCGGCGTTGTGCCGACCCTGTCGATTACCACGATCGATTTGCCGAACTCGGTCTGCGCCCATTCCTTGAGCAGGCAGTACCAGACACGGCCGATGCCGACCCCGCTCCCCAAGAAAAAGACGCCGTCGATGGCGACGGTCGGTAAGGCGCCGTGTGCGCGGGGTGCCGCGCTCGGCCTTGCCGAGGGGAAGGGAACCGGCGGCCGGGTCTCCCCGCCTTCCCGCAGGACCCTGATCTGCTGCGGCAACTTGACCGGCTGCATGGCGTCGAGGCCCGGGTATGTGATGCTGGTCAGGGTGAGCTGTGGGCTCTCGCCACGGCGAAGCAGGCTGAGGTAATGCTCCAGGCGCGGCGTCTGGCGCCTTGCGGAGCGGGTCGCGGCGATCGCTGCCTCGTTCTTCCCCTGGACCATGCAGGCGACGGCGAGGTTGCCGGCGACTTCGGGTTCCCCGGGGGCCAGCTCCAGCGCCTTGCGGTACAATGCTTCCGCCATGGGTATGTCGGTGAAAAGCGTGGCGCTGGCCCCCATCAGGTGGTTGCCGAAATCGACCAGTGCGGCCACGCGCGCGGCGAGCGAATGGTCGCGGCTCAGGTAGGGGTAGATGGTTTCCAGGGGGATGTTTTCCCGCTGCGCCTTGATGAAGCGCCGCACCTCCCGGATCACCTCCTCCGGCGCCTCGTAGGAGAGATTGCTCAGCGACTCGTGATACAGCGCGAGGATTTCGGGATGGTGCAGCGCGCCGTGCCGCAACGCCAGGCGGAGGAAGAACTCGTAGTCGCCGGCGCGCTTGTAGCCGGGGTCGAACATGCCGACGTCGGCATGAGCCGATGCGCGCCACATCACCTGGCAACCGAACGGGCAGTCGATGAGTGCCTGCCGCAGGTTGAAATCCGGCAGCAGCCAGTTTTTCCCGGCGCTGTTTCGCTCGAAGGTCTCGTTCCTTTGGCAGGTCATCATGGCGTCGACGTACACGAGCCCTGCCTGCTGACGCTCCAGCGCCCCGGCCATGATCTCGAAGGCATCGGAGCGGTGCCGGTCGTCGGTGTTGGCGTGGGTGATGTAGGTGCCCCGGGCCAGCTGAATGCCCCTGTTCCAGGCCGCGTAGAGCGTTTCCCGCTCGGTTCGCCGGTACACGATGTGGTCGTGTTTTTCCATGTAGGATCTTGCGATCTTTTCTTCACCCTGCTGGGAGCCGCTGTTGATAATGATGATTTCCAGCAGTCCCTTTTTGTAGAGGGTCTGATCGATAAGGTTCCGCAGGCAGCCGTCAAAAAAGGCCTCGGCATTGTAGGTGGAAACCAGGGCGGAGACGAGATACCTGCGCTCGGGTGCCGGAGGGGCTTTTTCCGCCGGCGCATACGACAGCGGCAGCGAGCCGGCATTTATGCGATCGAGAAGCCGGTACGCGGAGGCCTCAAAGTCCTGGGTGAAAAAGTCGAAATCCAATGCCCGCAGGTATGACCTGAACAGGCAGCCCAGGCTGTACCATTCCTCCTGCGACCAGTTCCTGGGGTGCTCTACGTGGAAAGCCACCGGCGAGGTGATTTTCTTTACCGGGTAGCGGCGCAGCAAGGGTACTGAGACTATCCAGTAGTCCCACCAGGTGGCGCCGATTGCGAAAGAGGTCGGCGGGTACAGGCCTATGGCTTCCCGATCGAAGAAAAAGAAATCGAAGCCGTTGTCGTAGTAAGTGCCGGTCGAATGATCGGCCGATTCGATGTCCATTCTCGAGCCGTACACGAAGCTGTTGCGCGCCTCGCGGGCGATGAATTCCAGGAAACCCCCGTCGGCGCGAAGATGAATGTCCGAATTGATGATGCCGCAGGTCCCGGACCCGTCGGTGTCGAGGGATTTGAGGATGTCGTCGAAGTAAATCAGCGGCCTTCCGTTGAATTCCCGCGAATCCCTCGCGGCGGCCACGAAAGTCACTTCGGGGAAATGAGGCTGCAGGAGCCGGATTTCCTCCGCGCTGTTTACGGACCGCACGCGCATGCCGAGGTCGAGCCAGGTTCCGATGGCGGCCTGCTGCTTCTCGATTTCCTTGGGTGCAATGCTGGTGGCTACGGTGACGGCCGGTCGAATTTGTCGGGTCGACTCAGGCGCGGGACGCGAATGCCGGCCCACTCCGTCGTAGAGAGCAGCATACGCCCTGCTTTGCGCTTGCTGGGAGTGGCGCTCCAGCACCGATTCCCGGCAGGCACGCGAGATCAGGTCGCGGTCGCAACCGAACAGGCACCAGTCGATCCCTTCGGCAAGAGAAGCCACATCCTTGGGGCGAGCGAGAAACCCGTTGCCCTTGTGGGAGATCATGTCGGGAATCCCGCCCGTGTCGAACCCGACCACCGGGGTTCCGCACGCCATGGCCTCGAGCACCGTGTTGGGGAGGTTGTCCTCGAGGGACGGGAGGACGAAAACGTCGGCCAGGCTGTAGAGCGCGGCCAGATCCTGCTCGTTGGCGATGGAGCCGAAATTGAGTACGGGATGAACCGAGGGGATCTCCTGTCCCGGATCGACCTTGCCGAAAACGGCAAGATATATCGGGGTGCCCGCCGCCTTCGGGACATAGCTCCGCAGCGCTTCCAGCAGGAAGGCGAACCCCTTGCGCCGGTTGATCAGATGGTCGGCGCCGAAAAGGACGATCTTGGCGCCTTCGGGGATGTTCAGCCTTTTTCTTAGCTCGCTCGTGGGAAGGGGACGGAAGGTTTCCACCGGAATACCGTTGGGTATCACCGTGACCGGAAATCCCCGGAAGAGGGAACTCGCCGAGGCGCATGAAGCCATCCATCTGCTCGGAGCCACCACCGTCAGGTCGAGCTCGCGGTAAGCCCGGTTCTTTTGCCCCCACACGTCTCTGGAAAGGTCCGTCTCCAGCGACGAACCGAGCTGCGGACAGGCGCCGCAGCTGAATCGGTACCTGTCGCAATCCCCGGCGTAATGACAGCCGCCGGTAAACGGGTTCATGTCGTGGAGGGTCCAGACCACCTTTTTACCCCTCAGCAAGGGGATTACTTCCGGATTCAATAGGCCGGTGATCCAGTGGAAGTGGATGATGTCGGCCTTCCTGATCGCCTCCAGATGGTCGAGCCGGTAAAACGCCCTGGTATCCGAGAACATTTCCAGCCCCTGCGGCCTGCCGGGGTGCCCGTTCGCCAGTGCGCCCCAGTGGTTGGTCAGCGTGGTCAAATCCTGCTGGTAGCGTCTGTTTTCCCCGCGCAGGCCAGGCGAATCCCCCTGCTCAACGACCGAAACGGCAGGATCTTGGGACTGCTTCAGCGCCACGATCATGGCGGAGTCGACGCCGATGCTGGCAAGCCCCGTATTGAGCCTCAAAGCCGCTTTCCCGGCGCCGCCAGAATCGAGCGTGCAAAGCTGGATTATTTTTTTGCGAGACATCTCTTTCATGTGGATTCCCGGGATTCTTATAGTTTCGTGTAATACGCGATGATCGTATGCCCCGGTATCTTCTCCAGGACCAGTTCCATCATTTCCGAGGTCAACGCGTCACACTCCGGAAGCACCGCCCTCTTCGAATCGCCTCTTTGCGCCAGTTTATCCCTTATCAGCTGCTTGCTGAAATCGGTGTGGTAGGCCTGCAGGGGCTCATGCTCGACGGCGTCGAGTCGCAGGGGGAAAATCTTCGAGAGGCTGAGCAGGGCGTTGATTCCCCATAAACCCATGTGGTGGGGGGGCGCGTTTATCGCTAAAAAGTCCGGAAGCTGGAACATCAGGGCATCGTTGTTGGGCACGCTCAAGACCAGCTTCCCGCCCGGCTTCAGCACTTCCAGGCATGCCGAAAGAAATTCCCCTACTTGCGGTATGTGCTCCATTACCTGGAAAGCGCAGACCAGATCGTACCTGCCGCGGTTCTCGGAAACGTGGGCCTCAACCGACGCGTCACGGACGTCGAGCCCCCTGCCGCGCGCGGTTTCCATGGCGTCCCTGTTCATTTCCAGTCCGACGCAGCTGACCCCTTTTTGTCGGATCCTTTCCAGGAACCCCCCCTTGCCGCACCCTATTTCGAGAACAAGGTCGGAAGGTTTGATACGCTCGGCGGCCATGTCGTGTTCCCACTTCCAATCCATGTAATACCAGGGCAACGTTTGCAGCTCTTCGTAGAGCAGGGTGTCTCCGGCAATATGCAACGGATAGTAGAAGCGGTATCCCGTGTCGAGGGAGTGGTAGATGTCGATCTTTTCGACCCCGTTCAGATATCTGCCGACCTCGATGCCTAGCGTCTTTTGGTAGGCGTCCGCCAATTCGCCAGGGCTGAAGCTCCGCTCTAGCCTTACATTGGCGGAGCCGCTAAGGGGGCATCTGACGGCGTCCGTCCCTGCTTGAGGTGGGCGGAGGTCGCCGGGTTTCTGAAACCAGACGGCACACGAATCGATGTCGTGCATCTCCACGGTGATCCCTTTCGAGCTCATGTAGTCGTCGAAGGCTTTTTTGCATCCCTCCCAGTAACCGTAATCGTCAACCTGCACCAACGCCTCGTGGGACAGTTGATCGTACAGATGGACGAGGATGGTCGTCATGGAATCGTACCAGTCGGCGTCCATGTGCATGAACGCTATCGGTCCCACGATTTGCTTCGCCTGCGGCAAGGTCTCTTCGTAAAACCCTTTCACGGGCTTTATTATGGGGAGGCAGCCAAGCCGCATGCATATGGCCAGGACGCTCGACTCGGGAGCGGAGCAGGTCCCGGCTCCCCATCCCATTTGCACCGCGTCCAAGCCGCCATGAGAATCCTCGCTACTTGGGGCAGGGAGGCCGGCAAAGGAATCGAACGCGAACAGGAACCGCTGGCGTTTGCTGTATTTTTTGATTACGTAGGAGAGCAGGGCGGAGGAGCCTCCGGCGGCAACCCCGCATTCCACGAAGTTCCCCGGGATGTCCTTCTCGCAAACCGCCTTGGCCCGCAAGAAAAGCGAATACAGACGCTGCGCGCCCAGCATGCTGTAAGGCTCGATTATCCCGTACAGCTCCTGGAATTCCGCGTCGACGATCCCGTTGGCCGACATCTGAGCGGGAGCTATTTGGTCGTACAGATGCTTCGCCTCGGCATTTCCCGGAAAATACCGGAGCTCTTCCCTCAGGGCGACCACGGCCTCTCCGGGTTTTCCCTGCTGCAGAAAGCAGACAGCCCTCAGCTGGTCGATCCCCTGCAGCTGCTTGCGTAAGGACTTCGCTTGCACCAGCAGTTGGAAGGCTTCGGCGATTTCGCCGGATGCTATCATCCTGGCCGCTGCGTCCCTCATGTCGGTTACCGTAACGGGCCCTTGCGGCTCCAGGTCGCCGTACGCCGCCAGAGCGGCCTCGGGCGTGTACTTTCGAGTAATGATGTCCCGCGCGCAATCTGAGAGTTTGAGAAAGAAGGGGTCCAGGAACTTCTCGTGGCCTGACCTGGCGATATCCATGGCGAAACCGAATTGATCCTCCAGTATCGCGAATACCCAGCCAAGCAGATGATCCCGTACGTCCATGGTGTCGCGGGATTCGAAAGAGTTGATGAAGGTGACTTCTCCCCAGCCGGGTGAGGTCTTCAACGGCATCTCGACTTGCCCGCCGGAAGAGCCGAATCTCTCGGCCACCGTCTCCCTGGAGATGCGCTGCGTCCCGCAAATTTTGATGTCGCTCATCCAGAAAGGGCGTTTCTCCATGAACGACATGATGTGCCAGAGTTTGTCCTCTCCCAGGTAGCCATCGAGGATACCCGGTTCGAACTCCGCCACCAGGACGTTGTCCATAGTGGCTTCTCCCAGGCTTCTGAAGAGCCTGAGGTCGGTGCCTTGGGAATCGGTCTTGAACCAGTCGATCTTCGTGATCCCTATTTCGGCCAGAGCCGAAGGGAGCCGGACCGTGTTCATCCGGACGACCTTTTCGACCTGGAACAGGTCGCCGAAGTTCCACTTGCTTATGTTTTTGTGGTCAGGGGGCAACAGGCTCGAGCAATAGGGCGACTTGGTGAGGAAAAAATCGGCCTCGGGGTCCGTGTTGTCCGTCACGAGCTTGTTGAAGACGAACAGTTTCCGGTAGCCTTCGGTCTCCTTTACGGTGTATCCCATCTCCCTGTCGTCGGCGTCAAAGGCTACGCAAATCGAGTATCCTGCAATCGGTCTCCACTTGGGATGAATCTCCCCGGAGGCCCCGATGTCCAGCAAAACCGGAGGGTTGTCCGCGAAAAGCTCGTTGGTCAAAATTTTGTCTATGATGTTCATCGATTACTCCTCGGTCTCATTCGAATTCTTGCGCATCGATCAGACGCTGCAGTTCGGGGCTTCCGGGATAGAACCTCTGTGAAAATCGCTGCGTGCCCGATCGGTCGGCGTCAAGAACCCAGTAGTACTTGTCGGCATCCCTGGAAGTGGTTGCCGTCAGCCCGAGGTCCCGGGCATCGGCTCTAAACCTGTCCATTGCGGCGTCGGAGTCGTTCCAGTTGAAAAGTATCGCCTTGAGCTGGATCTTGGGATGGGACTTTCCGGATAGCCTTCTCTTCTCAAGCAGCCGTTTTACGTTTGCGATCACCTTGTCATAATCCGCGCCGTAACCCGAATATTTGAGCATCCCCTCGGTTCCCGGCCCGCCGTGCACCGACACGATGGCATAATCAAGGCTGTCGTCGATGAACCTTTCTGCATGCTTCTCGTCAAGCAGCATGCCGTTGGTGGCAAGGTTGAGAATGAGGGTCGGGGCGGCTGACCGGCATTTATGCAGGAATGCCAGGAATCCGTCGTTTAGCAGCGGCTCGCCGTAGTTGAAAAGGTTCAGTTGCTTTATGTGGGGGAGGAAATCCCTTATGTTGTCGAATATCTTGTCGAGATCGGGTTTCACCTCCCGGTGGCGGTGCAAGTCGCGGCTGATGCAGCAGCCATAGTTGCAGGTTCCCATGATCTCTATCTGGATATACGTCGGATATTTCGCGGGCCATGCCTGCCAGTTGTGGAGTTCTTCCTCGCCGGAGGTGATCGAGGCGGCGTGCGATCCTATGCACCCTCGGCAGGCCGGCATGTCGTAGAGGTCGCCCTGCACGATCCTGGGGATGTGACGATTCCAGATGTCGTGCATCGGGTTTTCGTATATCGAGTCGAAACGGTTCGCTCCCATCGCGTCGTTGCAGCACGTTGTGACGCTTCCGTCGGAAAGAATGAAGATGCCTTCGGGGAACAGTTTGCAAACCGGTCTGCAGTTCTTTAGCAGCGAACGGATGCGGGCGCCGTTTGGCGACAGCATGATTTTCCTGGCGAAATCTCCGGCTTCGGAACTCGCATACAGGGGGGTTGCCAGCGATGCCAGGCGATTCAGTTCCTCCTCGCTGCCCGATAACCAACTGGACACGGGCTCATCGTGCGTCGTGGCCGGCATGACGCGGGCAATCCCGTCGCTGCAGCTGTCCGGTGAGGCAAGGTGCTTTTTGATGATCTGGTCCAGCTCTGCCGCCCTTTTTTCGATCGAATAGTCGCGAAGACAGCGGGCCTGCCCCCTGAGCGCGATCTCCTCGCGCTTGTCAGGGTGTGCCAGGTAGTACCCGATCTTGTCCAACAACTCTTTTTCGTCACGGAAGGTTTCGATTTCGACGCCGGGCTCGAAGTAGCCGGAGAGGTTGTCGAAATGCTCCGTGAGCAGGAATACGCCGCTTCCTGTAGCTTCGAAAACGCGCATGTTCGAAGTCTCTTTGACCGCCAGATCCGCTTTCGCCACCCCTGCGGCGTTCTTGAACTCCAAAGATCCGCGTGCGTCCAAAACGATTCTTCCGTTCTTCAGCGCCCGATGCATGGCGACCCCGAAACGACCTCCCAGGTTCAGGCGATTTACTTCAGGGCTCATGGTAGACGGGTCGCCGCAGATGTAGTATCCGCAGGAGAAGGGGGCTGCCGGGGACAGGGAGGCCTGGGCGACGCCGTGCAGATACCGGTTGCGCTGTTCGTGTTGCGTCCAGGTCCACGATCCCGAAAAAACCACGTCGTGCCGTGGGACGACGTCCTCCGTCAACCTGTTTATCCATGCCGGAAAACCGGGAGAGAAATGTTCTGCGGCCTTGGCACCAAGTTGCAGGGCCATGGTCCGCATGGCGGAAAGGTTGGACATGAGGACGTCAAACTCGGACCAATCCGTGCCTTCCGGGATGTCGGAGGCTTTCCAGCCGAGAATGAGGGCGGGT
>Ga0209317_1002945_pt1 | contig 11473 bp, 11 predicted proteins | sample RifGroB2_FD_183994 | JGI IMG/M metagenome (GOLD analysis project Ga0209317, IMG submission 183994) | Soil microbial communities from Rifle, Colorado, USA - Groundwater B2 (SPAdes) (version 2) | ecosystem: Environmental > Terrestrial > Soil > Unclassified | place: Rifle, Colorado | collected...
TCCGCGCCCCCCGTCTACGAGCGCAGGATCGAGCTGATAGAGAAGGACCTGGAGCAGATCCATGTCTGCCTCGGCCTCAAGGGTGTGCAGCAAAGCCACCCGCAGCGCTACGACGCCTTCATCATGAACGCCATCCTGGGGGGGTCGATGAGTTCCCGGCTGTTCCAGGAGGTGCGCGAAAAGAGCGGGCTTGCCTACTCGGTATACTCCTACATCGCCTCCCACGCCGACGCTGGATCCCTGGTGGTCTACGCCGGCGCCAGCCCCGAAAACGGCGCGCAGCTGATAGAGATCATGCTGAGGGAGATCGGGCGCTTCAAGAGCGAGCCGGTCCCCGATCTGCAGCTGGACGGCGCGCGCGAACAGCTCAAGGGAAACCTGCTGCTCTCGCTTGAGTCAAGCGACAACAGGATGTCACGACTCGCCAAGAACGAGATCTACTTCGGCACGCCGATGCCGCTCTCAGGGATCATGGAAGGTTTCGACCGCGTCAGCGCCGAGAGCATCCAGAATCTGGCGGGCGAGATCCTCGACAACTCCGCCCTCACCCTGGTCATGCTGGGTCGGGTCGGCACGCCTTCGTTTGCACCTTCCGACATAAACGTCTGAAATGAGCGGCATACCAGTCAGGATAAAAAGGTTGCGACCCGCCTCCATACCGTGCTACATGACGGATCAAGCGGCCGGGGTCGATCTGCACGCCGCGCTGGACGGCGAGTTCATCCTGCACCCGGGGGAAAGGGCGCTGGTCCCGACCGGCATCGCCCTGGAGATCCCTCCCGGTTTCGAGGCGCAGGTGAGACCGCGCAGCGGCCTGGCGCTTAGGCACGGCATCGCCCTGGTCAACTCCCCCGGGACCATCGACGCCGACTACCGCGGCGAGATCGGCGTCATTCTGATCAACCTCGGATCCGAGCCGTTCACCGTAAGTCACGGCGAGAGGATCGCCCAGATGGTTTTCGCCCGCTGCGAGCGCGCCGAGTTCATCGAGGTCGCGGAACTCGGGGAGAGCGGCCGCGGCTCCGGCGGTTTCGGACACACGGGTAGATAAGCAGATTAAGGTTGAGGTTAAGGTTGAGAAGAGCCTCCGCACTTGTAGGAGCGGCGTTCCTGCCGCGATCAACGAAGGGGTCGAACTCACATCTTCCGCAGCACCCGCCGACTGGCATCCCTTGCCGGACCGGCCGCCGTCACCCATCACACTGACCGATTCTTCGGGGGCAGGCACATGAAAGATCCTCGCTTAAGAAAACTGGCCGAAGTCCTGGTAAACTACTCCGCCCGCGTGCAACCCGGCGACGTCGTCCTCATCTCCTGCTCCGGCATGGAGGCCGCGCCTCTTGTCAAGGAACTCTACGCGCTCTGCCTGGAGAAGGGGGCCAAGTACGTGGAGTACGAGTTCAACATCCCCGACATCAGCCGCTATTTCTACAACTGCGCCAACGCCGAACAGGTCGCCTACTTCCCCGAGCACAAGCTTGAGTTCATGAAGAAGGTGGACGTCTACATCGGCCTCACCGCCTCCGACAACTCCATGGTGATGGCCAAGGCGAACCAGGCGAACATGATCGCCTGGTCCAAGGTGGTGCGCCCCATCATCGACCAGCGCGTCAAGAAGACCCGCTGGGTAATCACCCGCTACCCGACCCACGCGGCGGCGCAGGAGGCCCGCATGAGCCTCGACGAGTACGAGGATTACCTGTTCGCCGCCTGCTGTATGGACTGGGAGGAGGAGTCGAGGAAGCAGGATGCGCTGAAGGCATGCATGGACGCGGCCGACCGCGTCCGCATCACAGCCAGCGACACGGACCTCTCCTTCAGCATCAAGGGGCTCCCCGGCATCAAGTGCGACGGGCGCCTCAACATCCCGGACGGCGAGGTGTTCTCGGCGCCGGTGCGCGACTCGGTTGAGGGTCACATCACCTACAACTGCCCGACCGTGTACCAGGGGAAGGAGTTCAACAACATCCGCCTGCAGTTCGAGCACGGCCGCATCGTCAGGGCCAATTCGCCCGGGATGGACGAGGAACTGAACCGGATCCTCGACACGGACGAGGGCGCCCGCTACGTGGGGGAATTCGCCGTCGGCGTCAACCCGCGCATCCGGGTGCCGATGCGCAACATCCTGTTCGACGAGAAGATCTTCGGCTCCATCCACTTCACCCCCGGCCAGGCCTATGACGAGTGCGACAACGGCAACCGCTCCGCCGTGCACTGGGACATGGTGAAGGTCCTGACCGGCGACGGCGAGCTCTGGTTCGACGACATCCTGATCCAGAAGGACGGCCTGTTCGTCCACGGGCCTCTTTTGGGTCTCAACCCGGGCGACTAGAGATGCTGCTGGAAATTAACCCCGAAAACCCCCAGCCGAGGCTGATCGCCAAGGTGGTGGAGGTCCTGAAGAACGGCGGCGTGGTCGCCTACCCGACGGACACCACCTATGGCATCGGCTGCAGCATCTTCAGCAAGAAGGGGATCGAGCGGATCTACGTCATCAAGCAGCGCGAGCGCAAGAAGCCGTTCTCCTTCATCTGCACCGACATCTCCGAGATCGCGCGCTACGCCAAGGTGAGCAACTACGCCTTCAAGCTCCTCAAGCGCCTGCTGCCCGGCCCCTACACCTTCGTCATGGAGGCGAACTCCGTGGTTCCCGACCTCTTATTGACCAAGCAGAGGACGGTCGGCATCCGTATCCCCGACAACAAGATCTGCCTCGCCATCGTCAAGGAGCTGGGCCACCCCATCGTCACCACGAGCGCCAACCTCTCCGGCGAGGACCCGATCGGAAACCCGTGGCTGGTAGAGAACGACCTCGGCAAGCTTCTCGATTTGGTGGTGGACGGCGGCCACCTGACTGCTGATGTAAGCTCGGTGGTCAGCATCATCGGCGACGTTCCGGAAGTGCTCAGGAAGGGGGTCGGGGATGTGGGCTGGTGCGAATGAAGGCGGTCGCTCGTCCGAGGTATTTTAGCCATGCGTAAAAAAACCGTGCGCAGCGGGATCAGGTTCATCTCTGCAGGGGTGGTCTGCCTGATGGCCGCCACCTTCTTCCATGCAGAGCTGGCCCGCCTTCTATTCCTGGGTATGGCGGGGGAGTCCACTCTCACCTTCTTAGGCTTCTTTCTCTCCGGCATGTTCGGCGGATGCGGGGTGCTCGTTGCCGCCGCCGGGCTTTTGCTAAGCGGTGCCGATCAGCCCCGCGTGCGGTTGGCGCCGTCCCTCGCGCTGCTTTTTACCCTTGTCGTTCTCTTCTTCGTCTTTGCCTACACCTCGATAACCACGCCGTCCCCCCCCATGCTGCATCCCGGCGAGAGCATCAACATCTGAGAAACAGATTGAGGTTGAGGTTAAGGTTTAGGTCTAAATCTCAATCTCGATCTTAATCTCGATCTTAATCTCACTGGTCATGCCTTGCGCATCCATGCTATATTGGCCGGATCAAAATCGTTACGGACAACTATCAAATCGGAGGGTGGCATGTTTCGTCTCACCATTCACACGGCCTTCGCCGCGGCCCACAATCTGATCAATTACCAGGGTGACTGCGAGAACCTGCACGGTCACAACTGGAAGGTGGAGGTCTCCATCACCACCGACGTGCTGGACAAGGCGGGCCTCGGCATAGATTTCAAGATCCTCAAGAGGGAGACCAACGTCCTTTTGAAGACGCTGGATCACAAGTACCTGAACGAGCTCGCCCCTTTCTCGAAGCTCTCCCCCTCCTCGGAGAACATCGCCCGCTACCTGTACGGCGAACTGACCAAGATCTTCGGCTCGGACCAGGTGAAGGTGGAGATGGTGACGGTATGGGAGTCGGACTTCGCGGCGGCGAGCTACTATGAGTAGTGCCCCGGCCCCCTTGGTCGAGTGCTTCTCCTCCGTCCAGGGGGAGGGTGTGCTGGTCGGTCTGCGCCAGGTGTTTCTCAGGTTCTCCGGCTGCAACCTGAACTGCTCCTTTTGCGACACCCCCGGCATGACCCAGACCCCCGAGGAGTGCCTTCTGGAGCTGACCCCCGGCAGGCGCGACTTCTTCAAGGCGGCAAATCCCGTCAGCTGCGAGCGCGTTGCCTCCCTGATCGAGAGCTGGACCGTGGGGTGGCCCGGCATCCACCACTCCATCAGCGTCACCGGCGGCGAGCCGCTTTTGCACGGCGCGCAGCTGCTGGAGTGGCTCCCGGCATTGAGGAGTCTGCTCCCCATTCACCTGGAGACCAACGGCAGTCTCCCCGAGGCCCTGGCGCCCCTCATGCCCCACCTCGACTACATCGGGATGGACATCAAGCTCCCCTCCGCCTCCGGTTGCGCGGACCTCTGGAAGGAGCACCACTCCTTCCTGGAGATCGCCTCGCAAAAGAGCGTCTACGTCAAGTTGGTGATAGACCAGAGCACCGAGGACTGGGAGATCGAGCGCTCCTGCGCGCTCATCGCCGCGGTCGACCCGGCTATCCCCCTCATCCTGCAGCCGATGACCCTTCCCGACGGCAGCATCGCCATCTCCCCGCTGAGGACGCTGGAGTTCCAGGAGCTGGCCTGCGGGCTCAAAGAGGTCAGGGTGATACCGCAGACCCACAAGTTCATGGGGCAGCTGTAGGGCTTTCCTGCCGAGGGGGGGACCCGTAGGAGCGGCATTCCCGCCGCGATTGCCTTGCCCGTCAACACCGCTTTACCAAAAAGAGGGCGCTCGTACCAGGGCGCCCCTTTTCTTTTTCCGGGCCGCTCTGTATAATGAGTGGCTGACTTGCGAGCCGAGGAGGTGAGGGTTGGACAAACTACCCAAAGTTGACGAGATGACCGCCGTACTGGCCGAGCTTTCCGGGCAGCACCTGAAGGGGAAGGGAAGGGCGCTCAGGCTGAGCCTCATGGCCCTTCTGACCGGCGGGCACATACTCCTCGAGGACATACCCGGCCTGGGCAAGACCACCATGGCGCTCGCCTTCGCCAGCTCGCTCGGGCTCTCCTTCGGCCGGGTCCAGTGCACCAGCGACCTGCTCCCCTCCGACATCACCGGACTCTCCATCTTCGACAGGACCGAGGGGCGCTTCAACTTCATCAAGGGTCCCATCTTCAACAACATCGTGCTGATCGACGAGATCAACCGCGCCATGCCGAAGACACAGAGCGCGCTCCTTGAGGCGATGGAGGAGCGGCGCGTGACGGTCGAGGGGGTGACCTACCAGCTCCCCGACCCCTTCCTGGTTCTCGCCACACAGAACCCGGTGGAGCAGGTCGGCACCTACCCGCTTCCCGAGTCGCAGATGGACCGGTTCCTCATCAAGACCGGCATCGGCTACCCCCCCGAGGAGATCGAAAAAGGGATCCTGAGGCAGGGGAGCATCAGGGACGACATCCTGCACATACCTGCAATGGTCACCAATGAGGATCTTCTGGCAGCGATCCGCGCGGTACGCACCGAGGTGTACATCGGCGAGAAGGTGACCGATTACGTCTACGCCATCATGAGAGCGACGCGCAACCACCCGCTCATCATGACCGGCATCTCGACGCGCGGGGGAATCGGCATGGTGGACGCCGCCAAGGCCGCGGCGTACCTTGAGGGGAGGGCGTTCGTGGCGCCCGAGGACGTGCGGGACGTGGCGCACGCGGTCTGTCCCCACCGACTGATCTTTCGCCCCGAGCAGGAAGGGGTGGACAAGGAGCAAATATTAAACGCGATACTAAAAGAGATACCGCTCCCGCTCACATAAGGCTTACCAAGGGGGGCGGACTGTACGTCGCCTCCACGCTGCTTCTGGGCGTTTCTGCAGTCAATACCGGGAACAACCTTCTCTTTCTCATCGTTGCCGCGATGCTCGCCTTCATGGCGGTCACCGGGGTGCTCGGCTGGCTGAACATCCGTGGGCTCTCCGTCAGCGTCCGCCTCCCCGATGAACTCTACGCCGGCACCCAGACCCTCGTGTCGGTGCGGATCGAGAACCGGAAAAAACTCCTGCCGTCGTTCCTGATCACGGCCACGGTTTCAGGGAGCCCCACCTCGTTCATCCTGCTCAACCCCGGCAAGACGCAGTCAGGCTCGCTCCTGCTCTCCTTTCCCGCGCGCGGCAGGCAGAGCGTGCAGCGTGCCGTGATCAGTTCCCCCTTCCCGGTCAATTTCTTCGTCCGTTTCACCGTGGTGCCGGTTCCAGAGAGCTTCCCGGTATTCCCCGCGCCGCGCCGGCTGGCGGTCCCGGTGCAGGGCGGAAAGCCCGATGCGGGGGAGGCGAGTGCTGTCTCTGCTGCAGGTTACGACGGTGACCTGGCGAAGATCTCCGATTACCGGGGGGGAGAGCCGCTCAAGCTGATCCACTGGCGCCTCTCCGCCAAGCACGAGGTGTTCAAGGTGAAGCAGTTGACTGCGACGGCGGACCAGCCTCTGATCCTGGAACTCGATCTGATCCCCGGCCGCGACCTGGAGGAACGTCTCTCCTGCTGCACTTATCTGGTGAACCGCCTGGTGAAGGCGGGGCGCCCTGTCGGCCTGAGGCTGGGAGAGAGGGTGATCGCGCCCGCCTCGACGAGGCTGCACAGGCTGAAACTGCTCGGGGAGCTCGCCCTTTATGGTAAGGATTAAAAGCGTTCTGAGCGCGCTGGCGCTCGCCATAGCGCTGATCGGCTATCTTCCGCTGCAGCCGTACCTGGACCCGTTCCCCCGGTATTTTTTCCCGGCGGCCCTCGCCCTGGGGCTCTATCTGCAGGCGAAAAACCGCGCTCTTCCCGCGCGCGTCCTCACCCTGCTCTCCATCGTTTTGTTCCTGTACGTCGCCTCCGGGTTCTCCATGGACAGCCTGGTCCCGATCACTGCCGACCTGCTGGTGGTTTTCCTCGGCATCAGGCTGCTTGGCGAGAGAAGCGGCCGCAACTACCTGCAGGTGTTCGGGCTTTCGCTCTTTTGCCTGGCGGCTTCGTCGCTTTACGATTTGTCGGCGCTCTTTCTCGCCTACCTGCTGCTTTTGTTGCTGCTCCTCGCCGTTTCACTGGTGGTCCTGACCTTCCATGCCCACGACCCGGATATCGTGCTGCCCAAGGACGAAGCGAAAAAGGTGCTGCTGGTCTCCGCCCTCATGCCTGCTGCTTCGGTGCCGATCCTGCTTTTCCTTTTCGTCCTTTTGCCGAGGACGCAGTACCCGCTCTGGAATTTCCTGAGCGGCCCCGCCGGCAAGAAGACCGGGTTCAGCGACACGGTGCAGCCTGGCGGCGCCTCCAGCGTCGCCGAGGTGAAAGGCGTGGTGCTGCGCGCCATCTGCAGCAAGGTGCCTGAGCAAAAACTCTACTGGCGCGGCATCGTGCTGAACGGTTTCAGGGACGATGCCTGGGTGAGATTGCCTACCCCCGACGAGCGTCCGCCGGTTGCCAGGGGGGTCGTGGTGCTTCAAGAGATCTATCCTGAACCGTCCCAGACCCCCTACCTGCCAGCATTGAACGTGCCCCGCGCCATCTCGGGGGTGCGCCACGACATGGCGACAGATGGGGTGTTCACTGGGCGGCGCCCGCTGGACAGGAGGGTCAAGTACCTGGCAGAGTCGGTCCTTGAGGACGCTGTTGAGGCCAGGGGGGGGATAGACCGGGCATTTTACCTGAGGCTGCCCGTCACCGTTTCGGAGCGGGTGCGCGCCAAGGGGCGGGAGCTGGCACGACCCGAGCTGGGCGTCGCTGAGCGGATGAGGCTTTTGGAGCAGTTCTATCAAAGCCAGAGGATCGTCTACGCCACGACCGACCTTCCGGTGGGGCGGGACCCGCTGGACGCCTTTCTCTTCGACAAAAAACGGGGCAACTGCGAGTACTTCGCCTCGTCCTATGCGACCTTGCTCCGGTTGGCCGGGATACCCTCGCGTCTGGTCGGTGGTTACCGCGGCGGGACCTATAACCAAATGGGCGGCTACTACCTGGTGACGGAAGATATGGCGCACGTCTGGGTCGAGGCGTATCTGGAAGGGGCGGGGTGGCAGTCCGTAGACCCGAGCGCCTGGTCCGTGGGGGGGGTGCGCGCCGACGCCGCCGCGACGGGATTCACCATGTATCTTGACGCGGTTGGTTTCTACTGGGACAAGGCGGTGGTCACTTACGATCTGGAGAAGCAGATAGCGCTGGTGAGGGGTGCTGGAGGCAAGGCGCGCGAACTTCGCCTGCCTGCCGGGGCGGGAAGGTCCCTGATGACGCTGATGCTGGCGCTGCTGCCTCTGGCGGCGCTGATCGCATGGCACCTGGGGCGTCCAAGGACCGTGGAGGGGAGGGTGCTAAAGCGCATGCTGCGGGCGGTGGAGAGACGCTACCCCGGCGCGCTCGGCGAGCAGGAAGGGCTGTTTGAACTGGCGGCAAGGCTGGACGACCAGCATCTGCGGGAGTTCGTTTCGCTGTACGGCAGCGCCGTGTACAGGGACCGCTCTCTGACGCGGGACGAGCTGGCGAGACTTAAGGAAATCATTCGTGAACTGGGTCAGCATCGGCCTTGACACCGGAGCCTGTTTGCTTTAATTTTAGGGTTCGATATTTCTGCGTGATATGAGGCGTTCAATTGGCTTCCAAAAAAGACAAAATACTGGAGAGCGCTCAGCGCTTCGTGCTGAAGGGGCAGATCGACAAGGCAATCAAGGACTATCAGCAGGTGGTAGCCATGGAGCCGAAAGAGATCAGGTACCGTCAGAGACTGGCCGAGCTTCTCGTCAGGGATAACCGTAAGGAAGAGGCGATTGCTCAGTATGAGGATATCGGCAAGCACTACGCCGAGAACTCCTACTTCCTGAAGGCGATAGCCATCTACAAGCAGATCCAGCGACTTACTCCCGGCAACACCGCCGTCTCGCTCACCATTGCTTCTCTTAACCACCAGCAGGGGCTGATCGGCAATGCCCTGGCCGAGTACGGCCAGCTGTTGGCGCAGTTCGAGAAGGAAGGCGCCATCAAGGAGGCGCTCAAGATTGCCGAAAAGATGCTCGGCGTGGATGCCGAGCACGCAGTTTCCCGCCTGAAGCATGCGGAGTTGCTGTTCGCCACGGGTGCCAAGGACGCCTCCTGCCAGGCCTTTGCCGCACTCTTGAATTCGCTGCGCTCCGCCGGTAAGGATGCAGAGGCAGAACCTGTCTCGGCGCGCATGAGTCAGCTGTTCCCGGAACAGCAACAGCAGCGGCAAGAGCCGGCCGCAGAGATCTCTCCTGCCGCCGCGCCCGCGCCGGGCGACGGGGTGGGGGGGGTGGATCTGGCGTCCGATGCTTCGGACCAGTCGGCCGCACCGTGGAGAGCGGAAGCGTCGACGTCGCAGCTGGTTGCGCCGGACGCCTTCGAGCCGCCTGACGCCTTTGAGCCGGCGTCAACCGCGCCGGAAGCGCCGGCAGTGACGGATACGCCGAGCGCCTTAGGGGCTGCCTGGGAATCCGAGACGGCTCCCAAGCCGTCGGTAGCCACGGCTGCCCCGCAATGTGCAGACGGACCTGACCTCGGTTCAGCTTGGGAAGAAGAGATAGAACTCGATCTGGACGATGACCTGTCCGGCTTCGAGGTCGCGGCAGGTCCCGACCTGGGCCGTCCCGACTTCGCCGCTGCTCCCGACACGGGTCAGCCCGATCCGGCAGCAGCGCCCGACCTGGGTGAGGCCGACCCGGACGAGGCCGACCTCGCCGCAGCGCCCGATACAGACGTTGATCTCCATCTCGATTTTTCCGTAGACCTCGACTTCGATGAGGTGGACGACTCGCCCTTCGAGGCACCGCTCGAACAGGAGCCTCAGAGGGTCTTTGAGTTGGACCTTGAGGAGGAAGGTTCTCTGGAACTGAGCCTGCCGCAAGAGTCCGAGCCTCTGGCTGAAATGGAATGGTCGGAAGAGCCCGAAGAGTTGGAAGAACATTTTGAGCCCGAAGAGCCGGAAGAGCCCGAAGAGCTGGAAGAACATTTTGAGCCCGAAGAGCTGGAAGGGGAGGTTGAGTCCGAAGAGCCCCTGGAGTCCGAGGCTGAACTGGCATGGCCGGATGAACCGGAAGCGCCGGAACAGGGCGCGCTGGGAGCCTCGCAGCCGTTACGCGGCTGGGAGGAGATTTATCCCGGAGATTTGGCCGACTCGGCGCTGGATCAAGAGGAGCTTGAGTCTCATTACGATCTCGGCATCGGCTACAAAGAGATGGGCATGTACAACGGCGCCATCAAGGAGTTCGACATAGCGGCGGGGAACCCGCAGCGCAGAGTGGACTGCCTTACCCTGCAGGCTATCTGCTATCGCGAGAAAGGGGATCCCGCAAAGGCGGAAGACCTTCTGCGGCGGGGGCTCGCCCTGGATGTGCTGACAGACGATGAGCGGATCTGTCTAAGCTACGAGCTTGCCTTTTTGTTCGAGTCGACCGGCGGGGTTGATGAAGCGATCGGATTGTACCGGGAGGTGAGCAGGGCCAATCCCGGCTTCCACGATGTGTCCCGCAGGCTCTCCACGCTGGCCGGTGAGGAACCGCTCGACATCATCGATCTGGAGCTGGAAGAGGGTAGTTGATCCTTACCACGCCATCAGGTTGAGCGGGGGCACCAGGCGGATGGGTGCCTGGAAGAAGTCCCCCTCGTAATCGGCAGGAAGCGGAGGGAGCGGGCCGGCCTCAGCCAGCGACTTCTGGACGGCCTTGTCGTAGCGCGGGTTTCCTGAACTGATCATGACGGCGCTTCCGACGATGTCGCCGTTTCTTGCCACCGTGATGTTGATAACTATGGGATCGACCCTTTTTTGATCCAGCTGCTGGTCCAGCCACCATTTCTCATTAATCCCCTGCAGCATCTCCAGGTAGTATTCCTTGATATCCAGGCGCAGCGTCTCGCCGTCGCCCAGGCTCCTGAAGTACCCCTTGGTCAGCCCCAGCCCCAGCGTGGTGTGCGATCTCTCTTCCTCGACCCTGTTTTGCGCGGCAGGCTGCTCCGGCGCCGCGTTGGGCTCCTCAGCCCGTGCTTGCTGAGGTGCAGGCGGGGTTTCGGGAACGGTCGGCATCTCGGGTGGCAGGAGTTCCTTCTCCTGGGGCGCTGCCTTGGCGGGAGGCGTCATCGGTTTTTGGGCGGCCGCTGCGCCGAGATCGATGTAGGTGATCGACTGGCGCGACGGAGAGCCGCCGCCGGGCAGGCCGAGCAGGGCGACCGTGCAGATCAGGTGCAGAATCACTGAGGCGGCGATCCCCAGGATGAGGTGCTTGTTGGGTCTTATCGGTTGATCCGCTTCATCAAGCGGCTGTAACGCTTCTTCCATCTTGGCTGGCCGTCCTTCTGTGCTCCGCATTAGTGCCGGTACAGCGTTTAGTGTTTGTCATGTATAGCAAATTACCGGTAAAAATGGCAACCAAAAGAAAGCCTGCTCGCGCCACAAAAAAGGGGACCCGAAACGGGTCCCCTGAAAGATAGGTACTGTGTCAGGTGAGGCTCGAGGCCTTCTACACGTTCTGCGCGTCGACCACGGCGATGGCTGCCATATTGACGATGGTGGAGACGTCGTCCCCCCTTTGCAGCACATGGACCGGCT
>Ga0209317_1002946_pt1 | contig 11470 bp, 11 predicted proteins | sample RifGroB2_FD_183994 | JGI IMG/M metagenome (GOLD analysis project Ga0209317, IMG submission 183994) | Soil microbial communities from Rifle, Colorado, USA - Groundwater B2 (SPAdes) (version 2) | ecosystem: Environmental > Terrestrial > Soil > Unclassified | place: Rifle, Colorado | collected...
GGCGGCCGGCGGGTTCGGGGGCGAAACTGTTTCCTGCCTGCGGGCGGCCCGGTAGCTGTCGATGGCCGCACGGGCCAGTTCGTCGCAGCGCTCGTTCTCGACGTGGCCGTTGTGGCCGCGCACCCAGACCCATTTGATCCGGTGCACCCTGGCGAGGGCGACGAGCCGCTCCCAGAGGTCGCGGTTCACCACCGGCTCCTTCTTGGAGTTCACCCACCCCTTCCTGATCCACCCTGCGACCCACTCGGTCATACCCTTGGCGAGATACTGGGAGTCGGTGGTGACGACCACCTCGCAGGGGCGGGTGAGCGCCTCCAGGGCCCCTATCGCCGCGCTCATCTCCATCCGGTTGTTGGTGGTCTCCCCCTCCGCCCCGGAAAGTTCCTTCACCTTGTCACCGTAGCGCAGGATGCTCCCCCACCCTCCGACCCCGGGGTTGCCGCTGCAGGCACCGTCGCAGAAGATCTCAACCTGCATGCGGGTCTCCCTCCTTCTGCCGCAAAAGGAGCGCGATGGCGTCCATCACCCGGTCCACGATCATCTGGTGGGTCTCCTTGCAGTCCTCGAGCCGGTAAAGATCGCTGAAGTCCAGGGGGGCGCCGAAGGTAACCCCCCCCTTCAGCCCTATTCCCGGGAATTTCCAGCGGTTCACGCCGGTGAGCGCGGTAGGGATCACGTGGGGCCGTGTGTCGTAGATGATCTTCCCTACCCCGCGGTTTCCCTTCCCCAGCACGCCGTCTTTGTGCCTGGTCCCCTCCGGGAAGAGCATCACCTTCTGGTCGGCGAGCAGCAGGTTCAGGTGCTTTCCGGCGCGCACGTCGCGGCCGCGCCTGACCGGAAAAGCGCCCCAGGAGCGGTAAACGAGCCCCATGACGCGGTTTTGGAACAGCTCCTCCTTGGCGGGCGCCCAGAGCATCTGCAGCGGATGGCTGCGGATCACGGCCCAGGGAAGGAAAATCGTGTCGTAGGCGGAGATGTGGTTGGAGGCGATCAGGACGCCGCCGGAGGCAGGGATGACCTCGGCTCCCTCGACGCGGAACCGGTTCAAAAGGGAGGCGTAGCAACCGATCACCCAGACGGAAAAAGTCACCCAGAAGCGGCGCAGCAGTGAAACCTTCAAGAAGGAAACCTCTTCATCACGTGGATTTCATTACGGAGAAAGCTGATTTATAGCATGAATGGAGCAGCGGGGGCAACCGTTTCCGCTTCAGGGGGGCAGTCGGGCAAGGTAAAGTAGAACGTCGCGCCGCGGCCGGGCTCGCCTTCCCCCCAGACGCGACCGTTGTGACGCCGCACGATCCTGCGCACCGTGGCCAGGCCAAGGCCGGTCCCCGGGAACTCCCGGTAGGTGTGCAGGCGCCTGAAAGGCTGGAACAGCTGCCCGGCCCGGCTGCTGTCGAAGCCGGCGCCGTTGTCGCTGATGGAAACCACGGTCACGCCATCCTCCGAGGTCAGCGCTCCGAGTTCCACCACCGGCCCGGCAACCCCCTTCGTGTACTTCCAGGCGTTGGAGAGCAGGTTCTCGAGCACCACGCGCAAAAGCTGCGCATCCCCGTGCACCACGAGCTCTTCGGGGGTGCGGAAGGCGACGCTGCGCCCGGGGTTGTCCTGACGCAGTTGCGCGGCTATCTCCCGGGCGATCGGCACCAGGTCGGTGCTGGCGCGGGCAAGCTCCACCTCGGTCACCCGGCAGAGCACCATCAGCGAGTCGAGAAGCGCCTCCATCTGGAGGCAGCCGTCGTGCGCCAGGTCCACAAAGAACCTGCCGTTGTCGTCCAGCAGATCGCGGTACCCCTTGAGCTCCTGGGCCGAGCTGTAGACCCTGGTGAGCGGCGCGCGCATGTCGTGGGAGATGGCCTGGCAAAACGCCTCCAGTTCCTGGTTGGCCTGCTGCAGTTCCTGAGCCTGCCGGGTCAGTACGGCGTTCAGGGCGGCCGTTTCCTGTTCGGCGAGCTTGCGTGCGGTGACGTCCCGCACCACCTCGATGCCGAACATCGGTTTTCCGTCGCGGTCCATGAGGGCGGACCCGATCAGTTCGACATACCCCCCGGTGACCGAGATTTCCGGCCCCAGTTCGGCGCGGTGCACCCGGCCGTCGCGGAAAGCGGCGAGCAGATGGCACCCCTCGCACGGCTCGGGTTCGTTGCGGTAGGCCTCAAAGCAGTACCGGCCCAGGCAGGAGCCGGTCATCGCCTGGTGTGCCCGGTTCTGGTACAGAACCCTGAGGTCGGCGTCCTGGATCGAGACCGCCTCCCCCATCGCTTCGAAGATGCTCTCCATCTTGGCGCGCTCCCGTTGGGCCTCATCCAGCGCCTTTTGCAGCGCCACCTCCAGGCCGGCCTGAACCCGGTGGGTCCGGCGGCTGTAGAGGAGCAGTGTCCAGACCAGGAAAAGCACCAGGCAAAAATCGGCGATCTCGTGGGGGTCGGGGTGGAAGAGAAAATGGACGAAGGTGTGGCCGCCGAACAACAGGTAGTCCACCAGCGCATCGATGAGCCAGAACAGGATGACGAGAAGGGCTCCCAACAGCGCCTGGCACATGAAGGACCCCGCGCCGGGCTCGGAAAGCCGGGCCCATTTCGACAGCCGCCTGGTCAATTCCATATACCCTCAATCCCCGTGCCGCAGCCTGGGCACTTGCCGTCGGAAAGGAGGTTCTTCTCCACCAGGTAGCCGTACCTCTTGATCAGCAAGGAGTTGCACGAGGGGCAGTAGCTGTTCTCGCCTCCTTCCCCCGGAACGTTCCCCTCGTAGACGTAGCGAAGCCCCGCCTGCTGTCCGATGCGCCGCGCAGCCCTCAACGTTTCCACGGGGGTGCGCGGCTGGTCGGTAAGGCGGTGGGTCGGATAGAACTGGGTGACGTGCCAGGGGGTCTCCACCCCCACCTCGGTGGCGATGAAGCTTGCGATGCCGCGGAGCTCGTCTTCCGAGTCGTTGCGGTTGGGTATCACAAGCGTGGTGAGTTCGACCCAGATCCCTTGCCTCTTGTAGTCGCGGATGCACTCCAGCACCTCGCCGAGCGACGCCCCCACCACCTCGCGGTAGAACGCTTCGCTGAACCCCTTCAAGTCGATGTTCGCCGCATCCAGGTAGGGGGCTATGGTGGCCAGCGCCTCGCCGGTGATGTAGCCGTTGGTCACGAAGATGTTTTTCAGCCCTGCAGCCTTGGCAAGCCGGGCGGTTTCGTAGGCGTACTCGAAGAAGATGGTCGGTTCGGTATAGGTATAGGCGATGGAACTGCACCCGGTGGCGACAGCACGCTCCACCACGGTCTGCGGCGCCACGAAACTGCCGGAGCGCTCGATGGTCAGCTCGTCGGGCTGCGCTATGGTGTAGTTCTGGCAGTGCAGGCACCTGAAATTGCAGCCAACGGTCGCCACAGAGTAGGAGCGGCTTCCCGGGAGCAGATGGAAGAGAGGCTTCTTCTCGATCGGGTCGACGTGCTCGGCCACCAGGTTGCCGTAGACCAGCGAATACAGGACCCCGTCGCGGTTCTCCCGGACCCTGCAGCGCCCGCGCTGGCCCGAGCTGATCAGGCAGCCGAAACGGCACAGCCCGCAGCGCACCCGATCTCCTTCCAACTTTTGGTAGAACATGGCCTCTTTCATGCTGCCTCCCGGACCTCCAGTCTGGCGTGAAAATTAACGAGCGCAAACATAACATTTGCGGAGACAAAATTCCAGCGCAAATTTAACAGGATGCAGAATTCACTGAAACGGCTAAAGAAAAAGGGTCCGGTTCAGTCAAACCGTTGTTCCACCCTTGTCGCATCAAAAAAAAAATTCAGAGCCCTCCGCTTTTTACGCAAAGGTAAACCGAAAATGACGGATACAGCATACCTTTGTTTGATTTCGGCAAATTGCCTATAATTGCACAGGGTTGGGTGAAAATGAGGGGATCTCGTTCTTGGCAAAGAAGGGGATGTTTTAAAATGAAGGCACGAAACCAAAGAGGGGAGCAAAAGCTAAACTACTGTTTTAGGTGATTTTTTCCGAAATTTAACACTTGACCGACGCAATGCGTTCTATATATTGTGAAAATCAAAATACCGCTCAGGGAGAAAAACAAAACATGCAATGCCCCCACTGCAACAACAAAATAGGAATCGAGATCGACATGCATTCCGACGGTTACGCAAAGGACCTTCTGGAATGCACCTCTTGCGGCACCATCTGGCTCGAGAAAACGGCCAAGATCATCACGGTGAGCCGGAAGGCGGCCTAAACGGGACCGGGGGCGTCAATAGCGCCCCCCTCTGCCTCATCCCTCTCTCGTCCTACCATTTGCCCCGGCTGAAAGCCACCTCGGGCACCTCTCCCTCCTCACCTTCAACCAGACCGGAAAAGAACGCGTCGTAGACGGGCGCCAGGTGTTCCCAGTCGTAGCGCGCCACGTGCCGGTCGAGCCGCGCCGCCTCGCCCGCGTCCCCGAGCAATAGCCTCCTGAGCCGGTCCACCAGGGATTCCCCGTCACGGTAGAGCACCGAAAAGGCGGCCGAATCCGGCACGTGCTCGGGGTAGGCAAGCCGGTCCGGGAGCAGCGCCAGGCAGCCGCAGTAGAGCGCCTGCACCACGCTCGCCCCGAAGAACTCCTGCCGCGAAGTCACCGGCAGTACGTCGGCCTGCCAGAGCCACTTCGCGTACTCCTCGAAACTATCCAGGTAGCCCCACCGCACCACGCGCGCACCGAGCCGCTCGCGCGCCTGCTGGAACACCGGCGGAACCCTCCCGAAAGACTCTCCCACCACGGCCACCCTGAACGGGACCCCCTCGTCGGCAAGCCGGTACAGCGCCTCGAAGAAGGGTTCGGGCGCCTTGTCGAATTCCCAGCGATGATTCCAAAGCAGAAGCGGTACCTCGCCCTTTGCCGCCTCGCGGGGCCGCAAGCGCCCGAGCTTTCGCAGGTCCATGCCAAGCGGCAGCACGCGGCTTTTCGCGGCGATCCCACCAACCGAGGAGAGGTCGACGGCATCGGGGAAACGCTTCAGGAAACCCGGTAGCGCCCCCAGAAAGGAATCCATGTGGTAGCGCGAGTTGAAAAGCACGGCGTCCGCCGCCAGGGCGCTCACGTAGTTTATGAAAGCGTAGTGCAGGTCGCGCTGCTCACCGCGGTCCGGGTCGTCAGGTGACCAGGGATAGGTGAGCTGGTTCTCGTGGAAGTAGATGGCGCTGCGGCAGCGCCCGCTCAGGGGCCTGGTAAGCGCCAGGAAGGTGGTGAGATCGAGCATGTCGGTGGCGAGAATGAGGTCGGGCGCCTCCCCGGCGGCGAGGAAGCGGGAGGCGAGGGTCACGGCGCCGCCGTGCATGCGCCACTTCCAGTTGCGGCCGGCCAGGGTGAGGAGCTCGACATCATGGCCGGAGTGGGCGGCATACTCCCTGGCCCAGGAGGCGTGCGACCCGGTGCAGTAGGGCTCGACTAGGGTGATGCGCATGGCTTGCGGCTCCTTTTTCGCCCGGGCGCGCGCCCGGGAGCGGGTCAGAACATGAAGCGCCGCATGCTGATGTTCAAGAGGATGCCCACCCCCACCATCGAGGTGACCATGGAGGTGCCGCCGTAGGAGAAAAACGGCAGCGGCACGCCGACCACCGGCATCAGGCCGATCACCATCCCCATGTTGATGACGATGTGCCAGAAGAGCATCGAGGTCACCCCGACGGCGAGGAGCGAGCCGAAGCGGTCGTTGCACCTCTTGGCGATGGCGAGCCCCCACAGGATCAGGAACAGGTACAGGGTGAGCATGAGGAGGCACCCCGCAAAACCCCACTCCTCGGAGAAGACCGAGAAGGCGAAGTCGGTGTGCTGCTCCGGCAGGAAGCGGAGCTGGGACTGGGTTCCCTGCATGAACCCCTTGCCGAAGGTGGCGCCCGAGCCCACGGCGATCTTGCTCTGGATGATGTGGTAGCCGCTTCCCAGCGGGTCGAGGTCCGGGTTCAGGAAGTTGTAGACGCGCTTTTTCTGGTAGTCGTGCAGCAGGTACTGCCAGGCGACGTAGACGACCGGGACGGCGGCGGCGAGGAGGGTCGCAAGCGCCGACCAGCGCACCCCGACGAAGAGCAGCATGGTCCCGGCGATGAGCGACACCAGGATGGCGGTCCCCAGGTCCGGCTGCTTCATGATCAGGACGGCGGGAATGCCCAGCAAAAGGAGCGGGTAGGCGAGTTCCCTGAGGGTCAACCCCTTGAAGACCGGGTAGCGGCTGAAGAACCGGGCAAAGGTCATGATGATGACGATCTTCATCGGCTCGGAGGGCTGCATGTTGAAAAAGCCGAGGCTGATCCAGCGGGTGGCACCCATGGTGGTCTTGCCGGCGACGAGCACCAGCACCAGAAGGATCAGCACCCCCCCGTAGAGCCAGTAGGCGAAGTCCTCCAGCATATGGTAGTCGAGGCTGCAGACGGTAAGGCAGAGGCAGAGGCCGGCGCAGATCCAGTAGAGCTGCTTCAGGTAATAGGGAGTGCCGATGTCCCGGTAGGAGGACGAGGCGCTGTATATGTTGATCACACCGAAGGCGGTGATGAGCAGCACCGTCGCCAGGAGCGTCCAGTCAAAGTTGGTGAATAGGCGTCTATCGAACATCTCTTCCTCGTATCGGTCATACCCCGGCGGCCGGGGCCGGCGGGATCGGTTGTCTCACTCTTGCGCGGCGCCCGGATCGGGCTCGGCCACGCTCTCCCCCCCCTCTTCTTCCTTGGGGACCGCCTTTGGCACCGGCTTCTTGATGACCCCCTTCCCCTCGAAGTAGGCGCGCAGGATCTTTGCGGAGACCGGGGCGGCTGCTGAGCCGCCGTGCTCGCCGTGTTCCACGATGACGGCGACGGCGATCTCGGGCTTTTCGTAGGGGGCGAAGGCGACGAAAAGGGCGTGATCCCGGAAGCGGTAGGGGACGTCCCCCTTGCTGTCGCGCAGCTTCACCACCTGGGAGGAACCGGTCTTGCCGGCGACCTTCACCTCGTAGAGCCGGGACATCCCCCCGGTGCCGCGCGGCTCGTTGACCACGGCAAACAGCCCTTCCTTGACCAGGCGGTAGGTCAGAGGCTTCAAATCCGCTTTCGAAAGCACCTGCGGGGCAAAATCCTGCAAAACCTTCCCGTCCAGGTCCACCACCCGCTTCACCAGGTGCGGCCGGTAGACGGACCCTTCGTTGGCCACCGTTGCGATCATCGAGGCGAGCTGTATCGGAGTGGTGAGGACGTAACCCTGCCCGATGCCGACGGAGAGGGTCTCGCCGGAGAACCACTTCTTGCCGAAGCGCTTGAGCTTCCACTCCTCGGTGGGGATCACCCCCCCCTTCTCGTTTTCCAGGCCGATCCCGAGCGGAGCGCCGAGGCCCAGCCGCCTGGCGTACTTGGCGATCCGGTTCACCCCCAGGCGTTCGGCCAGCTTGTAGTAGTAGACGTCGCAGGACTCCCTGAGCGATTTCCTGAGATCCACGGTGCCGTGCCCCTTGCGCTCCCAGCAGCGGAAGGTGGAGTTGCCGAACTTGTAGGAACCGCTGCACTGGATGCTGGTGTGCTCGTCGATGAGCCCCTCCTCCAGCCCCGCGATGGCGGTGACGATCTTGAAGGTGGAGCCCGGGGGGTACATCCCCTTGAGCGCCTTGTTCTCCAGGGGATGCCGCTCGTCGTCGAGGTACTTCTTCCAGATGTCGGGGGGCATGCGGCCGGTGAAGAGGGCCGGGTCGTAATCGGGGCTCGACGCGAAGGCGAGTATCTCGCCGGTGTTCACGTCCATGGCCACCGCGGCCCCCGCCTGATCGCCCAGGGCCTTTTCGGCGGCCTTCTGCATCTCCAGGTCGATGGTGAGCATGACCGTGTTGCCGACGCTGGTGCCGGTCTCCGCGACGGTGCGCAGGAAGCGGCCGCGTGCGTCCACCTCGATCTGGCGGCCGCCGTCGGTGCCGTGCAGGTAGGACTCCCAGCTCCGTTCGATGCCGCTTTTGCCGACGTAGTCGCCTGCGTTGTACTCCTGGTAGCGATCCGAGTTCAGCTCGTCCTCGGAGATCTCCCCGAGGTAGCCCAGCAGGTGCGAGGCGAGGACGCCGTTTGTGTAGGCGCGGATCGGCTTCATCTCGATGTTGACCCCCGACAGCGAGAGACGGTTCTCCTCGAGGTATTCCATCTGGTCGCGCGTGATGCCGGAGGCGACCACCAGGGGGTAGTATTTCGCCCTCCCCTGCCCCTTGGTCCACTTGGTCTCTATCTCCTTGCGGTCCAGGTTCAGGTAGCGGGCCAGGTTGTCGATCAACTGCTCCTTGTTCTTGACGTCCTGCGGGATCACCGCCACCGAGAACGAAGGGGTGTTGGAGACCAGCACCTTGCCGTTTCGATCCAAGATGGCGCCACGGGGGGCGGCCACGGGAACGAAGCGGAGCCGGTTGTTCTCGGACTGGCCGATCAGGTCCTCGGCGCTGATCACCTGCAGGTACCAGAGCCTGGACAGAAGCAGGAAGAACATGGCGAAGGCCCCGATCGACAGGCCGATGATGCGGCGCCCCCCCCCGTCGTCGTCGGGAATGATGTTTTGCAAAGGCTTCATCGCGCCTCCTCCACCGGAAGCCTCATGCCCGACAACAGGGACGCGATCAGCGCGTTGATCAGCGCCTGCGGCAACAGGGCGGGGAACACGGAGGCGTAGAGTCCGCTACCGACGGAAAAGACGAGAAGCATCAGCAGGTTCAAAAGTGCACTCACTATGGTGGCGATGAAGACGACCAGCACGAACAGGGCGCGGTTGTCTGTGTAGAGCCGGTCCGCAAGTCCGGAAAGGAGCGTGTAGAGGCAGAGATAGGAAAAGGCGTGCAGCCCGAGGTAGATGCCGCTGAAGCTGTCCTGGAGCAGCCCCAGGGCGAAGACGGCGACGCCGGCGAAGCGGTGCGTCAGCTTGAGCCCCAGATAGACCACCAGGATGATGATCAGGTTGGGCTGAAACGGGTCCAGAAGGTACCTGGGGAGGAGCGTCATCTGGAGCAGGCACGCAGCGAGGACTACGGCCGCTATTTTGAGATAGGCAATCACAGCGATAACCCTTGTTGGAGAACTTTACTCATCGCGCTGCCTGACCAGCACCAGCACCTCTTCCAGCTTTCCGATGTTGACCAGGGGGCGCACCTCAATGGTCTGGAACACCCCGTACTCACCCTTCTTCACCATGGCGACCTCCCCGATGGGAAGCCCCTTGGGGAAGACCCCGCCGATGCCGGAGCTGATCACCATGTCCCCGACCTTCACGTCCTCGTCCTTCACGGTGAACTCGAGCGAGCAGCGGCCGCCCCCTGCGCCGCGCACCACCCCTCTGGCCCGGGAGCGCTGCACGATGGCGGCTATGGCGCTGGCATGATCGGTCAGAAGGAGCACCCGGGAAGAATGCGGCGCCACCTTCACCAGGCGCCCGACCACCCCCCCCGTGGCCACCACCGGCATCCCTTCCGTGAGGCCGTCGGCGCTGCCGCGGTCCACCACCAAGGTCTTGAACCAGGCGGAGCTGTCCTCGCCGATCACCGATACCGCCAGGGACGGGACGGCGACGCTCTCCTTGAGAGCGAGGAGCTGCTTCAGGCGGATGTTGGCGGCGACGGCCTCGTTGTTGGCCACGATCCGCTCGTTCAGGCGCTTCACGCTCTTTCTCAGCTCGATATTCTCGCGGCGCACGTCGATCAGGTCGATGTAGTTGTTCCAGATGTCGCCGAGAAATCCTGTCGCGGCGGCTGCGGAGCCTGCCACCGGCGCGGTGATGCTCATCACGGTGCGCTCCACCGGGTTGGCGTGTTCCCTGTTCCGCAGGTTGAGGGCGTAGGTCAGAAATGCCGTCAACAGGATCAGGGCGGAGAGCAGGAAGCGCCGGTAGCGGATAAAAAGGTTTCTCATCGGCCTCAAAAATGGTTTAGGGGGCCCTCCGGCCCCCTATCAGAAAAAAGATGAATCACATGACGGCCGACGGCGCGACCGCCCGCCTCAGTCGAGCTGGAACGGCGAATCCCCGCTCTCCTCGTGGCGTATCTCGTCGACCGGCTCGCGCTTTCCCTGTCCGGCGAAAAGCCTGTTCGGGGCGTTGAAGACGATGCCGTTCTCCATGCCGATGTTGCGGTAGGCGTGCACGACACCCGGCGGCACCACCATCATCGTGGGGGCGTCCACCCCGGCGTAAACCACCTGCTTCACCCCGAAGGTCGAGGAGCCGGGACGCGCGTCCCAGAGGTAGACCTTGAAGTTCGAGGGGCCGAGGAAGCAGAAGTAGTCGGTCTGGTCCAGGTGCTCGTGCGGCCCGCGGGCCACTCCCGGCTGGGTCATCGAGATGTACGACATCACCGGCGCGATGTCCGGATCGAGTTCGTCGTTGCGGAACAGCTCGGTGAGCCAACCCCTCTCGTCCAGGAACTTGGTCAGCGGCTTGCAGATCACGTCGTGGATCCGCCCCTTGTTGAAGCGCTGCACATCTTTCATTTATCCGCACCTCCGCCGCAGAGTTGAGTCTCGTTGTAAACCCGCAGCAGGTAGTCGCGGTACGACGATTTCGGCGTGTCGTCTATGACCTTCGCCATGGCCTTGCAGTCGAGATACCCCATGCGCAGGGCGATCTCCTCGAGGCAGGCGATCTTCAGGCCCTGCCTTGCCTCCAGCGTCCCGATGAAGTGGGAGGCCTCCAAAAGGCTCTGGTGGGTGCCGGTATCGAGCCAGGCGATGCCGCGCCCAAGCCGCTCCACCGAGAGTTCTCCGCGCCGCAGGTATTCCAGGTTTATGTCAGTGATCTCCAGCTCTCCACGCGCCGAGGGCTTGAGCGCCTTGGCCATGCCGACCACGCGCCCGTCGTAGAGATAGAGGCCGGGTACAGCGAAGTTGGACCTGGGCTGCGCGGGCTTCTCCTCGATGTTCAGCACCCGCCCTTGCGCGTCGAACTCAACCACGCCGTAACGCTCGGGGTCCTGCACGTAGTAGCCGAAGATCTTGGCGCCGTCTTCGAAGCGGGCGACGATGCGGTCCAGATCCATCTTGCCGTAGAAGATGTTGTCCCCCAGGATCAGGCAGACCGGGTTCCCGGCGATGAACTCCTCGCCGATCAAAAACGCCTGCGCGATCCCCTTGGGCTCGGGCTGCACCGCATAGCTCAGCTGGATGCCCCAGCGCGAACCGTCCCCCAGTAGAGCCTCGAAACGCGGGGTGTCCTGCGGAGTGGAGATGATCAGGATGTCCGAGATACCCGCCATCATCAGGGTTGCCAGCGGGTAGTAGATCATCGGTTTGTCGTAAACCGGTTGCAACTGCTTGCTGGCCACCATGGTCAGCGGGTAGAGCCTGCTTCCGGCTCCGCCGGCCAGCAGAATACCCTTCTTTATCCCTTGCGCCATAACACCCTTTCCTAACCAGCAGATCATATTGACAAAAGGTATTTTCTACCACACTGCCGCATCCCGCGTCAAACAGATAATCCCGCGATCCGCTGCGCATATCCGCCACCGGCGCGGGCGTTTTACAAA
>Ga0209317_1002947_pt1 | contig 11469 bp, 13 predicted proteins | sample RifGroB2_FD_183994 | JGI IMG/M metagenome (GOLD analysis project Ga0209317, IMG submission 183994) | Soil microbial communities from Rifle, Colorado, USA - Groundwater B2 (SPAdes) (version 2) | ecosystem: Environmental > Terrestrial > Soil > Unclassified | place: Rifle, Colorado | collected...
TCCATGACAAGGCATCTGCGCGCGACATCATCGGTCAATCATTATCTGTGTGGGCTTCAAAACACTGCGCAGAGATACAAGTGCTGGATAAATTCGAGCTTGTCGCAAGTCTGGATCGAGATGCTTTCGGTCTGGATTACGGAGGTGAGCCAGAAAAGAAACTTCTGTACATCGGGTTTCAATCACAGCAAACAACGCCATACATCAACGTCAAGGCGAAAGTCGAGATGTTGGAGGCGGCGCATCCGGGTCTCGGTCGAACCGCAGTCAGTATCGCGGAATTGGCCGGTTATCGGACGTTCACCGCATTCACGCCGCAAGTGGCTCTTCATTACGCTTCATACCTGTACTGGTGTGGGACGGACAATGATGAAGATTTCAAAGAAGAGATGGGTGTAATTGGTGATGAGGGCGAGCTTGACGAAGATACATTGTTGCCAAGCCAGTTCTTAGCGTCATTTCCAAGCTACCTCGTCAGCGGCGAAGGGCTTGAGCGTGATGTGATTCAACGCATCGCAACCAGCGCGGAAGCGGCAGGCGAAACGGCGCGGGTCATCTTGTCCGTCATGGACTTGATCGAACAGGATGCCAGATTGCCTTACCTGGATAACTTTTATGGGGAGCCGGTCTTCTTTTCCTGCTACGTGGGGACGGGGGACGACATGCTGGGTCGTGTGATGGATGACTTTTATCAAAGCACGAGCGACGGCGGTGAATACACCGACATGTATGGAGTGGCTGAAGTCGCATTCAACAAGAGGGCTTTCCTGAAATGGAAGTCCGAAATGGAGAAAGGCTTCGCGCTCTACACACAACTTGATCGCCTGATGCGCTGCATCGGTGATGTTCAATAAAGGAGGCATCATGCAAATTCAAGCAGCATGCGTGTCTGGCACACAGAAAGTGTACGGAATGTCACACGCGATCCTGTTGTATAGCGAACGCGGCGGGCAGACAGTATTCGCTTCAGTGCATGACATTCAAACAAGCAAAGAGGGCGTAGCAACCATCGCAGCGGGTACCTCGGTCTCCAAGACCGGCCTCGTGAAGATGATGCAAACGCTCGTGCCGGAAGATTACGCGCCGGCAGAGTTGTTGGGGAATCACATCCTCGCCAAAGGGAGCGACCACCTCGCGTGGTACTGCAAACCCCAGAAGCGTCAGGTGTGGTTCAAAAACGATGAGATTGGGCAAGATGTAAGCGCAACAACCGATCATCCTGGGCTGGTGTTCATCATCGGCAGGGGTCATTGGTATGTATTCACCGTAAAAGGCAACAAGCGTCCGACATCGAGCACGCCACTGTATGTGGCTCCATACCTCAACGTTTGGAAAGGTGGTCGCATCTGTACTGGCAACATCGAAACGCCGAAGGGCGAATTGAAATTCAGTACGGAAGCATGGGAAGAGGCATTTTTCCGAAGCTACTTCACCCATCCGAACGTCCACGAAAAAGATGCACTGACAAAATATCGCGGCGGCATCTTTGCGTTGTGGCGTGCGCTGATGAAAGGCCGGGCATTTCCGGCTGAATCATTGGTGCGGGCCGGTGAGACGCTGGGGCAGGCATTTGAAAGGACGGTGAAGCATGGACAGCCGTGACGTTGCGCTGCAAAGCGTGATGCCCACGGTAATGGTGCCACGCTACTCTGAACTGGAAGAACTGGCCACGGCAGGTGATCGCATTTTGATGGCCGCCAACGGTGTCTGGCTGGAAGTTTGCCGCGCATGGTTGTATGCGCGCGTGCTGGTCGCAAAGCCTTCAATCATCCCGGTTCCATACGGGCAAGTGAGTGAGGTAATGCGGTTCGGCTTTGGCAAGCTGCCAAGGGCAATGGTCGCTCAATTTATCGGGCAGGCCAGAGCCAGATGCCCAAACGAGTGTGCTGCTTGGGTCGTCTGGAACCAACGGACGAACGAGTGGAAGCTGATGATGCTTGAAGAAACGTCGGTCGGCCTAGGCCATGTGAGCGTCAACCTGCCAACACTGGAGGAAGACGAACACATGGTCATGGATCTGCACTCGCATGGGCTGACAGAAGCGTTCTTTTCCAGAACTGACAACAAAGATGATCGAGGTGCGACAAAAATAGCCGGAGTCATTGGAAATATTGATAAGCCGGAGGTGACAGCATCATTTCGCCTCTGTGCGAACGGGATGTTTGTGCCGCTTCCATTTGATAGCTCGCAAGGGCAGGAAGGAAACACATGATCCATAACATCGAATCACGCCTGCTCACGCGGGCGGTAAAGGTGGTGTTGGTCGGCGCAGGTGGCACAGGCTCGCACGTCTTACGACGGCTGGCCAACATGCACCTTGCGATGGTCGAGCTGGGGCATCCTGAAGGTTTGGATGTCTTGGTGGTAGATCCAGACACTGTGTCTAAAACCAACGTTGGTCGGCAGAATTTCTGGCCATCCGATGTTGGGCAGCCAAAGGCCGAAATACTGGTCAACCGCTGCAATATGTTGATGCAAACGGGATGGCAGGCTGAAATTGCGAAAGTCACTGACGATTCGCGGTTCAACTCCCAGCCGGACATCGTGATCGGGTGCGTCGATAACAGGAAGGGCAGGGCGGCGATACTCAAAGCGCTCAAGCGCAGCGTGTACCGCGCATCCTGCTACTACCTGGACATCGGCAATCGCGAACATGATGGCCAAGTGGTGCTGGGCGAGATATTCGGCGATAGCTTCAAACGGGAACATCGTTTGCCTCACGTCGCAGACCTCTACCCTGACATCATCGACGGGTCACTGGATGCTACAGACGATACGCCCAGTTGCGGTTTGGCTGAAGCGTTGGAGAAACAATCTCTGTTCATCAACGACACGATGGCGAACGCGGCTTGCAACTTGTTGTGGGAGCTTTTCCGTTATGGACGGCTCACGCATCACGGCCAATTCGTCAACATCAAGTCAGGGCGCGTAACGCCCCTGGCCATCGATCCCGAAGCGTGGAAGCGCTTTGGCTACGATGAGAATGCAAAACCAAAGCGGCGCAGTAAGGCCGCGAAGAAGTAGGTAGTTAGCAACGGGTCCCATCCGCGACGTTTGCGGATAGGGACACGATGAATCCCCTTGTTGGAAATAGCCATCAGGGGGCTTCACTAAGTCATTGCAGGCTTAGTGAAGCCTCTTTTTGGCTTCTTCACCAACAACACAAAGGAGATTTATCATGCCGTTATCTGCTGAAATGCGCGTATTTTTTGACAAAGTGGCCAAGAAGAATTTTTGCTTGGCCTGTGATGTGTACCATGCTCTTACAAATGGGCAGGAAATAACGCCCAGCATACGAGCCAAGGTACAAGAGGCGTTGCGTCTTTCACGTTAAGGTGGGGCGCAACAAAAAAGAAGAGCCAGCGCATTCGTGCGCTGGCTTTTTTGTCAGTCTGTGCGTCTGGACAATACTCACGCGCGCGCCAACAAACAAGCCTATTTGATCGTGGCACCAGTCACGCTAGCTTGCGTTGCAGGGTGCGGCGGTGGCCAAAAAAACTTACCTGATCGCAAAGCGCCAAGTGCAGCTTCCGGGCAATGATCTCAGCGGCTTGAAGTTCAGCAGCGTGCTGCCAAAACCAGATCTTCGGGGGGTAGAGGATAAACAACGGCTGGCGGAGTGAAACTATACCTATCGGGTTTCTGCCATCCCCCATTCTGCGACGCCATCCCGCAAATGTACCGACTTGAAACCTTCTTTGCGCAGTAGCTCTACTGCATCTACCGCCATCAGACAATAAGGGCCACGACAGTAGGCAACGATTGGCCTATCCTTTGGCAGCTCCGCAAGCCGCTGGCGCAGCTCGTCGATTGGTATGGAGCGGGCGAATGGAAGATGTGTCGCCAGATACTCCTCAGTCGGACGCACATCCAGCACGACCACTTCCCCACGGCGTGCCATCTTCATCAGCGTTTCATGATCATTGGGTACCCAATCGTTTGGTTGAGTAGCGATTTTCTGCAACTCCAATCGCAGTTCAATCAATCGGTTTTCGGCTAGAGTGTGGATATGCACCCATAAATCGGCGACCTCCTTGTCGATAAGGCGATAGAGAATGTATTTGCCCCGCCGCTCGGTTTCAACCAGATGGGCGCCCCGTAACTCGCGCAGATGGGCGCTGGTCAGCTTCATGCTGATAGAAGCCTCGCGCGCCAGCGTTTCTACCGTCTTTTCGCCCTGACAAAGCAACTCAATCAACTCCAGCCGCTTGGGGCTTGAGAATACCTTGCCAATCCGGGCTACCTGCTCATAAAGCATATCTTTGATCTTGCGTGCGCCTTTCACTATGACAATCCTGCAATTATCCGATTGTTGATTATAACAACAAACAATTTGTTAATGATTTTATTGACATCGCGTACAGATATTGCTTTAATCAATCTAATAATCGTTAGATTGTTATAACCAAGGGAGGAAATTATGAAATACCTGATAATCCTGAACGATGCTCCTTATGGCACGGAGCGCAGCTACAACGGATTGCGACTTGCGCGCTCGCTGCTCAAGACGGGCGAAGCGGAGGTCAAGATGTTCCTTATCGGTGATGCGGCCGCATGCAGCAAACGCGGACAGAAGGTGCCGCAGGGTTATTACAACATTGGCGACATGCTGGGCATGGTGGCGCGCAATGGCGGAGAAGTCGGCGCGTGCGGCAGTTGCCTTGATGCGCGCGGAATCGCTGCCGAGGAGTTGATTGAAGGCGCGTCGCGCAGCACCATGGATCAGCTCACGGCATGGACGCAGTGGGCCGATAAAGTTATCGTTTTTTAGGGGGATAAAATGGGTCGCACGGTACTGGTATTGGGTGCGGGAATCGGCGGCATCGTAGCCGCCGAGACGCTGCGCAAGTTGCTGCCCGCTTCCGACCGCGTGATTGCGGTGGATCGCGCCGGGCAGCATTTTTTTTCGCCCTCGCTGCTGTGGCTGATGGTGGGTGAACGGAACCCTGAAGAATTTTCCAGGCCACTGGATCGGTTGCTTCGTCGCGGCATCGAGTTTCGCCGGGGCAATGTCACGCGGATTGATCCCGCACAGCGGGAAGTTGAAATCGATGGGCAATCCCTGCGTGCCGATGCGCTGGTGATCGCGCTGGGTGCGGAGTACGCACCGGAGGCCATTCCCGGCCTCGCCGGAGCCGGGCTTTGCATATACACGATGGAAGGCGCGACCGCAATCCGCGATGCGCTGGCCCGGTTTTCGGGCGGGCGTATTGTTATCCTGACTGCGGCGCCGCAGTACAAGTGCCCGGCTGCGCCTTACGAGACCGCGCTGTTGGTGGATGACTACCTGCGCAAGCGCGGCCTGCGCGACAAAACCAGCATCGAGTTTTTCGCCGCCGAGCCGCGACCGATGTTTGTCGCTGGTCCAGAAATGGGCGCCGCCGTGCGCGGGATGGTCGAGGCGCGCGGCATCGCCTACCACCCCGAGCACCAAGTCAAAGAGGTCGATGCCGCCAACCGCCGCATTATTTTCGCCAATGGCGTTGAGACAGAATTCGACCTGCTGCTTTATGTCCCGCCGCATCGCGCGCCAGCAGTGGTGCGCGAGGCAGGCTTGACCAACGAAAGCGGCTGGGTTCCCGTTGACCGCCACACGCTGCAAACAAAATTCGAGAACGTTTTCGCGCTCGGCGATATCACCACCATTCCGCTCAAGATGGGTCGTCCGCTGCCGAAGGCCGGGGTGTTCGCCCATGGCCAGGCCGAGGTCGTGGCGCACAACATCGCCCATGCGTGGACTGGTAAGGGCGCGCCGCGCCAATTTTCCGGCGAAGGCATGTGCTTCATCGAGACCGGCGGCGGTCGCGCCGGAATCGGCAAGGGAAATTTTTATGCCGAGCCGACGCCGCAAGTGGAAATGCGCGGGCCAAATCGCTTCTGGCACATGGGCAAAATACTCTACGAGAAACACTGGCTGTATCGGCGTTTCTGAAGGAAATAATTATGCAGCCGGAACAATACGATGCTTGGTATACGACACGGCGCGGCGCATGGATCGGGGAAGAAGAGTTTCGCCTGATCACATCACTGCTTGAGCCCCGCCCAGGCGAGACATTGCTCGATGCCGGTTGCGGCACCGGCTATTTCACGCGCCGATTCGCGGCCGTCGCCGCAGACGGAAATGTGGTTGGCGCCGACATCGACCCGGACATGCTCCGCTTTGCCGCTGGACACTCGGCGCGCAGCATCGGCTTCGTGGCGGCGGATGCGCGCCGACTGCCTTTCCGCGATGGCAGCTTCGATCTGGTCGTCAGCATTACCGCCCTGTGCTTTATCCGGGAAGAAAAACAGGCGCTACGCGAAATGTTGCGCGTGGCCCGGCGCCGGGTGGTGCTGGGATTGCTCAACCGGCATAGCCTGCTCTACCTCGCCAAAGGCAGGCGCGGTGGCCGTGGTGCCTACAGCGGCGCGCGCTGGCATACGCCCGTCGAGGCGCTGCGCTTATTCGACGGGCTGCCGGCGCGTCGTGCCGGACTCGGTACCGCCATCACAATACTAGGCGGCAAGCGCTGGAGTCGGCGCCTGGAGCCGCTGTTGCGGCGCCGATTGCCGGGATGCGGGGGCTTCATCGCTGTCGCCGCAGATGTGCTGCCGGATCGCTGCCAATAATTAAAGGGGCTGCCATGTTCAATTTCTCACTCGTCGAGTTTTCCATCCGCCGTCCGAAGCTGGTTATCTGGGCGACAGTGGCGCTGACGCTGCTGTTTCTCACCCAGTTTCCGAATATCAAGACTGACACCAACCCGAAGCACATGCTGCCGGAAAACTCCGACGTGCGTGTCTGGAACAACGAGGTAGACAAGACCTTCGCCCTTTATGAGGACACCATTGTCGTCGGCGTGCAGAACGATTCGGGCGTGCTCAACCGGGAGACACTGACTCGCATCGCCCGCATCACCGACGCAATTCTCAAGCTGGAAGGTGTGGCGAGCCGCGATGTGAACAGCTTCACCACCATCACCAATGTCACGGCAGATGCTGGCACGTTGAAAGTCGGCCCGCTCATGCCGGGCGCGCCACAGACAGATGCGGAAGTGGAATCGCTGCGCACAGCGCTGTTCGGCAACCCGCTCTTGGTTGATCGCGTGATCTCGAAGGACGGCAAAACCACGGCCATCTATGTGCCGCTGGAGAAGGGCGCCAATGGCGCCGTAATCGCCGGCAATATCCGCGAGATTGTGTCCAGGGAGAAAGGGCCGGAGCGCTACTACATCGCTGGCGATCCAGTGGCGCGCGATACCTTCGGTGCCGAAATGTTCAAGCTGATGGCAATCTTTGCGCCCATTGCCGGCATGATCATGTTCGCCGCGATTCAGATTATGTTCCGCAATCTTGCGCTCTCCTTCGCCATGATGGGCGTGTCTATGGCGGCGATCATCTGGAGCGTGGGAGCGCTAATCGGCGCCGGCTATCCGGTGCATATCATGAGTTCGATGGCGCCGGTATTTCTGATGGCGATTGCCACCGACAGCATCCACATTTTCAACGAGTTCTATTTCCGCTACCGCGAGAAGCGCGACAAGCTCGCCGCGATCCGCGAGACCATGGCGGCGGTGAGCCGTCCGGTGCGCTTCACGGCGCTCGCCACGACGGCGGGGTTCGCCGTGCTGCTGTTCATGAACATCGTGCCGGTGCAGGTATTCGGCGGGCTGATTGCCTTCGGCACAGTGGTGTTGCGGCTGTTCTCCTTCAGCCTGATTCCGGCCATCCTTACCTTCGTCAAGGAAGAAAAGATCGCCCGTGCCGTCGAGCAAGAGAGCATGGAACTGGACCGTACCGCGCGCTTCCTGCGCCGCATTGCCGAAATGGGTGCGATGCGCCCGCTGGTCACCGCACTGGTGGGCATGGTACTGGTAACGGTGGCCATCGCCGGCACCACGAAGATTCACGTCAACAACAATCTGGTGGCCTGGTTCAAGCAGTCGAGCGAAATCCGCATAGCCGACACGGCAATGAACCAGGCCTTGGGCGGCACATCGCTCGGCTATCTGGTGGTGCAGTCCAAGGAGCCGGAATTCATGAAACGGCCCGAGGCCATGCGCTGGCTGGAGGGGCTGCAACGCCACCTGGAAACCATGCCTGTGGTGGGCAAAACTTCCTCGGTAGCCGATTATGTAAAGCGCATCAACCGGGTGTTGCATGACGAGGACCCGAAATTCGATGCAGTGCCGGAAACACAGGATACGGTCGGTCAATATCTGTTTCTGTTCAGTATGTCGGCCAAACCCGCAGACCTGGATAACGTGGTCGATTCCACCTTCCAGAAAGCCAATCTGTGGGTGCAGTTGAGGACCTGGGATGCGGAAGCCATGCGTCAGGTGATTCAGGCAGCGGACTCCTACCAGAAGATCCACCCGCTGGCGGTGACAGTGAAACCGGCCGGCATCGCCTACTTCAACCTGGTGTGGAACGACGAGGTGCTGGGCGACCTGGTGTTCGGCCTCATGCTGGCGCTGGTGGTGGTGTTTGTCATTCTGGCGCTGGACTTCCGCTCGGCCAAGTGGGCGCTGGTCGCCTACGTGCCGCTGCTGTTCACTATCCTGCTGATCTACGGCGTGGTCGGCTTCGTTGGCAAGGACTTCGACATGCCGCTGTCGGTGATGAGTACCTTGTCACTCGGCATGGCGGTGGATTTCTCCATACACTTCATCAGCCGCTTCCGCCAGCGCCTGGCCGAAACGGGCGGTGGCATGAGTGAAGGAGCGTTGCGGGAGGCGCTGCTGTGGACGGCGGCGCGGCCGGGCAAGGGCATTCTGCGCAATGCGCTGCTGTTCGCAGCAGCCTTCTCGGTGATGCTGTTCGCACCCCTCACACCCTACATTGCGGTGGGTGCCTTCATCGTCTCGATGATGCTGCTCTCTGCGCTGCTCACTATCCTTTATCTGCCCGCTCTGGTAATGCTGGGGAGAAATTGGTTGTTTGACGAACTGAAGCCGACGGCGAACCCCGCCCCGGCAATTACGAAAGGAGACTGAAATGAAACACTGGTGGATATGGATGATCGCCGCTCTGCTGCCGTTGCAGGCGCAAGCTCTCTCGGGCGAGGAAGTTATGAAAAAATCGCAGGCTGCCTTCCTCTATCCGGGCAAGGACTTCAAGGCGCGGGTGGTGATGAAGCTCATCAACAAGGACGGGCAGGAACGGGTGCGAGAACTCACCATGTTGCGCAAGAACGCGGGCGAGCCGGGTGGCGAGCAGAAATACTTCATGTATTTCTTTCAGCCGTCCGACGTCAAGGACATGACGTTCATGATTAACAAGTATCCTGCCAGGGATGACGATCGCTGGATGTTCATACCCGCCGTCAACATGGTCAAGCGCATCGCCGCGCAGGACAAACGCTCCAGCTTTGTCGGCTCCGATTTTACTTACGAAGATGTCTCCGGCCGCGACATCGAGGACGACACACACGTCGTCGAGCGCGAGGAGAAAGTGAGCGACCGCGACTGCTACGTGGTGAAGAGTACGCCGAAAGGCGTGGATTCTGACTTCGGCTACAAGTTCACCTGGGTGGACAAAGCCAATTTCTTGCCGCTCAAGGAAGAGCAATACGACAGGAAGGGCGCCCGTTACAAGCAGTTCACCGCCGATGAAATCGCCGATGTGAAGGGTATTCCCACGGCGGTCAAGCGCACCATGAAGAATTTGCAGACCGGCCATCGCACCGAAGTGGCTTACCTCAAGACTGACTATGACCTCGGCATTGAGGACAGCCTGTTCTCCGAACGCTTCCTGCGCCAGCCGCCGCGCAAGTGGGTTGACTGATGCTGCGAACGATCACGTTCTTTACGGTTTTTGTGCTGGCACCGCTGGCGGCGCGGGCGGAGGTCACACTATCCGGCTTCCTGCAGCAGAACACGGCCTTCAACACCGCAGGGCAGAATCCCGATGGCCGCCATTACAAGTGGCTGGAGGAGCGCGCCCAGATCAAGCTCGACGCCACCGGCGATGCATGGCGGCTGCTGGCGAAGGGCGATCTGGCCTACGATCATCTTGGTCGCCAGAATGAGAGCGAATTGCGCGAGGGCTACATCGACTATACGGGAGGCAACTGGGATTTGCGCCTTGGCCGACAGGTTATCACCTGGGGCTTGGGTGATCTGGTGTTCGTGAACGACTTTTTCCCCAAAGATCATGAAGCGCTCTTCGCCGGGCGGCCGCTGGAATACCTCAAGCGCGGCGTGGATGCCGTGAAGCTGGGCGCCTATCCCGAGTTTGCTTCGTTCGAACTGGTGCTGGCGCCGGGCTTCCGTGAGAGCCGCATCCCGGACGCGCACCGATTCTGGCTTTACGACCCGATGCCAACGGTCGTCAACCGCGAAACCGTCAAACCGGGACAAGGGGACATCGGGTTGCGCGCTTACCGCGATGTTGCCGGCTATGATGCGGCGCTCTACTTGTATCGCGGCTTCCAGCGCACACCCTCGATGCGGCCGGACAGTATGACGGCGCCGGCGAAGATCACGTATTTCTACCCCAAGCTTTCAGTCTATGGCGCCAGCCTTTCCGGGCGTGCGGGCGAAGGGGTGCTGAGCCTGGAAGCGGCTTACTACGACTCGCGTGAGGATCGTGCAGGGAGCGACTTTGCCGTGCCTAACTCCCAGACGCGGTTGCTCGCCGGTTACCAGATACAGCCAATGGAGGATGTCTCGCTCGGTTTTCAGTACTACGCCGAAACCATGCACGACTATGGCGCTTACCTCGCCGCATTGCCATCCGGTTTCCCTGTTGACAAGCGCTGGAGCCATACCGTCACAACGCGCCTGACTCAGTTCTTTCTGCACCAGACGCTGCGGCTTTCCGCTTATGCTTCATACAACGCCAGCAACGGCGACCACTTCGTAAACCCGGAACTACGCTACAGTTTCACCGACAAGGTATGGGGCGCAGTCGGCGCCAATTTCTTCGGCGGCAAGCCGTGGGGCCAGTTCGGGCAACTCTCGCGCGACGACAACGTGTATCTCCAGGCACGTTACGAATTCTGACTTCGAGCATGAAACGCATAGGAGGCATGACATGATGGACGGTTGGAACAGTTTTGGCGGGTGGGGAATGGGCATGGGTTTCGTGTTCATGTTGCTGTTCTGGGGGCTGGTCATTCTTGGAATCGCGGCGCTGATCCGATGGCTGATGACGCAGTCGTCGCCAAGTTGCGGCTCGCGCGACAAATCGCCATTGGAGATTGTGCAAGAGCGCTATGCGCGCGGCGAGATTGACCGGGAGGAATACGAGCAGAAAAAGCGGGACCTGGAGCCGTGAGCGTGAGGCTGGAGGACTGCTTTCTGGATGTGCGAATATCAGCAAAGGGTCGAAGCAGAGATTCAGCGGTTTTACTCACTTCCCATCAACTGTCTATTGAAGCGGGGTACTGTATCGCTAAGGCTTGGTTTTATGCCGATGCGTATGGTGCGAATCTGGGAAATGCGGATGTGCGTGTACTATTGATTCATGGATATGTGAATGGCTGTG
>Ga0209317_1002949_pt1 | contig 11461 bp, 10 predicted proteins | sample RifGroB2_FD_183994 | JGI IMG/M metagenome (GOLD analysis project Ga0209317, IMG submission 183994) | Soil microbial communities from Rifle, Colorado, USA - Groundwater B2 (SPAdes) (version 2) | ecosystem: Environmental > Terrestrial > Soil > Unclassified | place: Rifle, Colorado | collected...
CGTCTTGTAGGTTTTGAGCAAATTGTCAATCGCGGCGTCTAGTTCGGTGATTTTGGCCATGTAAACTCCTTAGGGGTTGTTTGGTGTACCCCCTAATGACAATTTACACAAACCTTTTTACACCCCCCATGAGGGGAGGGCTTACTGGCAAAAACGTCTGAAAGAACTTGATGATGTTTTATAACACTGTCCTTGAATTCTCCGATATTGTTGTCCGGTACTCCGTTACCGAATACCGGCGCTATGGCTCGGCCATATCGTTTGGTGCAAAGGTTGAATTCTTAGACGATTCGGGTCTTTTCATCAAGGATTATCTATTCATAGACGGCAAACGGAAGTATTCCTATCACTAGCAGAATAAATCCGGCCATATCCTATCCCGCTGGGACAATGCTCCACATCACAGGGAAATCTTATCTTACCCGCATCACAGGCACCTTGATGATGCTAGTGTGATTGCAACAAATGAGAGAAACCTCCCAGATATTTTCTTTATCATTCGCGAGACCCTGACACAACCTGCTGGAACAGATGGGCTTGTCTCTTCTGTGCGTGAGCATACGTTTTTCGGCATGTATGCGGGAGCGGGTGAGTCGATTGATGCGATCAGTGAGCGTCTGCGGGAAAGGCGCAATGACCTTTGAGGCAGGCGTCTTGGGTCGCCGCGCAATGCGCCTCCACCAATCGCGCCTCCTTACCAGAGACGCATGCAATGCGTCTCTACCAAACGCGTCTCTTTACCTGAGACGCATGCCATGCGTCTTTACATTATGACAGATTTCAAGAACAGATACCGTGTCGAGTCTTGCCGCCTGAAAGGGTGGGACTACTCTGCTGCCGGGTACTATTTCGTGACCATCTGCGTCCAAGATCGAAAGTGCTGCTTGGGTGAGGTCGTTAATGGCGTGATGAGATTGTCGCCGGTTGGGATAATTATCACGGAAGAATGGCAAAATACAGCAACGTTGCGGGAAAACGTCACCCTCGATGAATCTATCGTCATGCCAAATCATATTCACGGGGTCGTATGCATCAATGGCCCGGCCCGACGCGAACAACAAACCATACCCCCCTTGCAATATTCGAACTCATTCGGTCCTCAGAAAAACAACCTTTCCTCAATGATCCGCGGTTTTAAAGGTGCCTCGACCAAGCGCATCCATCTTGACGGTCATCATTTTGCCTGGCAATCGGGCTTTTATGAGGAAGTCATTCGAGATGAGAGGATGTTGGACAATGCGAGGCAATATATCCGGAATAACCCGGTCAAATGGGATATGGATCACGACAACCCGACCAACCGTCGCTGACCCGCCGGTAGAGACGCATTGCATGCGTCTCCTTCCGCATTGCATGCGTCTCTTGTCTCTTGTCTCTTGTCTCTTGTCTCTTGTCTCTTGTCCAAATCCGCATCTGCATCCGATGCGCCTCTCAATCCGGAGACGCATTGCAATGCGAGGCCGAGACGCATTGCAATGCGTCTCTACGGCAACACCAACTGGATTTGCTGATGTTAACCGTTTTCATGATATTGATGTCTTAAATGCGAAACATTTTATTGTTGAAATGGCGAAATGTTTCGCATACAATACATTCATGCTATTTGAAATTGGTGACAACATACGGAAGGAACGTAAGCTCCGCAAACTCCCACAAGAGAAAATGGCGAGAGATCTCGGGATGAGTAGATCTACGATCAGCCAGATCGAATCGGGAACTGTGCAGGAGATCGGCGTCCGCAAGCTGATGAGGATACTGGACTATTTAGGCTTGGAACTCCGAGTGCGCCCGTCAGGGGCACCACCGACACTTGATGAGTTGAGAGAGCAAAAGTGAGCGATACGGTTTCACATATCCTATCGGTATGGGCTGCCTATCAACGGGCAGGACTTCTTCAGCGTGTCTCGGAGCAAAGTAATTACGTTTTTGCCTATGATCCGGAGGCTGTAGCACCAGGCGCTCAGGTTTCTTTGACGATGCCGGTGCGTCTCGAAAGCTGGTCGAGCCGAGACCTCCACCCGATATTCCAGATGAACCTGCCGGAAGGGGCCCTACTGGAGGCGATCCGGCGCGCTATCGCAAAACTGGCTGGCTCGGACGATTTGGCCATCCTCCGGGTGACCGGGGGAAATCAGGTGGGGCGTAACCGCTTTTCACTGCCGGAGGATTTAGCGCCCGGCGTAGTGGAAACCAGTGAATCGCTGGACGAACTGCTGTCCTACCCAGACACTGCGGAATTGTTTCACGAGATGGTCTCCAGGTATGCCCTCCGGTCAGGGGTGTCTGGTGTGCAGCCAAAGGTATTGTTGGATGCAACGGAGCGTGGCACCGCCGCTATGGGAAGTTACATTGTCAAGTCTTGGGGGGCTGAATATCCGCAACTTGCAGCTAACGAGTTTTTCTGCATGACCGCAGCGCGGCGGGCCGGGATACCCGTCCCGGAGTTTCATCTTTCAGACAATGGTGGTCTCTTCGTAATGAAGCGTTTCGATATTACTGAGGAAGGTGAGCCCGCAGGCTTCGAGGATATGTGCACTCTGCAGGCCCTGGGGACGGCACAAAAATACAGCAGTACCTATGAGAGGGTCGCAAAAAGTATAAAAGACTTCGTGTCCGGGGAGTTTCTGCAAATCGCCAGAGAGCAGTTCTTTGCCTCTTTGGCGTTGTCAGTCATGGTACGGAACGGTGATGCCCATTTAAAAAACTTTGCCGTTCTCTACGAACGCCCGGGTGCTCCTGTTCACCTGGCTCCGGCTTATGATATCGTGACCACAACCGCCTATCTTCAAAATGACGTACCGGCATTGTCCCTGGCCGGGACAAAGAAGTGGTGGTCACGCAAGATGTTGGAGAAGTTCGCCGTAGTACACCTGGCGTTGTCTGTGGGAAAGGCCGGTCAGATTTTGGAAGAGGTTGCCGATGCGGTGGCTGATACGCGAGGGAGTCTGTCGGCATACATTGATGACAACCCGGAGTTCGCAGAGGTGGGTGGACGAATGCTCGCCGCTTGGGAGTCGGGGATCGCTCAAATTCTCACTGAATAATCAGGAGAGGGTGGGGCGATTGATGCGATCAGGGAGCGTTTGCGGGGAGGCGCCGTGATCTTTAATACCGACGTCCTCGTCTGCCCCGCCGCCGTAGAGACGCATTGCAATGCGTCTCTACCAAATGTACCTTTGTGCAATGAGACGCATTGCATGCGTCTCTACTGTCCCGCATCTGCATCCGATGCGCCCGTCAACCGGAGACCCATCGCCATGGTAGAGACGCATTGCATGCGTCTCTTGTTTCTTATCCCGCATCTGCATCCGATGCGTCCGTCAGCCGGAGACGCCGCCATGGTAGAGACGCATTGCATGCGTCTCTTGTTTTTTATCCCGCATCTGCATCCGATGCGTCCGTCAACCGGAGACGCCGCCATGGTAGAGACGCATTGCATGCGTCTCTTGTCCGCTTGTGCATCCGATGCGCCCGTCAGGTCGGAGACGCATTGCAATGCTAGGGACGAGACGCATCGCAATGCGTCTCTACAATTGGCTTGCCATTGTCATGTCAAATCGGCTATAGAAGATTCTTAATCCCGCCTGACGAGAGGGGACATTGTTTTAATACGGCTCTATGAGGTCCCTTGCCCTATGCATATCCTGATTATCGAAGATGAGAGGAAGACCGCCGCCTTCATAAGCCGCGGCCTCACCGAAGAAAACTTCACCACAGACGTGATCGAGAACGGCCGCGACGGATTGAACCTCGCCCTCTCCCGTGACTACGACCTGATCATCCTCGATGTCATGCTGCCCGGCATGGACGGCTGGGAGGTGCTGAAGCGTCTGCGCGACCGGGGCAGGGAGACCCCGGTACTGCTCCTCACCGTGCTGAACGACGTGGACGACCGGGTCAAGGGGCTGCAACTGGGCGCCGACGACTACCTCACCAAGCCGTTCGCCTTCTCCGAGCTTTTGGCGCGCATCCACACGATTTTGCGCCGCGGCCCGGTCCGCACCGCCGACGTGCTGCGGGTGGCGGACCTGGAGATCGATTTCCCCGCGCACCGGGTCACCCGGGGCGGCAAACGCATCGACCTGACTCCCAAGGAGTTCGCCCTCCTTTCGCTTCTGGCCCGTCGCTCCGGCGAGGTGCTGTCGCGCACCCGTATCGCCGAGCGGATCTGGGATATCGATTTCGAGAGCGAAACCAACGTGGTGGACGTCCATATGCGCCGACTGCGTATCAAGATGGACGAGCCTTTCGAGACCAAGCTGATACACACAGTGCGCGGCATCGGGTACGTTCTTGAAGTCCGTTGAAAATCAAAATATCACCGCCGAGGCTGCATCCGCCAAATCCCCCCTCTCGCTGACCCTTTGGTTCGCCCTTTCCAATTCCCTGTCGGCCTTCTTCATACTCGCCCTGATCGCGCTGCTGCTATATGTCGGTCTGGCGGCCCAGTTGAAGAACCAGAACCATCTGTACCTGCACGACGAGGTGAGCATGATGGAAAGGATGATCCGCAGCCACGGCAGAGATGCCCTGTTGGCCGATGAGATCGACGACCATCATGGCGATCAATATGTAAAGCACTACACCAGGCTCATGGACAAAAACGAGCGGATCCTCGCCGAAAGTCCGGGCATGAGGGCTGCCGCGTCGCACTCCCGGTTCAGGCCGGCTGTGCGCAACGGGCGCCCCGGCGTCGATACCCTCTGGCGCAACGCGGACAACAACCTGATGCTGGGCACCTCTGTATGGGTCGATCTCGGTAGGGGGACCGGCGAGCAGGGGATCCTGGATGTCGCGCTGGACGTGACCAACGTGGATAACATCCTGACCAGTTACCGGCACAAGATCTACGTAGCACTTGCTGTCGGGTTGATCCTATCGGTCGCGGGGAGTCTGGCCATCGCACGCAGGGGGACCCGGCCGCTGCGCGAAATGACCAGGAGCATCCGCCTCGTAACGGTCTCCACCCTCGACGAGCGCATCTCGGGTTCGGACTGGCCCAGCGAGCTTGCCACGCTGGCGGCTGCCACCAACCTGATGCTGGAGCGTCTGCAGGATTCCTTCGAGCGTCTGCACAATACCGCAATAAACCTCTCCCACAAGATGCGCACGCCGCTTACCATCCTGAAGGGCGAGGCCGAGGTGGCGCTTTCCCGGGAGCGGACCGTGGAGCAGTTGCAGGACGTCATCGTCTCGAGCCTCGAGGAGAACGGACGCCTGGTGCGTCTGGTCGACAACATCCTCTTCTTGTCCGACGCCGAACTGGGGAAATTCCAGAGCTTCGCCTGTGCCATGGATGCCGGCGCCGAGATCGAAAAGGTGATCGACTTTTACTCGCCGGCGGCGGAGGACAAGGGGATTACCATCCAATGCCGGGGGAACGCCTCCCTGCACGCCGATGCGCCGCTGTTCCGCAAGGCGGCCGCCGCACTGATATCCAACGCGATCATCTACAACGCCCCGGGCGGTTCCGTCGAGGTGCAACTTAGTCAGGGGGAAGGGCTGTCAGGGGAACTGCGTGTCAGCGATTCGGGATGCGGCATCGCGCAGGAGGAAAAGGCGAAGATCTTCGACCGCTTCTACCGCATCTACGGCACCAGGCACCACGACCCGCACGGCACCGGACTCGGGCTCCCCATCGTCAAGGCGATCATGGACCTGCTTGACGGGGGCGTCGCGGTGCAAAGCGAGCCGGGACAGGGGACCACGGTGACGCTGAGCTTTTCAGCCCCTGCCGATTACCCACCGCCGCAGCCTCCCGCCGGATTCAGCCACATCTCTTAATCGTAAAAACGGTGAATAGAAGCGGTGAAGGGTGAATAGAAACGGTGCCGCCTCTATTCACCGCCTCTATTCACCGCCTCAATTCACCGCCTCAATTCACCGCCTCTCTTAACCCCTGCACTACGTCAAGCTACGCCAAGCTACGTGAATTCCCCTTACCCATCCCTCGCCATAAGCCCGCCGTAGAGATAGCGGAAGCCCCGAATTACGCCTGCAATGCCGTGCACTGCGTCGAAGGTCGGCCCGCGCCTCGCTGGCACTCTCGCAAATATCGCATATTATCAGCATGTTAGTGAAATGCGGCATCAGGACCGACGTAAAATCACGTGTCGGATTTAGATGACGAAAACGTAATGCGGGCGTCATTTTACGGACGAATCATTCCGGTGATACTCCGTTTTTTTGCGGCAATTAGCCGGAGCCCTCTGCGCCCCCTTCCGCCCGGACTCTGCTTCGGGCCACCGCTGTATTGGCGGCAAGAGGTCTGGCGGTAAAATGGCCGTCATTTTTATGTGCTGAAATTACGGTGAGTTATCCAAGTCAGCCCGGCTGTGGCTGGCCGGTGGACTCCCTGCCTGATGCTATTTTTTCCGATTGGCACCGTTCCTGCTAATTAGGAGGACAAGTCATTCCACCGGTAGCGGTTAAACAAAACGCATATGCCATTTCCCGGGTCGAGTGTTCGACCACGGAAGGCGGAAAGGAGACGCATCAAAAAACAGTTCGAGTTTGTAGCACGGCAGCACCTACAATGCAGGTCATTTGGGTCAAATGAAAAAAGGAGAAAGATGCAATGAAAAAAACATTGGCAGTACTAGCAGTTTTCAGCCTTGCCGCAGCTAGCGTCGCCTACGGCGCAGCAAACCGTGGTGACGGCGTCGTCGGCGGACCGCACGACATGACGGTTTACGGTTATGTCGACAGCCAGGCCCGGGTATGTGCATTCTGTCACACCCCGCACCACGCTGCATCGACCGGCGGTGAGTACCTCCCCCTCTGGTCCCGCGCCGAGGACACCAAGCCGTTCAACGTCGCTTACAACAGCTCGACCGTTAACGCCGCTGGCCTTCAGGAAGCAACCAGCGACAAGGCGATCGGACCGACCCGCCTTTGCATGAGCTGCCATGACGGCACGATTGCTCCGGATCAGCACTACGGTGCATCTGCTGGTGCGGCAACCCTGACCGGCGACAACTTCTCCGCAGTAGGTAACGGCGCAGGCGTCGGTGCTGGCGTTGCTGGCCTCACCAACGACCACCCGGTCGGCTTCGACTACCCGGCAGTGGCAATCGGTCCCGAGACCGGTATCGCTCCGGACGCGGCAACCCTGCAGGCTGCTGCTGACGATCCCAACGCTGACGCCTGGATCCGTAACCCGAACGCACCTTACCTGGACAACTCGATGGGGCTGAAAGTTGCCGACCGTCTCTACGTTGCAGCTAACGGCAGCGCTTACATGACCTGCGCAACCTGCCACGACGTTCACAACAAGAAAAACGTGTACACCACGACCGGTACCGAGGCTGTCAACTACCTGGTACTCGCTCCGCAGGCCGGATCGAAACTCTGCCTTTCCTGCCACATCAAGTAGTTTGAAGTTTTCTGGACCAGTAGTTATTTGAATTTGCCTTTATCTTATTTCAATAGGAGACAAAGATGCGTAAGAATGCAGGCTTAATGATCATCACCCTGCTGCTGCTTGTCGTCCCTGCCCTCGCCAACGCGTGGACACTGACGGTCAAGGTTGCAGGTGGCAGCACAGCCAATAACGTCAAGGTCGTTTACGGAGCCACCACCAAGGTTCTCAAGAACGGGACCAGCTACCTCTACCCGACCGGTACCGCGACCATCACCTTCGAAGGCGCAGTACCGACCACCTCCACCCTGGACGGCGTAGCCAATGCCGGCCCGATCAGCCTGAGCTCCGGTTCGCACATCGTTAGTGCAACCTACGCTGCAGCAGCACTGACCGGCTTCGACATCACCCAGGCAGCTGGCGGCGTTGTCTATGCTCAGAACCGCAACAACACCTGGACCACCACCGGCGTGACCGGCGTTGCTCCCGGCACCATCCTGCCGGTTGTCATCGCCGCTGATGCCAATCACAAGATCGTCAGCTACTCCCTCGACGGCGGCGCAGCGGTCACCACTGGCGTAACCGGTGCTGCTGGCCAGATACTTGCCCTGTCGGCTGCCGCCAACGGCCAGGCCATCACCGCCACCTACGGCGTGGCAGGTAAAGTAACTGCTAACCTGTTCGCACCGACCAACGGTTCCACCACCAAGGCAGTCAACTGCAGCGTCACCGCATCCAGCAACGACACCGGTCTGCAGTACGCATTTGCTGTAACCGGCCCTGCTGCCTTCTCGCAGGCTGCTTCCGCCACCCAGACTTTCAGCTTCACCCCGGCCCTTGCCGGTACCTACACGGTCACCGCGACCGTAACCTCGACGAACGGCGGCAGCGCAGTTGCTTCCTCCAGCGTTGTTGTTACCGAGAACCAGACTGTCCTGAACCAGGGTTGCAACTCCTGCCACAGCGCACAGCCCGCGATGTCCCAGCACAGCCTGGCCATCCAGAACACCTGCACCAACTGCCACAGCCAGGCTCCGCACAGCCTGGGCGCGACCTGCATCGGTTGCCACAGCATTGCCCAGAACTCGCAGGATGCGGCCCACGTCAATGACAACAACGGCGTTCGCTCCATCACCAACGAGTTCGCCAAGTGGTCGCACCATGTTACCGGTGTCGATCTTCAGGACGCACATTGCGCCGCATGCCACCTCGAAGGTAAGGCTGTCAACGGCAAAATCGAAGTCGATGTAACCAAGCACCTTGCAGATGCCACCACCCACCTGCGTAACGCAGATACCGACGCAGACATGGTCTGGGATCCGGCTAACCCGAACCACAGCAACATGGACAACTTCTGCATGAGCTGCCACGATGCCAACGGCGCAACCTCCCCGGCCAGCGCTGCCATCCAGGCGGTCATCGTCCCGGCTGCAGGCAAGACCGCTTCCGCCCTCAACCCGTTCGGTGACACCATCTCCAACCGTTACGACAAAATGCAGCGCCCGTCCGTCGTCAACGTCGACGACCAGTTCGACACCACCAACAACTCGCACCATGCAGTAAAAGGCGCGCGCTACACTGGCCGTACCCGTACTGCCGGTGCACGTCAGATTGCTTCCGCAGCTACCTTCGCAAGCAACTCCTCTGCAACTCTTTACGGCAAGCGTTCCACCATCTACGACGCAGGCAACTTCAACGCACTCTACACCCCGCTCGGCACCGACGGCACCCCCGAAACTTCACTGGGTGACGACTCCACCCTGCACTGCGGCGACTGCCACACCGTCGGCCAGTGGAAACCGGGTGTCACCACTAACGCTGCCGGCGAGCTGAACACGGTAGCCATCGGCGCACACGGCTCCAACAACGAGTACATGCTCCGCAACAGCAGCGGCACCGACGTTCGTCACACCCAGAACGCCTATGTCACGACTACTGGTGTTGTAGTCAACACCAAGACCGACAACCTGCTGGTCTGCTTCAACTGCCACTCCTTCAACAAGTACGGCAGCGCATTCAACGCAACCGGCGCTGCAGGCGGGCATGCGGGCGAGTACGCTTCCGGCGGCCGCTGCAACGGCCCGGGCAACACCATTCCGTTCAACGGCTACACCACCGGCACCGCAACCGACGGCACGCAGTTCGAAAGCCGCTTCGAAGGTCCGCTCACCAAGTACTCCGCAGCTACCACCTACGTTGAGCAGAACCCGGACTTCGGCAACATCTTCGGCATCCAGTGCGCCAACTGCCATAACTCGGGCGTCGAGAACGGCTTCGGCGGTATCCACGGCTCCAAGATCAACACCTACGTCGACGGCATGGGCAACACCACCAAGATGGAGCGCTTCCTGCCCGGTCTCGGCAACACCAAGTACGTCCCGGGTACCCTGGGCGGCATCACCGGCGGCACCACCGCTACCGTTACCAACACCAAAAACAGCGTCGGCAACCAGACCTACACCTACACCACCGGCGGTGTAAGCAACAACACCAACTGGGAGCAGAAGGAATCCAAGCGTAATGCAGCTGGTGCTGCAGAGTACGCAGGCGCAGGCTGCTACACGCTGAGCCCGACCGCAACTGCTGCTACCTACGGCCAGACCGGCCCGTCGGCTGACGGCGGCGCCACCATCCCGAACGCGTTCGGCACTTGGGGCGGCTGCGATGATCACGGTGCAGCAGCTGCTGCCGGCGATCATGGTGTGGTCAAGAAGATCGTCCGTCCGATCACCTACTAGTAGTTGCTGCAAGGTGGAGAGGAGGTTACTCCTCTCCACCCTCTTGAAATGAAGTTGGCCGGCACCTTTGGTGCCGGCCTTTTTTATTTATTTTGCGAGAAGATCTGAAGAGCCGGGGGTGGGGACACAGTAAAGGGGAAGCCATCTGTTTGTGGCGTGGGAGAAGCTCTTTGCAGGGAACGGGGCTGTCCACCGTTCCATGAAGAAGCCAAGGCGAACCGGATCGATGCGCCTCAGCCTGCTCCATTGGTTCTCGCGACTCCTTAGAGCGACATCAAGGTGCAGGGAGCAGACCATGCTCCGGTTCCGGCGGCACCGATGCACCTCAACCTGAGGAAGTAGTTTTGGCCGGGAGTTAGACCGGTTATGTCGATGTGCGAACAGTGAGCGAAGACACCGTACTGCTTCCAGTTCTCGTCAACGGTCGGATCGGAGTCCGCGATGTGAGCCTCGTAACTCGCCGCGCCATTAATGGGTTTTGCCCTGGCAATAAGGGTCCCTCCCACGGGGCCGTGCTTCAAGGTCACGACCGGTGCCTCCAACAAACCGTAGGTCTTGGCTCTCCCCTTCTGCTGCTGCAGGTCGAAGCCGGTGCTCTTCAGGATGTCGATGTTGCCGTCGGCCACGAGCTCCGCGTACTGGGCGATCTTTTTCAGGATGGCGACCAGTCTCTTCTGGCACTGGTCGCGGAAGGCGATTTTTGCGGTGTCGCGGGTCAAGGCCTCGTCGCACGCCTTCTGCGTTTGGTCAATCGCCTCCGACAGTTCTGCAACGGAAGAGGCGTTCTCATGCCAGGGCCCGGCGAAGTAGCGGTTGTCGCTCATCGAGGTCCTGACCTGCCGGGCCTTTGCCAGGAGCAGCAGTACTATGGATGGAAACGTGACGGATAATTTCGGTGGCATAACGACCTCCTGTTATAATTTTCTAATCTACATGGTGAGTGTACGATGAAAATCCGATACTTCAAGCGTTAAATGTGGTGGGTGACGAATAAAGGACTCGGTTTCCGGATTGCCGGCGAGGGAAAAGGGTAGCAGGGGAGTTGCACCGCTAGAGAAAACCTGCAGGCCCGAAATGATAACCTGGTTTTTCCAGGAAATGTGTCCTTTTCGGTGTCCACAACTCCTTGTCATGACGGGTATTTGTGGCGCGACCAAAAAGAAAAGCTGAGATTGCCAAAAGAAAAGCTGAAATGCGAAAAGGATATGCTGAAGAATGTTCGCAATGTGTTGTGAGAAGGAGGGGTAAAGTTGGGCCGCTTCGGGCCTGTAAAGCGTTTTGTGTAAAGTCACAGGGTACTGATTTTATTGGTTCGGCACTCGTCCTTCAAAAAGGATAGAGAAGCGATTCATGGCAGCCTTCC
>Ga0209317_1002950_pt1 | contig 11461 bp, 14 predicted proteins | sample RifGroB2_FD_183994 | JGI IMG/M metagenome (GOLD analysis project Ga0209317, IMG submission 183994) | Soil microbial communities from Rifle, Colorado, USA - Groundwater B2 (SPAdes) (version 2) | ecosystem: Environmental > Terrestrial > Soil > Unclassified | place: Rifle, Colorado | collected...
AGGCGAAAAAAGGTAACCGCTATTGACCACTCGAGATGCAATTGCCAGCGAAAACCCCTTAACGAGACAACTCACGAAACGGGAATTATAATTGTCGTTGGACGGGAATAATAGTTGACGTTGATCAAACTCGTTTCCAACCGGAAACCCCATTTTTCTGGGCACCGTAGTTCACTTGTTCACTTCCGAAACCGATTCAAATCCATTGACTGGGTGAGACCTGCTCCCCTGGCCCTCCGCGGGGCTCGATCAAAAGGCCTCCTGAGTAAGGGTACATGAGGCCAGAGGGTCAGTGAGGCCAGAGGGTCTGAGGCCAGAGGGTCACTGAGGCCAGAGGGTCAGGTCTTGTATCTTGATCTTTTTTCAGCGGCTCGGTTAAAACATCAAGAAGCAAGACCTGACCCCCGGGCTTTGATAAGACTCTCGGGGATGGCGCCACAGTTCACCTTGATGAATGGACCATTGCGCGGCGAGGCGAAGTGGATCGCATTGGCTATCACTTCCGTTCCGGTTCCGGTCTCCCCCATCAACAGCACCGTATTGGAAAGCGGAGCCATCTGTTGGACCATTTCCATGACGTTTCTTAGCCCCGAGTTACCGCCGATCATCTCGCCTCCCAATTGTGGCACCAGCTCGCTACGCAGGAACCGGTTGTCGTCCAGGAGGAGGTCCCGGTATCTGACCACGGCTTCGTGGGCTAATGCGTTGGCAAGGGCCATGGCAAAGGGCTCGGCAACTCTATTTGGAGCGGGAAACGGGATTAGAAGCCACGAACCAACACCACCTTGGAACCTAGCCAATCCGCTAACCTATTTATATTGGTAAAGGTTAACAGCTTTTAGTTATTTGCAAGATTTTTTCACTTAATCAGCATCTTGGTGGGATAGACGATCTGATGGACCAGCCACAGCTTGAAGAAAGGTGCGTAGAAGCGGTAATCCTTGGAGTTGTGCGGCTGGAAAACCAGATCGAGTTCCTCCAACCTTGCTAATGCTTTCTGGATGGTGCCGGGGCTTATATTCCCGGCTATTGCGCGGAAACGGTTCCCAAAAGGCTCTTTGCCGTCTGTCAGGGCCAGAGTCTGGAGAACGGTGCGTTGCTGTTTGGTGAGCCCGTTTCGTATGTCCGCGTAGAAAGGTAGTTCAGTTTCCCATACCAGGTCGAGTGCTTCCTGCAGTACATCTTGGTTCAACGTTTGCCCCGGCTGTGACGCCTCCCAGAGGGCGCTGCAAAGATGCTGGAAATCCCCAGTATTACCGTACAACATGCCGTACATGCCCGCGAGCAGTTCCGGTGTAACACTGCGGGAACCGCTCTTAAAAAGGCGGATTACGATCGGGCCGATTTCAGCGAACTCGATCGGGCCGATCTCTATCGGGATGGCTGATTTGTAGAAGGGGTGTTTAGGGTCCATGAATATTTCGTGCATCTTCCTTCTGATGCTTCCCGCGAAAACATAGGGTGTTGCCCCTTGGGTCTGGATTTCGGAACGCATCGTGGCGAGGATATCCATCGCGTTTTCCAGTCCAAGCAACCCTTGGAATTCGTCAAAAAAGGCCACGAGAGGTTTTTCGGTGTGGAAGTCCTGGACGTAATCGAGCAGATCGGTGATGGAGCTGACCGGTTCCTTAAAATATCCCTCCAGGGAAACAGTCGGGACCATGCTCGGCTGGTCGAACTCCTGTTTCAGTCGGCCCCGAGCTCTCTTGCCGCGGGCCATCCAGCGCATGAAGAACGGCGACTCCTTTTCCAACTTCTCAATGCCGCGGATTGCCCGATTCAGCATCTCCCGCTCCGCCCGCACCTCGTAGAAATCCACCTTGAGGCAAGGCAGCCCGAGACGTCGGATTGCTTCCCCTATCAGTGACGTTTTACCCATCCGGCGCTCTCCGAACACCACAATATTCTGGCCGGCGCGGATGTATTTCTGTATGCGCGCTATCAATTCTGCTCGGCCGAAGAACTCTGCACCGGATACGATGCGGCCGTACACGAAAGGATTTTCCATTTCGAGCCCCCCAATTATGCTTTTAGCATAATGCCAAAAGCATAATTCGTCAAGTCCCAGAACCCTGCGCTCATTCACAAGATGTAGTATAAGCGCCGGCGAAATGGATACCCAGTTCAAGAATTAGTCTTCCTACTGGGACGCTCTATGGGTGCGTATTCCGACGATTGCGACCGGGTGAACTGATGTGATTGCGACCGCCGTTCTATGTGACCTGGCAACTGATTGCGCGGTCCTTGTCGTCGCGGAAGCCTTCTTTTCGCTCATTGCCGCGAGAGGTGATGTGATACACTGCTCCGGCAAACTCAATACAGTAACGTACGAGCCATCGCAAACGACCTCTCAAAGAGGGTAGGTGCCTCCGCCTAAGTAGGCCACAAAAACATCAAGAAGCAAGACCTGACCCCAGGCCGGTCTGGGGCAAGGCTTTGTACCTGGGCAACGCCAGGCTGACCGGCTTGGCCGGTCCAGCCGTTGGTTGGCGTCGCCGTTCCTCAACTTCGTTTGGCTCTGTCTAGGCCTTTTGCCATCATCCTGGGCTTAATCCACCTTCACCAGCTTTCATAGTCATCGACCCACTCTGTCCACTCAATTAGGGGGAGCTTTTTAGCCAGACTCTTTAGCGAAATGTTACAAGCTGTCACCAGCCCCCTCCGCTCCTTCTAGTTTCGAATCAGGAGTGAATCCCCCCTTCCCTCGCGAGATTGATCCGCTCAAGAGACACGATCCTTCGGGTCGCTTCCAGGCCTTTCAAGTACATGTCGCCCCAGTCGGGTTAGACGGTAACGCTGCAAGCGGCTTTGGGGTTTGTCAGGTATAGTCATTTCCACGAACCCGCCTTCCAAAACCGGAATCAAGTAATGTTTGCGGAAGTGTTCAGCATTCTTGAGGCCGAGTTTTTCCTGTAAATCACGGCGAGTCATGTCACCGGTGAGGGCAGTCAAAACGGCCTTGACTTCCGTGGTGACTTCCGTGGTGACTTCCGTGGTGACTTCCGTGGTGACTTCCGTGCCGACTTCCGTGGTGACTTCCATGCCGACTTCCGTGATGACTTCCGGGGAAAAGAAAGTCAGGGTGACGCCGGTGTTGGCATCGGCATGCCAAACGGGCGGACGTATACCGTATTCTTCGCAGGCTTTGCGGATCATGACGCAGCCTCGTCCCAGTTTTTCCATCAGGCCGCGCAGATAGAGGATATGGGCTATGTCCGGGTTGCGCAGGACGGAAATATGCCCCTTGACAAGATCGTCAGGAGAAATGCCTTCAGGGAGGTTGCCCGAGTTCCAGATCTCCAACCGGTTTGGGTAGATGTGAACGGCGATGCCGCCACTAAAATCGGCATAATCGCGATGGGCAAAGGCATTGACCAGACCTTCGCGAATGGCCTCGGGAGGGTAAAGGCTCCGTTCTTCCCGTGTCAAACGAGCTGGAATGAATCGGCTGCGACTCGGGGTATTGCGCTGGATGAAAGCAAAGGTCTGTTCCAGCATCTGCACAAGAGGTCCTTCAATATTCTTGTGATCGCGGTATGTCTCGTCGCTCTTGTCACTGGTGTAGAAGACAGCCCGTACCCGCACCTGCGGATGCCGCACGGCAGGATGGACGGCAAACAGCACATCGCCGCCATTGGTAAGGCGGCCGTATTTCATCAGCCCCAGCCGTTCCAGAGCTTCGATGGGGCTTCTGCTCTCGTCGAATGCCGGCCCCGCTCGATGGATCGTGACTGCCTGACGGGCGGTGGAACGGATTTCGTCCTGATCGAGATCCCGTTCAGGATTGGCATCGGAAAAGCGACGTTCCCATCGTTCCGGCTCGACCTGACGGCGCATGACCATGTCCTTGATGGTCTCCACATCAGCCCGCCTGGTCCGGTTGCCCTCACGGATAAATATTTCGTTCCGATAACTGAAGGGGATATCCTGGCCGAAGGGAACTTCAATGACCCAGACCGGCTTGCTGTCCAGAAGTTGCTCCTCAAAAGAGACGAGCGTCTTGGGGACCAGCCCTGTAGTAATGGCCTTTTCCAGTTCCTTTATGTCCTGGCCGGCCGGCACACCCAAAACGTCGCCGTTATCTGCAATACCGATGACAAGGTAGCCGCCGCCGGAATTAAGAAAGGCGCAGATTTCACGCCCGATGGCAGCCGGATTGATACCCGTTTTATACTCAAGGCTCTGGCTCTCCCCCAGTGAGAGCATACGTTGCAAGGTCTCGCGGTTCATTGCTTTCCTCCCCGTCGCTGGTCGATGCTCGCCTGAACCCGGGCAGGAACATTCAGGTTCTCGTTGATGAATTCTTCAACCTCTTGGTAGCGGGAAAACTGGAACGTGGCAAAGAGCAAGGCGTCTTCGTCTGTATTGAATTCCTGAACCCAATTGCCGTAGCGCTCGTCCAGCGGCTCTACCTGTCGGGTTGCCTCCTCGTACATGTCGATGACACGGAGGTCGGTGAGCGAGTTGGCGCCTTTTTTCAATTTAAGTTTTCGGCGCTTCTCCGGGGCGCCGAGGCCGATATCACGCAACAGACGCCGGGCAAAGACGACGTGATCATGGGCCAACAACCAGCGTGGCTTATTCAGGGAGATCGCCCGCTGAATTTCCTGGTGGGTTATTGAAAGTTCGTCGCCATCCTTGCCGCTACCGTAGGATGGCGTGATAATACCGAGAAAGAGGTCGCATTTATCGACCGCGGCCAGGCAGTTATTAAAGGCGGTGCGGTCGGAACGTACAGAGAAGGTTCCTTTGTGGGACATCCAAACTTCGTAGCCAAATGTCGTCAACAAGGTGTAAATGCGTTCCAGCAGTTCTTCGATTCCGTAAACGGTCGAGGAAACGAGGATTACCGGCTTCTTTGAACCCTTGCTCATACCTTCCCTCCGATTATGTCAAGCGGCTCCTGCTATTATCCAGGATCAGCGCGGCTTCAGCTAACGAGCATCTCGTCGATCAATGAATTGATCTTTTTGGAATCGACGCTACCGTTTTCTCGTCGCGGGTCTCAATGAGCGTTCCCTTCGGACCGCCACCCTCCTCATGCGTCAGGGTGCCGAGTTTCTGCAGATCGGTGTCGGAGCCCTGGTGCAACACGACCACCTTCACTCTTCCCAGCCTCGGCGGCGGGAGTTCCGTTCCGCTGGATGCCCCTTCAGATCGTTTGTTGAAACTTGTCAAGGCACGAACCATATGGATGCTCTTACGAAGTGTCAAATGTCGAGACGCGACCCTTCGGGTCGCTCTTTAGATAATCTGGCTGTTGCCAGGATCAACCTCCAGAAGTTTTACGCTGCTGGGACCGCCGATGAACTGCCAGGTAGTACTGGTCGCCATGGCGGGAGTAATCAGAAAAAACAACTGAAACAGCACCCCCGCCCAGATCCTCATTATGACGCGCCTCGCATTCAATGTTACAAGCTGTCACCAGCCCCCTCCGCCGCTCCCATCAATAAGGTGCATAAGGCACCAGCGTCCCCTCCGCTCCTTATGACTTTTTTCCTGATATTGCAATTATTTGTTTAGGATCAAGCGTACATCAACTTTCCTTTGGGGGTCGGAATGGGCCTCCCTTGTTCCTCGGCTGTCTCAATCCACTCGGCAATGATTACCTCAGCGTTGGAGACAGCCTCCTGATAAGTTCGGCCATCAGCCATACAACCAGGAAGTTCTGGAACCTCCACAATGTATGCATGATCTTCGTTACTCCAGTAAATGATCATTTCATATTTCCAGTCCATACATTACTCCTCAATGTTCAGGCCGTACCTAAGGACAAGATCCCGGATTTGCTTCACTTGATACGGTTTCGCCATAGCGCCCTTTGGTTGTAGATTTACAATGTCCTCCACTCCTGCCCTGGAGAAAATGTGATGGTCGCCCCTGACCCGCTCCTCGAAACCCAAACGGCAGAGTAGCTGGCAAATACCATCGAAGGGCACGTTCGCGTCCCCCTTTTTCATAAGGACATGCTGGAGAAGTTTTTGATAACGGCCCATTCTATCATCTCCTGCTATCAATTTGTTTTTCTCACCACGCCGATAGCACCGCAGTGGCCTTTTTTGCCGCCGATGATGCGCTTGATAGGAAATTGCAGTTCTTTAACCCTTCTTTGCTCGACCTCACCCTATTTATACACTTTCATTTCCGGCAACTTTCTTAAAGGCCCCTTTTTGCCGGCAAAAACACACTTCTAAGGCTTAAAATTGGGTCGTTTTTGGCGTATTTGTCCGTGAATACGACATGTCTGGCGAGGGGGACGTAGTTTACTTCGTTCACTTGCCGTTAGAAACTAAACCAAGTAAACTACGTCCCCTTAGCTGGCCCGGGGCGAATTTTCGCCCGTTACTGCCCATTGCTGTTCCGGGTCGACCACTGGTTCATAGCTCCCCTTGACGGCGTCCGGGAGATCGAGACGCCTGCCGGTCAGCCATTCAAAAAGGAACCATATGCGACGGGAGTAGCTACCGGTCAGCTTCGCCCGCACAATTTCCTCGATCTCGGCGGGGCTCACTGCAGCGAAGAGGCGCTTAAGGACAGCGAGGTCGAGGCCCTCGTATTTCAGGGCAAAGGTAAGGTGCGCTTCTAGGTCGGGGGACGGAGCGTGACGCGGGGTCAGTATGCGCCATCCCGATTCGTTCCTTATTCGATGGCGTTCGCCCGTCGCGGAGAGCGTCCGTGGCAGTGGCACCCGCAGACCGTAGCCGTCGATGAGCGCAGCGTAGCCGGCTGGCGTAGCTCTTTCAGGTAGCGCCAGTTCGTGAAAAACCGTCACACACCCTGAAAAACGATGTAGATTTGACCTGTCCGTCGAAAACATCTTCTCCGCCGTGAATTACGACTCGAATTCGCCACACCCATGAAAAAACGATGATATGTCATGAAAAACTATTTTGCAACCGCATCTTCTGAGAAAAGTGGGTCTAGACCTTGAATATGGGAAATTATGACCGATGAGACGCTGCCGACTTGAATCTGGTCTGGCGCAGGTCTGGCCCTTGGGGTCAAACCTACGTTGGGGGGAAAGGATCGGCAAGCGGAATCTACTCAACGTTCGGGTAAAAAAAAAGGCCAGGTCAAAGACCTGGCCGTAATTTTCTATTTGGAGCGGGAAACGGGATTCGAAGACCTCCATCGAAAAAACCTTAACATTAAATATCCAAAAAAACAACCTATTACTAATAAGTACCTGAATCTTCGATGTGTCTTAAGTCCATTAGAGTTCAGCTTAATTCAGGCAAAATTATCGGGTGTAGCGACAGTTCAGATACAGGATGGGGTCTCTATCTAGGCCGTGAGAAGCACAAGGGCTGCTACAATGCATAATCTATTTATGGAGTAATGGGCTCGTCTGCGAACTCCTGGGTAAGTGGATTTGGCTGGTTCTGCTCCTCATCAATTACGGCGCAAATTATTTGAGGTTGATCCTCTAACTCAGCCTTAACTTTGTTAATTTCAGTCTCTCCTTGAACCTTATTTTCCTCGGCGTTACGCTTTAGTTCTTCAGCAAATGGATAGCCATAAATGTCATTATAAGCGGCAAGAAATTCTTTTGTCTGTCTAAAATACTTAAAAAGAGGCCAGTCGTGATATGCATGCTGGAAAACATATTCACCTTTTCTACCTATACGCTGCATTATGCTTCCAGCTTCTGCATAGTTTTCTTTCAAAATCTGATACGCTAGTTTAAAATCGTAACACAAAGCAGACCAATTTTCTTTGTCTACGACTCGACTGGCTTCTTTTTTATTACCAGAAAAAGCCAATGCCAAAACATAATTTATTACCATAATCAGCCTTAACGGTTCTTCGTCATATTTTTGCAAATTGGTAGCAAATTCTCCAGCCATAATTGCGCACTCCCATTCTTCGTTGACAAGGAAATCATACTGAATTCTTTGGAGATTATGCTCCGAAGATTTAAGTTCATCCTCAAATAGCTTGCGCCACAATGTTTGGCCAAGTTTCAAACCCACTTCTATCATTATATTGCAGGTTTTTTCTATATAGTCTGGTGTCAATCTTAGTTTTTCACCCACCTTGACGTCATCCCCAAACTTGCAACCTTCTGAATCACATATCTTAATGTACTGTTCACTTATAAGACCATCGCAATGTGTTAATAGGTTACGCCTTTGACTGCACTCAACAAATCTAGACCAGTTTTTGAATTTTTTCAGCTTGATGTCAAACTTTCTTTCAAGTAAAGCAAACTGTTCGACATAACTTTCACGCCTGAATGACTCAATTTCGTTCTGCAATATTATCCATTTTATTTCATCGAGTTTCCCATACTTCAACATTTCGGAAATACTCATACTTCTATTAATACTGTTGAACAATTCAGGCTTTTTCAAATAAATCGCTGTAAGAAGTTCACCAGTAAAGGCATCGAACGCACTGAATAAGCTGAGGAAAAGGCCAATAGAGAGAGTTCCAACTAGCTCCGAGTGCTCTACTCTATCGAGCTTTTTGCTTGCCTCTACTATATTACTCATAGCGATCACGTTATCAATTTCATTTTCGCTATCAATAAAATACAGATTTTCAGAAATTATTTCTTGATTAGCTTCTATTTGATCGATTTTCCATTTTGCTGCCTTTGGAATGAATGTTGAAGCACCAAATGAAATATCCGAAACACGTAATATAAAAGAATCAATAGCCAATGCTATTGCATGAGGTTTTTCATCTTCTGTTTTATCTCTTACTACTTTACTACTTTTTTGCCTAACATCTCCTTGGTTATCAACCTTGTCTTCTTCAACCACTAATTGGTCAGTGTTATGGCCTTCACCAGCTTCACCATTCTTTGGTTCTGAATCACACTGAGTTTGGCATAAACCTTCACTCATTTTAAAAGCCCCCTTTAAATTGTTAAACAAATTAGTGTCAGATTATAGCAGCATTCAATATTTCAAGAATTCGGAATTGCTGGCATTCCCTGCATCAGTGAAAGCTGGTGTTAAAAAAGCACACCACTCCATACCACATTAATTAAATAATATAAAGCGGATTTTCTCAATATCATTAAGGCGAAAGTGCTCAGGTTGAATTCATGTCTTGAGTGTCACCATGCTCGAACGAATCTCATTATTACAGACACTTACAGAAGCCAGCTACAAAGACGACCAAGATCAACTTGACAACCAACTGATATTATTCAGTTAAACGTTGGGACGCTAGTGGTAGCAAAAGTAAGGCTGGACAAGTGCCGTTCTATGGTCTGCCACGATGGACACAACATGACCTTAGAAGAACAGCGAGAACTCACATGGCTAGGATAGGCATATCAGATGAACATGCCGAGGCAATTCTTAATCATGTTAAACAAGGTGTAGTTGGTGTACAACAAATACAAGTACCAAGAAGAGAAGAAAGCTGCGCTTATGAAGTGGGAAGCAGAGCTATTAAAGTTAATAAAGTAGTGAACATTATGCAGCAATACACCACACAAGGAGAAGTACAGCCATGTTAATGAAACGTACAGACATCGTAGAAGCAACCGGCCTTTGCTACACCACCATCTACAACATGGAGAAACAGGGGCAATTCCCTGCAAGACGGCAACTGACACCGGGGCGCGTAGCTTGGCTAAGGTCAGAGGTAGAAGCATGGATCAACTCAAGAGCAGCATTGCCCAATGAACCAGCAGCAGAGCTTGAAGAGCTGTCTTGCTTTGGCTGTTCCGATCCGTGCGCCCTTGACGATCCGAAAGGGATCATACCGGCGTCATGCGTGCTCTACGCGACATAGCACCCCGCCCACCTGGATAGAATGGCCCCTCCGCTCACCCGGCAGGGGCTTTTTTGTGCCTGCCTCTCAATCCGGCTTCCATATTTCGCACACAGCAGGCGAACGACACCCGACAAAGGGATAGGCATAGGCCACAGCTACAGAACGGCCTACAGCGCAAATGCAGAACGCAAACATTCCAGAAGCTGCATATAGTGAAAAAGGATAGATAATAGGCGCTTGATGTGTTATCCATTTGCCAACAGCTTACACTTCATTACACCCCTCACTTACCCAAGAGGCGTCTTGCATTTCATAGATATGTTTTAGGTGGATACTTCCACTTAGAGAACATGCCCATTTCAAAAGCTTTATACGGGGAATCCTATGAGAGCTATTTTACTTTTGTTTTTACTTATAGCCCTACCCTTAAACGTTTACTCTGGAGAATTCACATTCAACCCCTCAAGCAAACATCCACAAAACTCAGATAACGCATTCAGTCCAGGCAATTACCAAATAGCAATCAAGGTAATTAATCCAGTAATTGACCCAGGTGAACTTCTCACAATGGAAGTGTACATTACTGGCTATGGCACAATAAAAGGTTGCAAACTATCTAGCTACCCATCATCTGACTTATTTGATTCAGAACATTCTGAGATAATTCATGGTTTAAAGATCAGTGGGGACAATAAAATAATTTCTTTTGGAAGTGACCGAAACACTAATGGAGCCAATGGCTTTGTAATATCTTTTAGTGGTTACACGAATGGTCTATGGGAAAATAACTCAACGTTTTTTGACGTATCAGATGGGAACCCACCTATAATCATGACTGAAAGAAGGAGCATGTCAGCCCCAGTCACATTAAATCTAAAATCAAATAGCTACATTAAACCTGGCAACTATAACTATTCTTTCAACTTAACTTATTACAACGGGGTGGAATGGAAAGGCGACAAGCATCAGATAGAATTTACTGTTAGAAATGTATTGCAACGCAATGAGATATTTATAGCAACAATTGGATGCATAGCAGCAATTGCAACCATCTTGCCGCCAACCATCCAGCTTGGACAATGGGCCACCAATGTACGTAAAAGACGAAAACCAAAGCGTGCAAGCTAGACCTTTAAGTCTTTAGGTAGTTCCGTGCAATAATATTCTTGACGGCTGTTGCTGTCCACGGATGGCGAGGGGGACGTAGTTTACTTCGTTCACTTGCCGTTAGAAACTAAACCAAGTAAACTACGTCCCCTTAGCTGGCCCGCGCCATTCAGGCGGAGGAGGTGACAACCATGCCGAAGTTTATAGATGCCCATCCCATGAAGCCCTTCACGGCGGACGAGCTGAACAAGTTGCAGAAGGCGCAGCCGGACGAGTTCGGGGTCACGCACCACGACATCCTGTTCAGCGAGAAGGACAACAAGATCTTTTGCGTGCTAGACGGCCCGAACGCCGAAGCGATCGGGTCTGGCGAGGGGGACGTAGTTTACTTCGTTCACTTGCCGTTAGAAACTAAACCAAGTAAACTACGTCCCCTTAGCTGGCCTTCCCACCTGTTGAATTTCGAGGCTCAATCCCTTCAACCTTTCGGCTTACGGCCTACCTGCCTGCTGTCCTACGCTTAAAGCTCGACGTTACCGCCAAGCCTCCAAGGACTCGCTGCCCGGTGGCTGGCCTGCCTTCCGGGGCGGGAATCTCACCCGCTAGACTATGCGACCTT
>Ga0209317_1002952_pt1 | contig 11458 bp, 7 predicted proteins | sample RifGroB2_FD_183994 | JGI IMG/M metagenome (GOLD analysis project Ga0209317, IMG submission 183994) | Soil microbial communities from Rifle, Colorado, USA - Groundwater B2 (SPAdes) (version 2) | ecosystem: Environmental > Terrestrial > Soil > Unclassified | place: Rifle, Colorado | collected...
CAATCCTCGGCCTTGGTGGGGGAATGCTCAACCTCCCGGCCTACATGGGAGTGCATGGCTTCCTGAATGGGTTTCTCATCCCCATAACGGGCTTCAGCACGGCCCATCCGTCCACCATGATGGAGATAATCCTTCAAGTGGTAGCCGCAGCCGCCTCCCTGCTGGGCCTTGGACTGGCCTGGCGGCGCTATGTAGGGACACGGCGCGCCAGCGTGCTGGTCCGGGAACAGGAAGAATCTGGATTCTCAGCCTTTCTCCGCAACGGGTGGCAGCTTGACGAGCTTTACCGCCTGCTGTTTATCCGCCCCTTTGTCCGGCTTGCCCGCTTTCTGTGGAAGTGGGTCGATGAAGCCGGGATCGACCGTTCACTTGATGGTCTGGCTCATTTCGTGGGCCGTCTGGCATACCTCCCATCGGCCTGGAGCACCGGCCGCGTGGCCACATCTTTGTTCGGCCTGGCCGGCGGGGTCGCTGTGATCCTGCTCTATTGTGCATGGGTGCTTTTATGAGCATCCCGATACTGACCATCCTGGTATTCCTCCCCCTGGCAGGCTCTCTTTTGCTGATCCCGGTCTGGCGCTGCCGTACCTTGATGCAGCCGATCGCTCTGGGGGTGGCGCTGAGTGAACTGGCCTTGGCACTCTGGCTGTACGTCTCGTGGAAGGGGCTGTCAGCGGCAGCACTTCAGCCCGGCTTCCTGCTGGTGGAAGACACCTCCTGGATCCCCACGTTCGGTATCCGCTATACCCTGGGCCTGGACGGGGTATCATTGCTGATGATCATGCTCACCGCCATCGTCTTCTGTGTCGGCCTCACGGTATCATGGAATTCCATCAAAGAGAAAACAGGCCTGTTCCTGGCCATGATGCTGATCATGGAGTCCGGCATCATGGGAGTCTTTCTGGCCTTGGACCTAGCCTTGTTCTACCTGTTCTGGGAGATGATGCTGATTCCGATGTTTTTCCTGATCGGCATCTGGGGACACGGGAGACGCCTTTATTCCACAATCAAATTTTTCCTCTTCACCATGTTCGGCTCCCTGCTGATGCTGCTGGCGATTATCGCCCTGCACCTGCTGCATGCCCAACAGACCGGCACACCCAGCTTTGAACTGCAGGAACTTCTGAAAACCGATCTTCCGCTGGAAACGCAACTCTGGCTGTACGCCGCTTTTTTTCTGGCCTTTGCCATCAAGTTCCCGCTTTTTCCGCTCCACACCTGGCTGCCTGACGCCCACACCGACGCCCCCACCGCGGGAAGCGTCATCCTGGCCGGCCTGCTGCTGAAGACCGGCAGCTACGCCCTTGTCCGCTTTGGCTATACGCTTTTTCCCCTGGCGGCCCAGATGATGACACCGCTACTCTACACCCTGGCATTGATCGGTATCTTCTATGCCTCGCTGGTTGCCTTTGCCCAGCAGGACATGAAACGGCTGATCGCCTATTCCAGCATCGGCCATATGGGGTACGTGGCCATCGGCATTGCAGCCTGGCAGCCGGTGGCTTTGTCTGGAGCAATTCTGCAGATGGCCAATCACGGGATAACCACCGCAGCCCTGTTCTGCCTGGTCGGAATGCTTGACGAGCGGGCGCACACCCGTGAAATTGCGGCATTTGGAGGAGTGTGGGGCAAGATGCCGATCTGGTCCTTTTTCTTCCTCCTTTTTGCCGTTACCGCCATGGGAGTTCCGGGCCTGAACAGTTTTGTGGGAGAATTTCTGATTTTGGCCGGAACAATGAAAAGTTCGCCGCTGGTGGCTGCCCTGGCATTCTGCGGAGTCGTACTGCCCTTGATCTACATGGTCCGCCTGGTGCAAGAGGTGGTCTTCCAGAAAGAGCGCCAGCCGCTCTCACTGGAAGACCTCAATCCGAGAGAGATCAGCGTGCTTGTCGTGCTGGCCCTGCTGAATGTCTGGGTGGGCATTCACCCTGCTCCACTGCTGGAGATGCTGCACGGGCCGGTGCAACTGTTGACAGGAGGATTGCCGTGACAGCGGATGACCTGTTTGCCATCATGCCGCTGCTCATCCTTTCGGGAGGCAGCGTGCTGCTGCTTCTGGCTGGTGTGGTTCGGCCCGGGGGATATCTGTATGGCATCGCCGGTGCCTTTGCTGCGGCCGCACTACTCTGGAACGTGGCCGTGCCGGGGGATGCAGTCATGCCCGGCTTGACAATCACTTCATTCTCCCGCTACTTTTCAGCCTTCCTTTATGGCACCGGGCTCGTGGCCCTGCTGCTTGCCTCGGATTACAGCCGCCGCCGGGGAATTACCGGCGAAGAATTCCCTGCAACTTTGCTATTCGCGCTTACCGGCATGGGTGCGGCCTGTGCGGCCAATAACCTGCTGATGCTCTTCATAGCACTCGAATCGTTCACCTTTGCCTTTTATATCCTGGTGGCCATTGAGCGTGATTCGGAGACCGGCGGTGAAGCGGGGCTTAAATATCTGCTCAACGGAACCCTGTCGGCGGCTCTCATGTCCATGGGCATCGCCCTGCTCTACTGCAGCCGCGGTACTCTTCAACTGGCGGAACTTGCCTCATTGCCGGCAACCGAGCCACTCTACCTTACCGGCAGCTGTCTGATCCTGCTGGGGCTGGCTTTCAAACTTTCCCTGGTCCCTGCCCATCTCTGGACCCCGGATGTATATCAGGGCGCGCCCGCACCGGTAACCGCGCTGCTCTCCACAGCCTCAAAGGCAGCCACCCTGGCAGCATTGCTGCTCTTCATCCCGCTTGTGAATGGCTGGCGCGGAATACACGACATCTTCTGGATGCTGGCACTGCTCTCACTTGTAAGCGGAAATCTGGCGGCCCTGCTGCAAAACAGCATCAAGCGCATGCTGGCCTGGTCTTCCATCGCCCAGATGGGGTATGTGGCACTTGCCCTTGCTGCAGCCCCGTCCGGCGGTAAAGCTTCAGCGGTTTTCTATGCCATTATGTATGCAGCGGCGGGACTCGCCTCTTTTGGAGCGGTCTCCCTGTTGTCTGACCGCAATGACCGGGATATACTTGAACAGTATCGTGGGCTCGGCTACAAAAGCCCCCTGGCTGGAGCTGCACTGGCTGTATCACTGTTTTCACTGGCCGGCATCCCGCCAACTGCCGGTTTCATGGCCAAATTCGCCGTATTCCGTTCCGCCCTCAGGAACGGAGAAACAGCATTGACCACTGTGGCCATACTGACGGCACTGGTGGCGGTCTTTTTCTATCTTCGGGTGGTGGTGACACTTTACATGAAACCTCCCGGAGAGCAGCCCGGTCCGGACGCGCCACTTACGGCTGCCGGCGTGGCTGCCCTGACTATTCCTACTCTGGTAACGCTCTTTCTGGGCGTCTATCCCCAACCACTGCTGGATCTGCTGACACATATTATGGCATGATCCGACAAAGGAGTTTTCTATGGCACGTTACCTCATTCTGCTTATCTGTCTGCTCTCCCTGACCGCCTGCAGCAGGGTACCCATCACCGGCAGGTCCCAGATCAACCTGATCCCCGGATCATCCATGCTCTCGATGAGCCTGCAACAGTACGACCAGTTCCTTAAAGAGAACAAGCTCAGCACTGATCAGGAGCAGACCCAGAAGGTCAAACGGGTGGGCGCCAAAATCCAGAATTCTGTGGAGCGCTATTTTGCTGCCGGCGGACTGAGCGAACATCTGGCAGGGTACAAGTGGGAATTCAATCTGGTTGAGGATAAACAGGTCAATGCCTGGTGCATGCCGGGCGGCAAGGTGGTGGTGTACTCCGGTCTGCTGCCTGTGGCAAAGGATGAGACAGGCCTGGCAGTGGTCATGGGACACGAGATTGCCCACGCCATTGCAGAACATGGCAATGAGCGCATGAGCCAGGGACTGCTGGCACAGTTGGGAGGGGTGGCCCTTTCAACAGCTCTGGCCACGAAACCGGCTCTGACACAGCAGCTCTGGATGACCGCCTATGGTGCCGGCGCGCAGTACGGAGCGATCCTTCCCTATGGTCGACTGCAGGAGAGTGAGGCTGATCAGCTGGGGTTGATCTTCATGGCCATGGCCGGTTATGACCCCCGTGAAGCGGTGGCATTCTGGGAGCGAATGGCAGCGCAAAAGGGGGGGCAGTCACCGCCGGAGTTCCTCAGCACGCATCCATCTGATGCGACCCGCATCGCAAACATCAAACGTCTGACACCCAAGGCAATGGAATATTATAAGAAATAATCTGGAAACAATACGAGAACGGAGGCCGGTGTGGCCTCCTTCTTGTTTTCTCAGAAAAACAGGGGGGCATTGGATCGCGGAATGATTCCTGCCCGTTCTGCTCGTTCCATCAGGCACCGGATAGCCTGCACACCTTCATCGCCAAGATCGGCAGAATAATCATTCACGTACAGGTTAATATGGGCTGCACAGACTTCGGAGCTCATTTCCTGGGCGTGTTCGCCAATATAACGTGCCGCCTCATCAGGATGGCTCCGCGCATATTCAACGCCGTCTCCCAGGGCGCGCTCGACCGCGTTTACAACTTCCTTGCCAAGAGCGCGACGGGCAACAATACCCCCCAGAGGGATCGGCAGGCCGGTCTCATTTTCCCACCACTCCCCGAGATCAAGCAGCTTGTGCAACCCAAAACCTTGATAGGTGAAACGCGATTCATGGATGATCAGGCCGGCATCGGCGTTCCCGCTCAGTACCGCGTCCATTATTTCATGAAAGGGCATCTCGATGAAGTTATGCAGGCCAGGATCAAAGAGGCGTAGCAGCAGCAGCGCTGTTGTATAACGTCCCGGCACGGCGATCGTCTTGCCCGCAAGGCCGGCTGGATCCATCTTTCCGGCAGCAATCAGCAGGGGACCACATCCCCGGCCCAAAGCACTGCCGGAGCGAAGCAGTGCATAGTCATCACGGATATGACCGAGTGTGTGATAGGAAATTTTACTGACATCCAGTTCACATTTAAGCGCCAGACGATTGAGTGTCTCCACATCTTCCAACCGCTCACGGTAGGCAAGGCCGCCCGTGTCTATCAACCCGTGAACCAGTGGGTAAAACATGAACGTATCATTGGGGCACGGGGAAAAACCGAGGGTAAGCTGCGTGGTCATACCAGCATCCTCCCGTCATCTATGAGCACATGTTCGCTTGCGTCCCCCATGATGGCTGTCAGAGTCGGCCGATAAAACACATAATCCTCATGAAAGGGAGCGCTGACGTTTCCTCCGAAACCGGTATTGTCACCCAGGGCAAGATGGATGGTACCAAGTATTTTTTCGGCCTCCAGAACGTTATCAGGTCGACTGGCCTTATCGTTTGTTCCGATACCCAATTCTGCCAGATTGCGGCAGGCTTCGTTCTCGGCAAACCGCTCTTCAAGTTTGCCGCGATGCGGGTCATTTCCGTCAATAGCTGTCACCCGTCCCTGCTCCACAGTCAGTCGAAGCGGTTCATCGAGCTTGCGTGTCGGTCCCCACTCAATCACCATAGTGCCGTGGCTTTTCCCTTCCAAAGGCGCAAAGTAAGCCTCTCCGGCCGGCAGGTTCCCAAAACTGCCGGCAGCTGTAAGCAACCCGTCATCCCCCCCAGCATGGCGCCCCTGCTTGCAGATCATCATATGCGTTCCGTTAGGAGTAGTGACGCGAATCCACTCGGCCCGGTTGATTGCCGCCACCAAACGTGCAGTGCGGTCTGCCAGGACATTCCAGTCAACGGCCATGGATGTCTGAAACATTTCCGGATCAAAATGAGGCAGACTCGCAAATCGAGCTCCTGCTGCATTGGCCAGGGCGCGGTAGCGGGTATGACTGGTGGAATTGTTGCTCATTGCTATAATCACATCGGCCACAGAATGCCGATGTGCCAGCACTATCTCCCGCGCTCTGCCAATGTCTTCAACACTGGCAGACTTTGTCAGCAGTCGGGCAAATAATCCGGCTGCATCCAGCTCACCTACCGCCTCGCTGCCGAAAGTTTCCCTCCAGAGGGCTTCAGGAGGCTCCACACCTGATGCTTGGGTTGCAGGGAACTCAACAAAGGATGCGTTTCCCCAGCTATCTGCGGCGAATTCAGCTGCCTGACGTGCAGTGGAAGGCAAGCGCTGCCTCCGGTCCTGCTCTGCATCGGACAAGATTTCATCAGGGCGGATCGTATCACTGAACACCAGTACCCGCTCCCGAGGTTGAATTCCCATATTGACTTCAAAAAGAGATCGGAAAGCTCCATCAAGATTATTCATGCCACCCTCCCCTTTGATTATATATCTCGAAACAAATAAATTATTTTTAACGCCCCTGCCCGTACAAAGATCAACCACGAGAGGTCAGTATTGATGCGGAAGTTCTTCTATATCACAGAACAGGAAAAGTGGGAATGAATGGAAAGCAAAGATAAGCCTATACTTTTTCCCTTGATTTCTGTTTTGCTCTTATGATAAAAATGCATACTGTATACAATTTTCAACCCACTTTTTCAACTACAATTACAGTTACTTAACCCTGCATTCTCAGGGGGCTGGTTTTCGGAGGTTCGTGTGGCTCAGGTAGTCTTTTCCACGTGGGGTAGAAATATAGTTGACAACAGGAACGTTTCCGGAGAACCAGCAGCTGTAAGCTTCAAGCTTCCAGTCGCGTTTGACGGTGAACGTCCCCTGCGCAGTTTCATGGGATGGGATGGCCTCATTCTGTTTGACAAAAGCATTGATGTTCCGGCCATGGCGGCCGAATACATGAAGCGCGTCCAGAAACTTTTCTGCTGCGGAAGATGCACACCGGGTAAAAAAGGTACAAAAGTGCTGATGGATCTGCTTCAGGACGTTCTGGACGGTAAAGCCAGCGAAACCGATCTGGACACTGTTGCTGATTTGACGGACGTACTTAAGCATTGCAAATGCACCCTCTGCCAAAGCGCTACGACACCTGTGCTCGATGCAGTCACACACTTCCGCGATGATTTCCTGGCTTATATCCATGGCAAACGCACACCTGGCACCCAGAGCTATATCCATAAACTCACCGCACCCTGCATGGACAAGTGCCCCGCACACATCGATATTCCAGGCTATATTGAAGCCATAAAAAATTATCAGTTCGGAGATTCTCTGGCTACCATACGGGAAAGCATGCCTCTTCCCTCAGTATGCGGCCGGGTCTGTCCCCATCCCTGTGAAACCGCCTGTCGCCGAAAAAATGTGGATGAATCCATCAACATCATGGTTCTAAAACGTTCGGCATCAGATTACGAATGGCTGCACAAACTGCAACCACCAATGAAACCAAAACCTCAAAAAAGCAAGACAGTCGGCATTGTCGGGGCAGGTCCTGCCGGATTGGCCTGCGCATATTACCTGGCCCTGGAAGGCTACCGCTGCACAATTTATGAAGCACTTCCGGAAGGCTTCGGCGGCGGAATGATTGCAGTCGGCATTCCAGCCTACCGCATGCCGCGCCACACCCTGCAACGTGACATCGATATCATCGCATCCATGGGCGTTGAAATCGTTTACGACTGCCGCATCGGCAAGGACATTTCACTACCTGAACTGAAAAAGAAACACGATGCTGTTTTTCTGGCCCCTGGCGCTCACCGTTCTAAACCAATGGGAGTTGAAGGGGAAGACAAAGGCTACAAGGGCTTTCTTCCTGGCGGGATAGACTTTCTGCGTGAAGCCTATATGGGCAAACCAACCGGCATGGGTAAAAAAGTTTGCGTTGTCGGCGGCGGGAACACGGCTATTGACTGTGTCAGGGTTGCCCTGCGTGAAGGAGCAGAAGAATCAATTCTGCTTTACCGCCGTTCCCGCAAAGAAATGCCGGCTGATGTCTGGGAGGTGGATGGCGCTGACGAAGAAGGTGTCAAATTTGAATTTCAGGTTTTGCCCACCAAAATAATAGTTGACTCCAATGAACAAGTTACCGGTGTTGAATGCGTACGCATGGCAATGGGTGAGCCTGACGCATCTGGCCGTCGCCGCCCGGAACCGGTACCGGGCAGCGAGTTTATCGTTGAATGCGATACAGTCATACCAGCCATCGGTCAGGATCCGGATCTAAGCTTTATACCAAGCGATATGGGCATCGACATCACCAAATGGAACACAGTTGTTACCAAATACCTGCCGCTGAAGGATGCAGCTGGCAAGGACCTCAAGGACGGCATGGGCAACCCGCTTTCGCGCTCCTTGATTACTGACTGTGACGGCGTGTTTGCCGGTGGTGATGCAGAAATTGGTCCGCTGACGGTGGTAGCTTGCGTCGGCAATGCACACAGGGCCTCCTTTGTCATCCAGCGCTGGCTAGAAGAAGGAAAAGCGTATCTGAGCGAGGAAGATATTTTTGAGGATCTGTTGACCTACCTGGGCGTGTACGACAAGAATGAGAATGTCGCCTGCCTGGATGCAGCAGGTCGCGCCAGTCAGAAAGAAGTACATGGCAGAGAGCGTGCCGCCAAAGGAAACTATCGTGAAGTGGAACTGGGCTTCAGCGATGTCACGGCTCAGGCCGAGGCTGACAGATGCCTGAGATGTTACCGCATGGCGCTTGTTACGCTGTAACCCTGCTGCTGCAAAAACGGCAGCCGTCAATCTTTCATCATGTTTGCTAATCGATCGTATTTGAAATAATTGGAGATATGAAGGCATGGCACACACAGAGTCCAGTGATACTAAAACGACGGCGACACTCACCATTGACGGCCGGCAGGTAACGGTTGCAACGGGCAGCACAATCCTTGAAGCAGCCAAAAAGCTGGGAATTGATATTCCGACTCTCTGTTGGCTCAAGAAGGTCTCCACCACCGGTGCATGCCGTATCTGTGTAGTTGAGATCGAAGGGGTTGCACTTCCGCAAACCGCCTGCAACACTCCGGTAAAGGATGGGATCAGCGTAACAACCTCGACCCCCAGACTGGAAGAGATCCGCAAAAAAACGATGGAACTGATGCTGGTCAACCATCCTCTTGACTGTCCGGTATGTGATGCCGCAGGAGAATGCAGCCTGCAGGATTCATGCTACGATCTTCAGGTAACCAAAAACAAGTACGGTGCCGCCCCGGACCCCCTCCCAATCCATTATGACTGGCCACTGATCGAAAACTGCACTACTCGCTGCATCCTCTGTGAAAAATGCACCAAAGTCTGCCATGAGATCGTTGGTGCCGATGCCATTGTGATCAAAAGTTGCGGTGACAGATCGGTCATAGATACACCTGACGGCACACTGCTTGACTGCGATTTTTGCGGAAACTGCATCAACGCCTGTCCGACAGGAACTCTACTTAGCAAGCCTTTCAAATTCCGTGGCCGTCCCTGGACGTTTGACGTGACCCCGAGCATCTGCGGTTTCTGCTCTTCCGGATGCCAGATAGAATATCATTCACGTAACGGACGTATCGAGAGAGTAACCAGCTCGGATGAAGGTTACAACAAAGGCAACCTCTGCATCAACGGACGCTTTGGCTATGCAGCGTTCAACTCTTCCGGCAGGCTGACAACACCACTGCATACTGATGCCGCCGGCAATCAGCAGAAAAGCTCATGGGATCAGATTTTGGGCATAGCAGCAGGCAGACTCAAGGAAATCATTTCCGCCAACGGCAGCGACTCAGTTGCAGGCATCGGTTCTCCCAGGGTCACGAATGAAGAAAATTACCTCTTCCAGAAATTCATGCGCGGTGCAATCGGCACTAACAACATTGATTCAGAAGCTCGCCTAGGTTACTTCCCGGCGCAGATCATTCAAAATGATATGCTCGGATATAGTGGCGGGACCCAGGGCATGGCCGCTATTGAGAATGCCTCTGCAATTGTTGTAATTGGCGCCGACCTCAAAGCAGAATCACCCGGCTTTGCCTATCGCGTGATCCAGGCTGCTACTAAAAATGATGCCACCCTGGTATTGGCAACCACGCGCGTCACCTCAATGAACAAATATTCCAATGAATTTCTTCAATACCGCCCCGGCAGCGAAGTTTTCCTTGCCCTTGGACTCTGTAAGGCTGTGCGCGCAGAGGGCCTGGAAAATACAACATTCATCTCCCATAACACTGTCGGAGCCGAATCACTGGTCACTTCTCTTGATGCTCTGTCCTTCGAACAGATCACCGAAGTCACCGGCATTACTGAAGCGGAACTACGGCAGGCTGCCCGACTCATCTGCAAAGGTGGACAGACTGCAGTAATCTACGGCGCTGAAATAATGCGTGCTGCAGACGCAATCAATGCTGTTACCGCAGTAGTCAATCTGGCGCTGCTGACAGGGGCTGTTGGCTCCACCGGCACAGGAATCTTTCCGCTTGACGAGAAAAACAATACCCAAGGAATGCTGGACATGGGTGTCTGCCCTGAATATCTACCCGGATATCATACCTATGGGCATGCCGCTACTACATTTGGATCCGCTTGGAACTGCACTGTGCCGTCCGCACCTGGCAAAAATCTTTTTCAAATTATCGAAGCAATTGAAAAAGGTGAAATAAAAGCCCTTTACGTAATAGGCACCGACCTGCTACACATCATGCCTGACTACAACCGCATACTCAAAGCGCTTCAGAAGCTCGACCTGCTTATCGTTCAGGACCTGTTCCTGACAGAGACCGCTCGTTTGGCACATATCCTACTGCCTGCAGCGACAGCTGCTGAAAAATCAGGTTCGTTTACTACAGTAGATAACCGTTTACAATCCTTCTACAAAGCTGTCTCTCCAGCCGGCCTGGCTCATACTGATGCTGACACCATTACCCGGTTGCACAATCTTGTTGCACCAGTACCAAACATAGCCACTGGCGACATTAACGCCGTGCATAAAGAGATCACTGCCTTGACCGGGTTGTACACCGAAGTCTGCGAAAAGAGCGGTTGCAGCATAAGTCGAGTTTCATCAAGAGTCGAATTCGCTGACAAAAAAGCAGCTTTCAAAGCTGTTACCCCTGCAGCTCCTGTAAATGCGAAGGGCCATACCCTGACTCTCGGCACCATTCTGCGTCATAACGGTTCCCTGACTACATGGTCGGAGAACAATCTCACTGTTGCTCCAGAGGCATATGTCGAAATATCCGGTGGAGACAGTGTAAAACTGCTATCAGCAACCGGTAGCTGCATTCTTAAAGCAAAGATCTCTTCTGCCATGCAGCCAGGCCTGCTCTTCGCACCTGTTCATTTCAGGGAAATTCATCTAAACCAACTTACCAACAGTTCAGGTAGAACTGTAGCTGTCACCGTCCAGAAAGCCTGATCCAAGAATTCATTTTAAATTTGTGAAACGCCGCGCTTGCGCGGCGTTTCTTTTTGGTACAGTATAAAAACATGAGCTGGAACATTAAACAGAAACTCCGTTCTTTGTTAAAAGCAGAGACCAACCTTTGCACCCACGGTCACTCGCGTGGCGGGCAATTGAACATATGCATCGTATCACCAAGCCGTTACCAGACAGGTATGAGCAGTCTGGGCTTTCAAACCGTATATTCACTTTTGGCCTCATCTGGGGGCATCCATTG
>Ga0209317_1002954_pt1 | contig 11445 bp, 10 predicted proteins | sample RifGroB2_FD_183994 | JGI IMG/M metagenome (GOLD analysis project Ga0209317, IMG submission 183994) | Soil microbial communities from Rifle, Colorado, USA - Groundwater B2 (SPAdes) (version 2) | ecosystem: Environmental > Terrestrial > Soil > Unclassified | place: Rifle, Colorado | collected...
CGTCGAGCCCGGACTCAAGGAACCGCTTGCGCCATTTATACACTTAATTTGTGGAGGTCTCGAGAGAGGCCGCGATTGATTCAACGCTCTCTCCCGCTCCACTTTTCAGCACGATGCGAGCGCGCGCAATGCGCGGCTTTGAGGTGTCTTGTGGGACCGTAGCAGTGCTTTGAGTGCTCGACGGTCTGCTTCTGCCAATACCATGTTTTCTTGTGGTCGCGCCATGGCGCGACTTTAACATAGATTGGAATTTTATAAAATAACTAAACGCGCAGTGCACTAGCTGCTACAACACAAGCAAAAGGGACATGGACATGATCAACGTCGGAGTAATCGGATACGGTTACTGGGGCCCGAATGTGGCGAGAAATTTCAGCCAGACTCCAGGCGCCCGGGTAATTGCAATCAGTGATGCGGATGAGGTCTCGCTGCGGCGCGCTGAGCAAGCCTACCCTGGGGTACGGATGGTACAGGACAGCGCTGATTTGGTTATGGCGAGTGACCTCGACGCCATTGCCATTGTCACGCCGGTTTCATCACATTTCGAAATAGCCAAGGCCGCGCTTGCAAATGGTAAACATGTCTTCGTGGAAAAACCATTTACAGCCTCAGTAGCGCAGGCGGAGCAATTAATAGAACTGGCAGAAAAAAAGCGGCTCAAGATAATGGTTGATCATACCTTTCTCTTTACTGGTGCAGTGAAAAAAATCAAGGAACTCATCGACGACGGCGTACTTGGAGATTTGTACTATTTCGATTCTATAAGAGTAAACCTTGGCATGTTTCAAAAAGATGTAAATGTTGTCTGGGATCTCGCGCCACATGACCTCTCGATCATGGACTATCTGATCGATAAAGAACCGACCGCGGTCATGGCAACTGGTATTGCACATTTTAACAATGCTTTGGAAGACGTTGCGTATATCACTATATATTTCCCTGGCAATGTTATAGCCCATCTTAATGTGAATTGGCTTTCGCCCGTTAAAATACGGACAACACTGATTGGAGGGCAGAAGAAGATGTTGGTCTGGAACGACCTAGTGAGTGATGAGAAAATAAGGGTCTACGATAAAGGGGTAGACGGGTTGGGCGATATAGAAGGCGAGTACAAAGAAAAAAAATACGGGCTCCGGGTGAGCTACAGAAGCGGCGACATGTGGGCGCCGAGGGTGAATCAGGTCGAGGCGCTCAAGGGGGAGGCCGCCTACTTCGTAGATTGTATCAACAACGACGTGACCCCGAAAAATGATGGTAAAGCTGGGCTGCGGGTCGTCCGCATGCTTGAAGCAATAATAAGATCCTTAAAACTAGGCGGAACGTTGGTCCGTATTTAGCAATCCACGCAGAATAGTACGGAATCGACGGCGTGGGAGGAGGACAGGACATGGAATCTTATTTAGCTGTTTCTGCTGACGTGAAATTCGGTGAAAACGTGCGGTTGGCAAAGTTCATAAATTTGTACGGCTGTATTATTGGTGATAACACAAAGGTGGGTGCATTTGTGGAGGTGCAAAAGAACGCGAGGATCGGGAAAAACTGCAAGATCTCAAGCCACACCTTTATCTGCGAAGGTGTGATTGTGGAAGACAATGTCTTCATCGGTCACAACGTAACCTTTATTAACGACCTTTATCCCAAGGCAACAACACCTGGTGGAGAATTGCAGACTGAAGAGGATTGGGCCTGCGGCGTAACTCTCGTGAAACACGGGGCCTCGATAGGATCAAGTTCTACATTGTTATGTGGGGTCACAGTAGGAGAACACTCAATTATAGGTGCGGGAAGTGTTGTGACTAAGGACGTACCTCCATTCTGTATCGTAGCTGGAAATCCGGCGCGTATTTTACGAAAAATCAACAAGGAGAAAAACAATGAGAGTGCCATTTCTCAATCTCAGGGCACAGTATGACACAATAGCGCAGGAGGTGGAGCAGTCCATAAAGGAAGTGCTGGAAAACTGCGCGTTCTCTGGGGGACCCTACGTCGAGTGCTTTGAGGACGAATTCGCCTCGTTTTGCGGTTGTAGTCGAGCCGTGGGGGTTGGTAGCGGTACAGAGGCACTATGGCTAGCTCTTTTGGCTCTCGGTGTAAAAACGGGAGACGAGGTTATTACCACCCCGAACAGCTTTATCGCAACCGCTGAGGCGGTTTCGCTTTGTGGCGCCGAACCGGTGTTTGTGGACGTCGATGAGGCAAGCTATACCATGGACCCACAACAGTTGGAGCGCGCCATTACTCCGCGAACTAGGGCGATCATACCAGTGCATCTTTTCGGGCAGATGGCGGACATGGACCCGATCGTTGCTATCGCCAGCAGGAATGGGATAGCCGTAATAGAAGATGCCTGCCAAGCTCATGGCGCCGAGTACAAGGGGAGACGGGCAGGTTCCATAGGTGATGCAGGTTGCTTTAGCTTTTACCCAGGCAAAAACCTGGGTGCGTATGGAGAGGCTGGGTGTGTGGTTACCAGTAATCAGCAACTGGCGGATAGGGTTATGATGCTGCGCGATCATGGTCAATCTCGCAAGTATTATCATGAAATTGTGGGTATCAACGGTCGAATGGACGGCATACAAGGGGCTATTTTGAGCCTGAAACTGAAATATCTGGATATGTGGAACAATGCCCGCAGACAGCACGCAATTTTATATGGACAACTGTTGGACGGGGTCTCCGTCACAATGCCGAAGGAGATGCAGTACGCTAAGCATGTCTATCACGTTTACGCTGTTCGCTCGATAGGGAGGCAGAGGATTATTGATGCGCTTTCGGAAAGCGGAATCTCCTGCGGGGTGCATTACCCTGTCCCAATTCACCTGCAAGTAGCCTACGCCTCGCGCAGTGAGCGGGCAGGAACTTACCCTGTTGCTGAACGTTGCGCTGAAGAATTTGTTTCACTCCCCATGTTTCCTGAACTAACAAAAGACCAAATTGCCTTTATTTGCGGGGAATTTAGGCGATTAGCTTCAGCACCAGTAGTCGCGATATGACCAAACTGGACACAAAAGTAGCGGTGGTTAATCCGCTCATAAGCCAGCATTGGAACGAGATGCTCTTGAACTGCGATGGTGCCAATATCTTTCATTCTTCTAACTGGGCGCGGTTGCTTATCGATAGTTATGGCTACCATCCCAGGTATTTCACTGTTTCGGAGCAGGGAAGATTTAAAGGCTGTTTGCCGGTCATGGAGGTTAACAGTATGCTTACCGGTAGACGTGGCGTTTGCCTTAGCTTTTCCGATTATTGTGGCGCGTTACTCCAAGAGCCGGAAGATTTTCCACGATTATTCGATAGGATAATCGAATTCGGTAGAAAGAATGGTTGGCGCTATGTGGAGTTTAGAGGTGAGGGATTTCTCAATGGTGAACTGCCGGCAAAGGTGTTTGTTCATCATTCGCTGGACTTGATAAATGATGAGCGACAAATGCACACGCGCTTGAGGGAGAGCACAGCAAGGAACATTCGCAGGTCGGAGAAGGAGGGGGTTACCGTGAGGATATGCCGGTCATTGAAGGGTGTGAAGGATTTCTATCGTCTGCACTGCCTGACGCGCAGGCGGCATGGGATTCCACCGCAATCAATCGGTTTCTTTGAAATGTTGCATAAGTATGTGATTTCAATGGGGTTTGGATTTACGGTATTGGCTAGCAAAGGGGAGGTTACGGTGGCAGGGGTGATTTGCCTCCATTTTGGTAATAACGCCGTATATAAATATGGCGCCTCCGATGACAGATATCAGCATTTGCGTCCAAACAATTTAGTTCTGTGGGAGGCGATAAAAAAATGCGCGCGTGAAGGCTTTCGATCGTTCAGTTTGGGGCGAACAGATCTTGATAACGAAGGGCTTCTGGCATTTAAGAACGGCTGGGGAGGGGCGAAAAGCATCCTCAACTATTACAAATATGACTTCGCGACAAATAACTTTATTTGTGCCCCGGAGCAGGACCTAGAGGTATACCGGAAGGTACTTAGACAATTGCCAATCGGTGTCCTTAGGGTGCTAGGAAAGATGGCATACCGCCATATGGGATAACGGAGAGGTGAACTTTGACCTGTTCGTATTGGTCGACCAGTTGCCGTGCTGAAACAACAACCCGTCGTGACGGAACTAGATAGGGGAGAAGATTATGAATGCGGTAAAAATTGTGTCGTCCATTGTACTGGTATTAATAGTGGGATGTTCCTCGTCGATAACTGGGAGAACAATAGTGTTCCAACCACCGACTTATCCTGTCACAGAGTACAGGATCCAGCCAGGAGATCAACTCGATATTAAACTTTTTTATAATCCGGAATTGAATGAGCAACTGACCGTTCGGTCGGATGGTCGAATTACTTTACAATTAATTAATGATATCGTAGCTGCAGGCTTGACTCCCGCTGAACTCACGACACTTTTGAATAAGGCGTATGTGACCGAACTTGAGAACCCAAAGGTCGCGGTAATTGTGCGTACATCTGTAGCTGATAAAATTTACGTTGATGGAGAAGTGAACAAAGCGGGATCAATAACATTGTCAGGTCAAATGACTATATTGCAATCCATTTCACAAGCTGGCGGGGTAAAGGAGTCGGCTAAGACTGATCAAGTAATAGTGCTAAGAAGGACGGATGAGGGCAAGTTGGCGGCGCTTCAGGTCAATCTCGAAGAGGCTTTACAAGGAGTCGATAAAAACCGCGATATTTTTCTCAAACCAAACGATATCGTTTACGTACCGAAATCGACAATTTCTAATGTTAACACCTGGATTGACTTATACATACGAAAGAATGTACCTCTGCCAATTGGTCTAGGATATAGCCTCTGATTAAAAAAATGAGGTTAAGTTTGCTTTATAAAGAGAGAAAATATATGAGTCTACGTGAGATCTTAACAGTGTTATTTAAACATAAAATAAAGATGTTACTGGTCTTTATTCCCATAACAACACTTATATCTGGTGGTACCTTTCTGCTAGCACCAGTATATGAGGCAAAGGCAAGTTTGTTAGTAAAACTTTGGAAAGAAGACTCGTCTAGATTAGGAATTGGATCGGCCACAAACAGTATGAATCTGACATTGAGTCAGGATGAATTAGCTAATACCGAAATACAAGTTCTAACTAGCAGTGAGTTGGCTGAAAAAGTTATTAGGACGGTTACTTTGAAAGAAATATATCCTGACCTTGTTATTCGGAGTAGAAAGGATCAGGATTCTATGGCTGTTGCAGTAGAGAAATTCGAAAAAAACCTGAAGGTTACAGGAGTGAGGAAAACAAATGTAATATCAGTTTCCTTTCAGCATACAAACCAGAAAATAGCAGCTAGAGCCGTGAATCTACTTATAGAGGCGTTCAAGGAAAAGCATCTAGCGCTGCATAGCGATCCCCAATCAACCTTCATAGGTACCCAACTTTCATCGTTCCAAAGTAAGCTCAGAGAGTCCGAAAAATCCTTGCAGGAGTTTCAGCAAAACAATAAAGTCTATTCTCTTGAGGAGCAGAGAAGTCTTCTTCTAAAGCAGCGCACGGATCTAGATACGTCATATAAGACTGCCCGGAACAACATAAGTGAAATTAGGAATAAGATTTTATCCCTTAAAAGACAAATGACTTATATATCCAAAAATAATGCTAGATATACACACACCGAGCGAGACAAGATCATAATTGATGCGAAGTCAAAGCTTTTGGAGTTGCAACTGAAAGAACAAGATCTCCGTAGAAAGTATACAGAAAATAATCCATTTGTAATTAATTCCAGAAGAGAAATCGAACTGGTGGATCAATTCTTAAAGGATCAAGAAGAAGGTATTGCCGGCAAAGTTAAGACAGGCAACCCAGTCTATCAGAATATGGAAATAGAACTTTTCAGAGCCGAGGGTGATTTGAATGCACAGGTAGCAAAGGCTGAGGCATTGAATGTTCAGTTGAGGCAACTTGACGGTGAGATAGCCATGCTTGATATGAGCGAAAACAAGGTTCAAAATCTCAAACGTGAAATAGAGATAAACGAGAAAAATTACAAGACATACTCAGACAGGCAAGAAGAAGCACGTATTTCTGAGGCAATGAATAACATGAAGTTGTCTAACATAAGTGTGATTCAGGCAGCTGCGGTACCTACTGTACCGATTAAACCAAACAACAAGCTGAATGTTGTGCTCGGTATCATTATGGGAACACTTTCCAGTCTGACGATTGTCTATATTGCAGAATCCATGGCCCAGACCTTTACAGATGCTGAAAGCGTTGAAAATTACCTTTGTCTGACTGTTCTACTCAGCATCCCAATAAAGAGGAATGATTAAATGTATTTAAATTTTTTTGGTTTAAAAAAAGAGCCATTTCAGATAACACCTGACCCTTCTTTTCTATATTTGAGTCCAGGCCACAAAGAGGCATTAGCTTCAATTATTTATGGTGTGGAGAAAAGAAAGGGTTTCATTCTAATAATTGGTGATGTGGGTGTCGGTAAAACAACCATTTTGAGAGCTTATCTGGAAAAGACCGAAAAGGATAATCTGACGAAAATATTTGTTTTGAATGCGAACATCTCATATCGCAGCCTCTTAAAACTCATTTTTAGAGAGCTTGGATTAATACCGGAATCCGAAGAAATCTGTGAGATTTTGAATCAACTTCACCGGACTCTGGTAAACGAATATCGACAGGGCAGGAATGTTCTTCTTCTGATTGATGAGGCTCAGAACATGCCAGTTGATACCCTCGAAAACCTCCGAATGTTATCAAATCTCGAGACAGCCAAGGAGAAGCTTATTCAGATCGTTTTCAGCGCACAACCAGAATTTGAGAAGACACTGAATCTAATAGAGTTGAAGCAACTTAAGCAGCGTGTTGCAGTAAAAGCCGTTATCTCACCTTTGAGTAAGCAAGAAGGTTTTACCTACATTTATCACCGGTTGAATATGGCTTCAGATAAAGAATCTGCGATATTCTCCGCATATGCCTTGAAAGAGGTAGTTCGTGTCTCCAAAGGCATTCCACGGGTCATTAATATATTGTGTGACAATAGTCTTATCACCGCTTTTGGGTATGGCAAAAAGAAAGTTGACATTTGGATAGTCAAAGAGATTACCCGTGATTTTGGTATGCAAAGGCCCTTTTACTTCAGGTTGTGCCTGAGTATCCTCGGTGGAGTGTTGATAGCCATTGGGGCTTATTTGGCTTTTAAGGGAGGCACTGTTTCATTGCATCCTAAACCTGTCCTGCCTCTTCATGCTTCGAAAATACCGGTTCGTGTATCGGTTCCCACGCTTTCGAAGCAGGGCAAGACAGATCCGGTTAGCGAGACGACTGCAGTTAACAGGGTCGTTGAAAAAGGAGATACACTGGCAAAACTGATCAAGGACGTGTATGGCCATGTTGACGCAAAAATGATTCTCATGGTCAAAAAGGCCAATCCAGGGATTGACAATGAGAATCTAATAATAGAAGGAGGTAGTATCGTTTTTCCTGTTAAAAAATGGAACTGACGTATAAGTGTTTTCTCGATTACCATTTCCTTTAGCATTGGGAGCCGATATGAGCAACATTTACGAGGCGCTAGAACACGCCTGCCGCGAAAAAAACAGCAACGTAAAATCTTCCCAATTTCCTCTGAAGACAGAAATTGCACGTGGCGTCTTGCTCAACGAAGAGATGACATGGTTGCATCATCAGATTGAGTTTCTGCTTGCAACGACTTCAAACAAGTTGATCCAATTCATGGGATCACGGAGGGGAGAGGGGGTCTCGACAATAGTGCGCGAGTTCGCAAAGGTTGCTGTCGAGAAGCACGGCAAATCGGTCTTGGTTCTCGATTCTGCCTATCAAGACCCCGCTCGAAGGATAAATTTCAATGTGACCTGCGAGTATGGCTGGTTAGACTTTTTGGAAAAAGGCGAACTAGTTGATAAAGCCTTTTTTAGGCTGGGTGAATCGAATTTATATTTTGCGCCGATATCTGTTCAAGCGTCGTTGACTCCTCCGGTTGATGATATTTCAGCAACCATTACTCTCTGGAAAAAGCTCAAAGAAAGATTTGACCTAATTCTCATCGATTCTTCATCTGACTCAAGTACGACCGAGAGTATAGCTTTATCTAGAAATGTCGATGGAGTAGTGCTTGTTGTGGAAGCTGAGAAAACACGTCGCCGGGTAGTGGATAGTATTAAAAAGAAAATACTTGGCAACGGAGGTGTAATTCTTGGCGTTGTTTTAAACAAACGACGACATTATATTCCGGAATTCCTTTACAAGCTATTGTAGTTACCTTTGTCTGATCAGTGATCCAAAAATTTTATGCCAGCGTTACACTACTGTCGGTACTGATAGCAATGAACGCAGCGATAGGAGAATCGCCACCATGGTGAAAGGGATACAGACGCTCGAAGTCCAGGTATCCACGATCCATGACGTAGAATGCTCCTGGTTCCAAAGGAATCAGGTCCAGTGTGTTGACTTTATGAAGCTTGCCGTCCGAGATATAGATAAAACTCGGAATGTTGCCGCGCAGATCCAGTAACGTATGGAATTTTATTGATCCTTTGTTTGTTCTGAAGTTGGCCCACAGAAACATTGAGAGGCAAAGATCGATAGTTGTAGCATCAAGGGCGTTAACAGTGCTGTCTAATTCCACCGCGAAACTGTAACCGAGGTAAAGCTTGCGAGCAGTCTGAATCAACGATTGGGCAAGGTCAGCATAAATTCGCCAGTCTCTTACCTTGTTGGCATTGGCCAAGGTGTTGCGTGAAACGGCACTGCGTATTCCCATATGGTACAGCTTGCTCTTCTGGGCTCTCTATGTCCCGCGGACTTTCGCGGTACGTCAACTGAGCAAACGCCATGCAGAGGTACTGGTCGAGGCAGATGAAATTCTTCACCTTTAAGTTGCCATTGTATAACGACGCATTTTTGAAAAACATGGAGCGGAAGATGCTCCATCACTTGAGAGGAAATGAGCTTTCCAGCGTACATGGCTGCCCCCCCCCCCTGTGCAACTGTTTTTCGCCGTAATATCAAAGTGATTGGTAAGAAACACGAGCCGCTTGTCCCGTTCTTTGTCAACATAACTGACCCTGCCAGTCTCTCAGGATGAGGCGGAGGCTCCAGTGAGTGGCCTCATGAGGTATCCGTTCTACCGTTAGCTTCAGCACTCTCTTGACGTCTTCCTCGCGAAGCTTCTTCGGCTGACCGGAACGGGAGATCAAGAAGTCCGTCGAACCCGGACTCAAGGAACCGCTTGCGCCATTTATACACTGAATTTGTGGAGGTCTCGCGAGAGGCCGCGATTGATTCAACGCTCTCTCCCGCTTAACTTTTCAGCACGATGCGAGCGCGCAATGCGCGGCTTTGAGGTGTCTTGTGGGGCCGTAGCAGTGCTTCGAGTGCTCGACGGTCTGCTTCTGCCATACCATGTTTTCTTGTGGTCGCGCCATGGCGCCACTATAACATAGATTGGGATTTTATCAAGGAACTAAACGCGCAGTGATCTAGGTCGCCAAACAAATCAACCGTAGTGCTCCGTTGTGGAACCAAAAATATCAACTCCTTACAGGTTCTATGGTCCTTACGTGGGATTTTAGCGTGTAGCGTGGATTGTTCGGATCAAAATCCGTACGTTTGATGGCAGCACGATCTACCTTATTGATTTTTAAAAAACATCGCCTCTTATACAGACACATCAATACGGTGCTTTTTGTTCAAGATCTGATGCAAAAGAGGGTGATCATGGATAATCGCAAAGGTAAAATCTGGATCGATCTTGATAATTCGCCGCATGTACCTTTTTTTAAGCCAATAATGGAAGAACTCAGCAAACGCGGATACTCCGTTATGTTTACTGCAAGAGATTGTTTCCAAGTTTGTGCTCTTGCTGAACTTCACAAACTATCATATCGGCCAATTGGCCGACATTATGGCAAGAATAAAATCATGAAAGCCTTCGGGCTTGTTTACAGGGCACTTCAACTGGCACCAGTGACATTACAATGGAAACCTGATTTAGCACTTTCTCACGGTTCGCGGTCACAGATGATTCTCTGTACGCTGCTCCGCATTCCTATGGTCATAATGACCGATTATGAACATGCCAAGGCCTTTCCGGGGGTTAGGCCCGATTGGATGATTGTCCCGCAGGCGCTGCCTGAGCACGGCATGGCACTGAGTAAGGACCGGATTAGCCGTTATGAGGGTATAAAAGAGGATGTATATGTTCCTGGTTTTGTGCCTGAACACGGAGTACTGCAACGGTTGGGGATCAACGAGCGCGACGTGGTCGTAACCGTACGTCCTCCGGCAACGGAGGCTCACTATTTCAGGCCAGAGAGTGAGGAACTGTTTGAGGCGACAATCGAATGGCTTTGCTCTGTTCCGGATCTTCGAATTGTCATTTTACCTCGCAACGAAAAACAGGCCTCTTTTGTTAGGCAGAAATGGCCAGAATTTCTTGAACACGGCAAGTTGATAATTCCCTCAGGAATTATAGATGGTCTGAACTTAATTTGGTATTCAGATCTTGTAATAAGTGGCGGAGGAACGATGAATCGTGAGGCCGCAGCTCTCGGTGTTCCGGTCTACAGTATTTTCCGTGGGGAACTCGGGGCGGTCGATAAATACCTCTCGGATACCGGGCGCCTGATGCTGATAAAAAATGTTGAAGAAATGCTTACAAATATTTCTCTTGAAAAGAGGGCACGTCCGAAATGTCCGGAAAATACGAACCGCCCTGCACTACGTCAAATTGTGGATCACCTAGAATCGTTTCTTGCTCGCCAAGACAGCGGGAAAAAATAGGTGGGTATCTGGACTACGCCTTGATCATCTCATAGCGTCCTCCATTATAACGGTCCAGTTCAACCCAATCCGTGCTCAACCATGGCGTTAGTGAGCTGTGCGGTTAGTTAATTTTACTAATTTTCGCACTGTCTTTTGCTCTTTGAACCTTCTCTATTATGGAATTGGCAGTTTTGGTCCACTTAAAAGGCATAGCACATGCTGTGTTGTGCACTCTGATATAGCGATGAATCTCATCTCTCAGCTCTTTGACGTTGCTAAAGGTACCGCGATATAGCGCCCGGCGCTCCAATTGAGAGAACCATCCTTCAACGGCATTGAGCCATGATGCACTCGTAGGTGTGAAGTGGAGCTTTATTCGTGGGTGTTTTGCGAGCCACTTATTGACGTCTTCGGTCTTATGTGTGCTGCTGTTGTCGAGGATGACGTGCAGGTCCAAGTCCTTCGGCGCTGACCGCTCGATCTCGCGCATGAAGTCAAGAAACTCTTTAGCTCTGTGCAGTTCGGTCACTTTGCCCATAACCTCGCCAGTCAGCACATTGAACGCAGCATAGAGGCTTGTGGTCCCGTTTCGTTTGTAATCATGGGTCCTGCGCTCCACCTGACCTGGTTTCAGTTGCAACATGGGCTGGGTGCGGTCCAGGGCTTGGATTTGAGTCTTCTCGTC
>Ga0209317_1002955_pt1 | contig 11441 bp, 7 predicted proteins | sample RifGroB2_FD_183994 | JGI IMG/M metagenome (GOLD analysis project Ga0209317, IMG submission 183994) | Soil microbial communities from Rifle, Colorado, USA - Groundwater B2 (SPAdes) (version 2) | ecosystem: Environmental > Terrestrial > Soil > Unclassified | place: Rifle, Colorado | collected...
TGCATCACGATGATGTTGGCCGAGTTGAAGCTGATGCCGAGCAGCCACATCCCCGAAACCATGAAGAGTATGCCGACCATAAGGGGTATCAGCCCGATCACCGCGAACTTGACGCTCCGGAAGGCGACCAGCAGGATCACCACGATCGCCGCAAAGGCGTAGATGAAGGCGAGCCGGTAGGCGTCCCTCATGATGGTCATGGACTCGTACACCATGACCGGCTGCCCGGTGGCGCGCGGGTCGACGCGACGCACGTCATCCAGAAAGGCCTTGAGCGGCTCGCGGTCGAAGATCTCCCCCTTGGGTGCCACCTGCAGCATGAGCTTTCCCGTCTTCCCGACGAAACGGGAGCGGAGCTCCTGGGGGATATCCGCCCCGCTCACCGGCGCGGCTGCAAGGCTCTGCTTCAAAAGCGCTATCTTCTCGGGAAGCTCCGCGAACATCCCTCCCTGGAAATCGTGCAGCATGCCGACCGCGTTCCGGTCCCGCTCCTTCTCCAGCCCGGCGAAGAACCTGTCCAGGGTGGTGACAAATGCCCGGGCCCGGCCCGCCTCCGGGCGGCGCTCCTTTTCCAGACTCTCCTTGAGCGCCACTGAGGCGTTCCTGAACTCCTCGAAGACCCTCGGGAGTTCCATGAGGGAGAGGTCCTCCTGGTACGGTGCCGGCTTTACATCGGCGAGCACCCCCCTTATCGCGGCCAGCTCCGCAAGTTTCTCCTGCTGCCGGTCCGGCACCAGCGTGTCGATGCTCACCACGTGATCCACGGTGGGAAGGGCCTCCAGCGCCGTCGCCTTCTCCCTGGCCTGGACGGCGTTTTCCGCGGTGACCACGGCGAAATAGCCGCTGTTCTCCTTGCTCTTCATCAGCTTGTAGGCGTAGCTCACCGACTCCAGCCCCTTGGCCTGCAGGTTCATCAGGTTGTAGTCGAAGGCGATCCTGGAAAGCGGATAGAGCGAGGCGGCGCAGCAGACGACGGTGACGGCGATGACGGCCCCGGGATGGCCGAAAAGCGCCCGGGCAAGCCGCGACTCTTCCGCCGGGCGCACCGGCCTTCTCCCGGCATGCGGCTTCCTGTGCCTGGCAAGCAGCACCAGCATGGCGGGAAGCACCGTGAAGGTCACGGCGACGCAGATCGCCACCCCACCCGCGGCGATCACCCCCAGTTCTGCGATCCCCTTGAAATCGGTCAAGACGAAGGTGAGGAAGGCGGCGGCAACGGTTGCGGCGGCCATGACGATGGCCCAGACGTTCCTGCTGAGCCCGGTCTCGATGGCGGCGAGCTCGTCTTTCCCCAGCCTCAGCTCCTCCTGGTAGCGGAGCACAAGCTGTATGCCGTACTCGATCCCTATGCCGATCAGCATCACGGCAAAGACCATGGAGAGTATGTTCAGATGGCCGACGGCCAGGGTGGCGAAGCCGAAGGAGAGCGAAAGCGCCACGAGCAGCGTCACCATGGCGGCGATCACGTTCAGCACCCCGCGAAAGGCAAGGAGCAGGAGGATCACGGTGAGAAGCAGGGAGACACCCGTCGCCAGCGCGATGTCCTCCTGGCTGGTCGCCATCTCCTCGTATTCCAGCACCGGGGTCCCCGTCAGCCCTACCGTCACCCCCTTGAACTCCGGCAGGGCCTTCAGCCTGGCGACCTCGGCGCGGATGGTTGCTATGGCTGCAGTCGCCGGGACGAACCCCACCATGTCCCTCACCGGGAGGGCGGTCAGGATCTGCTGCCTCCCTGCCCGCGCGAAGGCGGAGTCCGGATTCATAAAAACCGTCTCCAGGGAAGGGGGCGTCCCCTTCCCCTCGCTAAAGCTCGTGAAACCTCCCCCCAGCTTGTCCAGCATGAAGATGATGCCGGGAAGCTGGGACCGGTCCCCGGCAAGGTAGCGCTCGATGCTTTGGGTGAGGTAGGTGAAAAGTGTCTGCACCGACGGGGATGAGGACAGCTCCCTCAACACCGGCGCGGCGAGGCTCAGGTTGCGGCGCAGTTCCCTGATGTCCTCAAGCGGCATGAAAAGGAGGCCGTTTTCCCGGAAGAAGGGGAGCGCGTAGGGGTAAAAGACGTCGGAGAAGTGCTTGCCGTCCCTGGAGAGGGTGTCGTAGAGGCGGCTGCCGAAGGCACCCACGCGCTCGGCGTCGCCCCCCTCGATGACGACTGCGATATCCTCCATGTCGCCGAACTCGGCGCGGAACTCGCGGAAGTCGCGGTTGAAGGCGGTATGCTGCGGCATCAGGTCGTCCCTGCCGGTCAGGAACTCCAGGCGCTGCGAGGTGAACCACAGGGAAAGCACCGACAGCAAAAGCGCCAGGACCAGTACCGGCCAAGGCCGGCGTGCCGAGAGGGAGAAGAGGAGATGGCCTTTTTTTGCCGTTTCTTTCATGGAACCTCGTTGCGCATCGTGTACAAAACTTGCAGCGCCCAGCAACCTAGCACACCCGGGGGGGCACAATCAACATCCTAAACAAGGTATTGTTTTCATTAGGAAAAAAATTTCGTCAAAGGAAAAAACAGTATACCTTTTGTGAAATCCATGTTAAGTTTCGCCACTTGAACTATCAGCAAAGCAGCTACACTGGATTAGCCCGCGCCAACCTGACACAAAGGAGTATGTGGTGACCTCGCCTTTCAAGCACCCCATATCACACGCACTCACCTCATTCAACGGCAGCGTTGCTGAGCCCGAGCAGAGCGCCGATGCAAAGGCTGGAGCAAAGATACACCACCTCCCCGCGTCAATCTGGAAGAGGAAAGCCGGCAAGGCAAAGAGCCCGCTGGATGTCGCCATTGAGGAGAGCCGCGACTTCTTCTTCAAAGAGCAGCTCCCCAAAGGCTATTGGTGGGCAGAGCTCGAATCCAATGTCACCATCACAGCTGAATACATCATGCTGTTCCATTTCCTTGGGCTGGTTGATCACGAACGCCAGCGCAAGATGAGTAATTACCTCCTCTCGAAACAGACAGAGGAGGGCTTCTGGACCATATACTACGGCGGGCCGGGCGACCTCTCCACCACCGTCGAGGCTTATTTCGCGCTGAAGCTCGCCGGCTACCCGGCGGACCACCCCGCCATGGAGAAGGCGCGCAGCTTCGTGCTGAAGCAAGGCGGCGTCATCAGGGCCCGCGTCTTCACCAAGATATTCCTGGCCCTCTTCGGGGAATTCGACTGGCTTGGCGTGCCGAGCATGCCGGTCGAGCTGAACCTCCTCCCCCACTGGGCCTACATCAACATGTACGAGTTCTCCAGCTGGGCCAGGGGGACCATCATACCGCTCTCCGTGGTCATGAACAGCCGCCCGGTGCGCCCGGTGCAGCCTTCCGCCCGGGTGCAGGAACTCTTCGTGCGGCCGCCCCGCCCAACCGATTACTCCTTCACCAAAGAAGACGGCATCTTCACCTGGAGGAATTTCTTCATCGGCCTTGACCACATGCTCAAGGTGTACGAGAGAAGCCCGGTGCGCCCCTTCAGGAACAAGGCGGTCGCGAAGGCTGAAGAGTGGGTGCTGGAGCACCAGGAAGTGACCGGCGACTGGGGGGGTATCCAGCCCGCCATGCTGAACTCGGTCCTCGCGCTGCACGTGCTGGGGTACCGAAACGACCACCCGGCCGTGTCGCAAGGTCTGAAGGCGCTGGCCAATTTCTGCATCGAGACGGATGAGCAGCTGGTGCTGCAGTCCTGCGTGTCGCCCGTCTGGGACACGGCGCTGGCACTGAAGGCCCTCGTCGACACAGGGGTCCCTCCGGATCATCCCTCACTGGTCAAGGGGGCCCAGTGGCTCCTGGACAGGGAGGTGAAGAGGGCGGGGGACTGGCGCATCAAGTCGCCGGACCTGGAGCCCGGGGGGTGGGCCTTCGAGTTCCTGAACGACTGGTACCCCGACGTGGACGATTCCGGCTTCGTGATGATCGCCCTGAAGGGGATCAAGGTGAAGGACCGCGAGGAGATGGACGCCTCCATCAGGCGCGGCATCGACTGGTGCCTGGGCATGCAGAGCAAGAACGGCGGCTGGGGCGCCTTCGACAAGGACAACACGAAGCACCTGCTGAACAAGATCCCCTTCGCCGACCTCGAAGCGCTCATCGACCCTCCGACCGCCGACCTCACCGGCAGGATGCTGGAGCTGATGGGGACCTTCGGCTACGACAGCACCTTTCCGGCCGCCCGGCGCGGCATCCAGTTCCTGAAAGAGCACCAGGAGCCGGAGGGACCCTGGTGGGGGCGCTGGGGGGTCAACTACCTTTACGGCACCTGGTCCGTGCTCTGCGGGCTGGCGGCGATCGGCGAGGACATGGACCAGCCCTACGTCAGGAAGGCGGTGACCTGGATCAAGTCGCGCCAGAACCTGGACGGCGGCTGGGGCGAGACCTGCCAGTCGTACCACGACAAGTCCCTGGCGGGCAAGGGGGAGAGCACCCCGTCGCAGACGGGATGGGCGCTGCTCGCCCTGCTGGCGGCGGGGGAGGTGCACTCGGCCACGGCGGTGCGCGGCGTGCAGTACCTGATCTCCACCCAGAAGCCCGACGGCACCTGGGACGAGTTGCAGTACACCGGGACCGGGTTCCCCAAGTACTTCATGATCAAGTACCACATCTACCGCAACTGCTTCCCGCTCATGGCGCTCGGGACCTACCGGGGCCTCACCGGGAGGCAGGAGTGACAGGATCTAGGGGATGAAGGCGTTCGTCACCGGCGCTACCGGCTTCATAGGGGCGAGTATCGTGCGCGAGCTTCTCAAGGAGGGTTGGGAGGTGCGGGTTCTGGCCCGCCCCGGCTCTGACCGCCGCAACCTGGACGGGCTCGACGTAGAGATCTGGGAGGGTGACCTGGGGGACCGCGAGGCGCTTGTCAGGGGACTTTCCGGCAGCCACACCCTGTTCCACGCGGCCGCCGATTACCGGCTCTGGACACGGACCCCCCAGGCGATGTACGATGCCAACGTCAAAGGGACCCGGGCCATACTTTCGGCGGCCCTTGCGGCCGGCCTCGAGAAGGTGGTCTACACAAGCAGCGTCGGCACGCTGGGGAACCCCGGCGACGGCACCCCCGGCAACGAGAGCACCCCGGTCGATTTCAGCCAGATGGTCGGGGACTACAAGAAGAGCAAGTTCCTGGCCGAGCGCGCCGCGGAATCCTTCCTGGAGAAGGGACTGCCGCTGGTCATCGTCAACCCCTCCACCCCGGTGGGGCCGAGGGACCTGAAGCCGACGCCGACCGGAAGGATCATCGTCGATTTCCTGAACGGGAGGATGCCCGCCTACCTGGACACGGGGCTCAACCTGATAGATGTCGAGGCGTGCGCGCGCGGCCACATCCTTGCCGCAGAAAAGGGGAGGATCGGCCAGAAGTACATCCTGGGGAACCGGAACCTGACGCTGGCGCGCATCTTCGAGATGCTCTCCGAGATCACCGGCAAAAAGGCGCCCCGGGTGAAGCTCCCCTACTACCCGGTGCTCTTTGCCGCCTATGCCAACGAGGCGCTCTCCGCGCTCACCGGTCGCGAGCCCTTGATACCGCTGGCCGGGGTGCGGATGGCAGCGAAGTTCATGTACTTCGATCCGGGGAAGGCGGTCACCGAGCTGGGACTGCCGCTCGCGCCGGTGGAGAAGGCGCTGGAGCAGGCAGTGGAGTGGTTTCGCGGCAACGGGTACATCCAAACCCGTTAGCAACAGAGATGACTGGTCAAATCGGAGCGAGGCAAAAAGGCTTCAGGGTGCCACCCAAGGCTTCCGGCTCTCCCCAAAGGTTTTCTCAGAAGTTCTCAGATTTTCTCCGTGGCCAAAGGTTTTGTTTCTGGGTTTGCGGTTTAACGTGATCGTTACGGGTTCTCAAGGAGATCCATGTACAAATTGCTAAGCAAGATAAACGGTCCCGCCGACCTCAAGAAGCTGGATGCCGAAGAACTGGTTCCCCTGGCCGGGGAGCTGCGCGCCTTCCTGCTGGAGACGGTGACCAGGACCGGCGGGCACCTTGCCTCCAACCTTGGCACGGTCGAGCTCAGCATCGCGCTGCACTACTGCTTCGACTCCCCAAACGACAAGATCATCTGGGACGTCGGGCACCAGGCCTACACCCACAAGATCCTGACCGGACGGCGCGACAGCTTCCACACCCAGCGCTGCTACAAGGGGATCAGCGGCTTCCCCAAGCGCTCCGAATCGCCCCACGACGCATTCGGTGTCGGGCACTCCTCCACCTCCATCTCCGCCGGGCTCGGCATGGCTGTGGGGTGCGGGCTGAGACAGGACCGGTCCCGGGTGATCTCGGTGATAGGCGACGGCTCCCTTACCGGCGGCATGGCCTTCGAGGCGCTGAACCAGGCAGGGCACCTGAAGAAGAACCTGATCGTCGTCCTGAACGACAACGAGATGTCGATCTCCAAGAACGTCGGCGCACTCTCCTCCTTCATCTCGCGCAAGATGACCGGCGGTTACTACCGGAGCCTCAAAAAGGAGATGGAAACGCTGATGGCCAGCATACCTGCCATCGGCGGCAACATCCTCCATTTCGCAAAGAAGGCCGAGAACTCCCTCAAGGGGTTCCTGACCCCCGGCACCCTCTTCGAGGCGCTGGGGTTCGAGTACGTGGGACCGATTGCCGGGCACGACATCCCGATACTGCTGGGCGTCCTGGAGAACGTGAAAAACCTCGAGGGGCCGATCCTTTTGCACGTGATGACCAAGAAGGGGAAAGGGTACCAGCCCGCCGAGAGCATGCCGGACAAGTTCCACGGGGTGGCACCGACCAAGCCGGCCAGCGCCACCCCGACCCGGCAGCCCACCCCCTCCTACACCAGCGTCTTTGGAGAGACCCTGCTGAAGCTAGGCGAGGAGGACCCGAAGATCCTGGCCGTCACCGCCGCCATGCCCGACGGCACCGGGCTCACCCCGTTTGCCGAGAGATTCCCGGACAGGTGCTTCGACGTGGGGATCGCGGAACAGCACGCGCTGACCTTCGCTGCAGGACTCGCAGTGGAGGGATTCCGCCCGGTCGCCGCCATCTACTCCACCTTCACCCAGCGCGCCTACGACCAGGTGTTCCACGACATCTGCCTGCAAAAGCTCCCGGTGACGCTAGCGCTCGACCGCGCAGGGCTGGTGGGGGACGACGGCCCGACCCACCACGGCAGCTTCGACATCTCCTACCTGCGCCACCTTCCCGAGCTCACCGTCATGGCGCCCAAGGACGAGAACGAGCTGCGGCACATGCTGAAGACCGCCATCTACTCCGGCTGCCCCATTTCGCTGCGCTACCCGCGCGGAGCAGGCTATGGCGTCGAGATGGACCGGGAGCTGAAGCAGCTTCCCATCGGCAAGGGGGAGATCCTCGTGGAAGGGAGCGACCTGACCATCGTCGCGGTCGGCTCCACCGTCCACCCCGCCCTTGAGGCAGCGGCGCAGCTGAAGCAAAAGGGGATCTTCGCCTCTGTGGTGAACGCGAGGTTCATCAAGCCGCTCGACAGCGAGCTGATCCTCACCCAGGCAAAAAAGACCGGCTGCATCGTCACCGTCGAGGAAAACGCCCTGCTCGGCGGCTTCGGCAGCGCCGTGCTGGAGCTCATCTCCGACGCGGGGATGACCGGGGTGCGCGTGAAGCGGATCGGCCTGCCTGACGCCTTCATCGAGCAGGGAACCCAGAGCCAGTTGAGGGCGAACCTCGGGCTCGACGCCGTCGGCATCGCAGCCACCTGCCAGGCGTTCCTCAAGGGATGCGCCCCCGAGGCCCCGCAGCTCTCCGTGGTGAAGTAGCAAAGAGCCCGACAACAGGCATGCGGAAGACGCGGGACAGGCGGAAAGGGAAAAAACACTCTTCAGCCTGTCCCGCAGCCGTGTCAGAAGCCGCAAAAAAACGGCCATAAAGGAAAACAACATACATGCGCTTTCCCATGCGATTGAACTACGATCTGACGAGGTACATCGTTTCCAACAAGATGAGGAAACAGGACAAGTACCCGCTGGTGCTGATGCTTGAGCCGACCCATCTTTGCAACCTTGCCTGTTCGGGTTGCGGCAGGATCAGGGAGTACGCCGACACCATCCAGGAGATGATGACGCTTGAGCAGTGCCTCGACTCAGTCGATGAGTGCCCGGCGCCGGTAGTCACCATCACCGGAGGGGAGCCGTTTCTTTACCCCCACATCTTCCCCCTCATCGAGCAGGTACTTGAGAGAGGGAAGCACATCTATCTCTGCACCAACGCGCTGCTGCTGGAGAAAGCGCTCGACAGCATGAAGCCGCACCCGAACCTGGTGATCAACGTCCACATGGACGGCATGGAAGAGACCCACGACAGGATACTTGAGCGCACCGGGACCTTCCGGATAGCGATGTCCGCCATAAAGAAGGCCAAGGAGCGCGGTTTCAGGCTCTGCACCAACACCACCATCTTCAAGGAAACCGATCTCATCGAGATAGAGATGCTCTTCTCGCACCTCAAGGAAGTAGGGGTGGACGGCTTTCTGGTAGCTCCGGGATTCGGGTACGAAGCGGTAGGCGAGAAGCTCTTTTTGGAGCGGCGCGAGATCCAGAAGAAGTTCGAGGAAGTGCACGAGATGAGCAAGCGATTCCGCTTTTTCTCCACCCCGATGTACCTGAGGTTTTTAAAAGGGGAAAAAGAGCTGGATTGCACCCCCTGGGGGAACCCGACCAGGAACCCGCGCGGCTGGAAGGCCCCCTGCTATCTCATCACCGACGAGCATTACGGCAGTTTCCGGGAGATGATGGAAAAGACCCAGTGGGAGAAGTACGGCGTAGGAAAGGACCCGCGCTGCGCCCAGTGCATGATGCACTGCGGCTTCGAGCCCTCCGTAGTCGCTGAGATCGGGAAGAGCTGGAAAGACATCTGGGAGATGATGCTCTGGAACATCACCTAGCCGTAACGGCTGGCGGGTGAACGGCGTTGCGACCTTGCTACCGTTCCCCCCCGTCCCCGGGCGAGCCCCGCCCCTTCCCTTTTAGATTCCTTTTGCAGGATCAACGTCAGCGAAGCCTCCTGATTCTCTCCTGTACCATCAGGTCCGTGGCCAGTTCCACGATCTCGCTTTCGTCAAAGACCCAGCGGCCCTGTACCTTCCCCGCCAGGTTGCGGAAGAACTTGTAGCGCTCCTTTTGCCCCTCGCTTTTTATGGACCACCGCTCGACTTCCCTGAAGTTTACCGGCTGGGCGGCTACCACAAGGAGAGCCTGATAGAGCGCCTGGGCATCATTCCAGGCATAGAATTTCGCCAGGCGATCTTTCACGCAATCGGTCGGACTAAGCATGCGGATCTTTCCTGCCGGTGTATCCCATTCGACAGGGTCCTTGGCAAACTCGTTGCCGATCATCACCGGTCCCGGTGGAAACTCCAGATATATTTTGGTGCTATCGTTCTTGAAGTACCGGTCCAGGTTGCTGTAGAAACCGATCTCGGCGAGTGCGCGCTGAATGCCGGGACGGTCGCGGTAGCTGTCAATGAAGTCCAGGTCGTCAGAGTGATATTTATTCTCCGAATAGACGGAGACACACCCGCCGCCGGACATGACGGCCGTGATGCCATGTTTGCGTAGCGCCTCGGAAACCGCCGCCGCGATCTCTTCCGGTGTTGCGGCGGCGAAGTCGGTGCGTTGAGTCATACCGTTTTTCCTTTTCTGCGGGGAGCTCCCCTGAAAATGAAGAGGCGTTCCCGCTCTCCGGGGGGATAACATTTGGAAACGTCCTGCAACAAAAGTTGCAGCGAGCGCCCATAGGGGCAGCGGGGGCTGAACTCGTAGACGCGCAGGTTTCCCTGTTGTCCCTCGATCAGGACACCGTCTTTTTCCAGTACCTCCGCTGCATTCTGGAGGGCGCTACGGCTGAGCTCAGGATAAAAAGCCGCCATCTCCGAGACATATGCCTTGCCCCGGGCGAACAGATACATAAGCACGCATTCCTTTGCCTTGGAGCCCAGAAGTCCGCTAAGATAATACACCATTTCCTCCCCGTCGGCGTCTCGCCATGATTACTATTTTATGGTAACTAGTTACTATATTTCAGTAACTATGTAAACAGGTTTTTCATGGATACACCGGCTTCTATAATGCGAACCTCCCAATGACTTGGAGTCAGACATTGAACATCGGCAGCACCTTCGCTGATCAGGGCAAATGTGCTCCTTCATGTGAGCAAGAGGGCAAGAGGGGGACGCCCTTGATTTGGGCAAGAGGGGGACGCCCTTGATTTGGGCAAGAGGGGGACGCCCTTGATTTGGGCAAGAGGGGGACGCCCTTGATTTGATGCGTTTCTCCTATTTTGCCTTAGAGAAATGCACAATTTCAAGGGCGTCCCCTCCTGCTCCCCTCCTGCTCCTGTGAAAAACAGACGGCGCCGCAGTGCCTCGTCGGCTCGGGGGAACTGGCTATAGAGCCCCTTGCCGCCCCGCTCCCGGCCGCCCCCCGACCGCTGTGCCGCACCTAGCTAGACAGCCGGGATAGCATCAAGCCGGCGTAAGAAGGCACCTCTCCCTCCTCCATGCGCGGCTCCGTCGGCACCGCTAACTCTTGTTCCCCCACGTTGAAGCGGGTCACCATCCTTTTCAGCTCCTCGGCCATGAGGTGCATCTGCGCTGCCGCGCCGGCGAATTCCTGGGCGCCAGCCCCGCTTTCCCGGATGATCCCCGTCACCTGCCGGATGTTCCCCGTCATGCCGTGCACAGAGGAACTCTGCTCCTCGGCCGCCGTCGCGATATGGCTAACCTCCATCGATATCGACTGGATGGTCGCCGTGACCGCTTCCAGCGCCTCGCCGGTCTGCACCGCTTTCTGTATCCCGCGCTCTGCCTCCGAAACCCCCTTACCCATCGCCTCGATGGCCCGGCGCGTCTCAACCTGGATCGACTTGATCATATCGGAGATCTCTTTGGTCGCGGCGGTGGTGCGGGAAGCCAGCGCCCGCACCTCGTCGGCCACCACCGCGAATCCCCTTCCCTGCTCACCGGCGCGCGCCGCCTCAATGGCCGCGTTCAATGCGAGGAGGTTGGTCTGATCCGCTATGTCGTTGATGGTTTCGGTGATCTCGCCTATCTGCAGTGAGCATGCTCCGAGCCTGGTCACCACCCCCGAGGTGGCCCGGGAGTGCTCTCCGATGGCCTGCATGGTTCCGATGGTCTCCCCCATGATCGCGCGTGCCCTGGCGACGGCACTGTTGGCGTGCGAGACGTTTTCGGCCGCGGTACCGCAGTTGAGGGCTATCTCCGAGGCGGTAGCGTTGATCTCTGCGCTGGAAGTCGCCACGACGTGAATCTCCTCGGTGGCAGTATCAGCCCTGTCGGCCATCGCCTCTGAGGTGCGGTTCAGGTTACCCGACGCTGCCGAAAGTCTTTCCGATTCCTGATTAGCGATGATCTTCCGCTGCTTCAGTGACGCGACATATTGCGTCGTAGGTTGTCGTTAAACTCACGGCATATTCCTCTTGAGGAGAGTTGCCGTGAAAATG
>Ga0209317_1002957_pt1 | contig 11431 bp, 1 predicted proteins | sample RifGroB2_FD_183994 | JGI IMG/M metagenome (GOLD analysis project Ga0209317, IMG submission 183994) | Soil microbial communities from Rifle, Colorado, USA - Groundwater B2 (SPAdes) (version 2) | ecosystem: Environmental > Terrestrial > Soil > Unclassified | place: Rifle, Colorado | collected...
GGGGAAGGTGCCGGAAACGGTCGACATCCTGGTGACGGTCAAGGACAAGAGCCCCTGGCACGGAAGCGTGGAGGTGAACAACCGCTCCAGCCACGACACAACCGACCTGAGGCTCAGCGCCTCGCTGCGTCACGACAACCTCTGGCAGAAGGAACACTCCCTCTCCGGGTCGTACCAGCTCTCCCCCGAGAAGCCGGACGAGGTGCAGGTGGTCTCCGGCTCCTACACCCTGCCCGCCCCATGGGGTGGCGACGGCAAGCTGGTCGGCTACGGGGTCTGGTCCAACAACGACACCGTGTCGGGAGGGGGCTTCAAGAACCTCGGCAAGGGGTACATCTTCGGCGCCCGCGTCATCCAACCGCTCCCCCCGGTCGGGGATTACAGCCACAGCGCGGTGGCGGGGGTCGACTACAAGGACTTCACCGAGACGACGGGGCTTTTGGGAGGCGCGGGGGAGTCCCTGCCGGTCAAGTACCTCCCCTTCTCGGTCGCTTACAGCTCCGCCCTTGCCGATACCGGCGGCGTCACCTCCTTCAACGCGGCCGTCAACGTCTCCTTCAGGGGGTTAGTCGCCATGCCGCGGGAGTTCGAGGACAAGCGCTACCAGTCCCGCGCCAACTACATGTTCCTGACCGCCGGTTTAGAGAGGCTCCAGCGCCTGCCGCGCGACTTCTCGCTCCTGGCCCGGCTGGACGGCCAGGTGAGCGACCAGCCGCTCGTATCGAACGAGCAGTACTCCGCCGGGGACGCGGACAGCGTGCGCGGCTACCGCGAGAGCGAGGCAAGCGGCGACAACGCGATCCACGGCGTATTTGAGCTCGCCGCACCGAGCCTGCTGAAAGGGGAGGGGAGCGCCCTGGTGCCGTACCTCTTCTTCGAGGGGGCTGGACTTTTCGTGAAGGAGCCACTTCCCGGGCAGGAGGAGCGGATCGGCCTGAAGGGAACCGGCTTCGGCGTCCGCGGCACGCTCTTTGGCAGCCTCGAGTTCCAGACCGACCTGGGGTTCGCCCTGATGGATGCGGGGCGCACCGAGAAGGGTGACTCCCGGCTGCACTTCAAGGTGAAATGGCAGTTCTGATTCGATTGACCAGGGGAAAAAGACTCATGGCTAACAGATACCGCACCACCCGCAACCCGCTTTCGCGCAGGGCGCTCTCCCTCGCGCTCGTCCTTATCACAGCCTGTGCCCCCGCCCTCGCCGGCGCGGCGGCACCAACCATACCCGGCTTCTACGGCAAGGTCCCCATGCCCGGCGCCCCGGTGTCCGGGACGCTTCCTGTTGTCCTTCCAGGGAGAACCCCGGTCGGCGCCACCTTGGGGGCGGTCGGGAACACCCTCACCGTCAACCAGACCCAGGCGCAGGCGACCATCGACTGGGAGAAGTTCAACATGGCCCCCGACTCCGTGGTGATCTTCAACCAGAAAGAGGAAGGGGTGCCCCAGCCGCAGTGGGTGGCGTTGAACCGGATCCACGACGCCAAACCGAGCCTCATCTTCGGGAAGATACAGGCCGACGGCAAGGTCTACCTGATCAACAGAAACGGCATCCTGTTCGGACCCGGGTCGCAGGTTAACGTCCACTCCCTGGTCGCCTCGAACCTGAACCTCACCGACGCCAACTTCCAAAACGGCAAGCTCCGCTTCACCACCGCCCCTGCCGCGGGGCAGGGGGCGCTCTCAAACGACGCCTACGTCTCCAACTACGGCACCATCGAGACCGACTCCGGCGGCTCCGTCTTCCTCCTCGGCCCCAACGTGGTCAACGCCGGCACCGTCAGCTCCCCCTCCGGGAAGATCAACCTGATCGGCGTCAAAGGGGAAGGGGAGGTGGAGACCTGGGAGATCACCGCCGACGCCACCGCCAACGACGTGATCTACAGCGACCTCCAGGCCGCCGGCGCAGTCTACAACGCGGAAACTGGGGGGCTTGTTACCGAGGCCGGCGGGCGCATCGGTATGTACGGCGCGACCGTCCAGCACGACGGCCTGATCCGCTCCGTTACGGCCCTCAAAAAAGGGGGGGTGGTCTATCTTTCCGCCAGGGACAAGGTGACCACCGGTGTGGCTAGCGTCATCGAGACACCGATCGACGCATCGAACGAAACCGCCACCCCGTCCCTCTTATACAATTCGGGCGTCATCACCTTGGGAGGGCTCTACACCGAAACCGGGAAGGAAAACGATCTGCTCAACTCGCTGAACCTCGTGGAGTATCGGGGCGCCATCGTCGCCCCCTCAGGCCTAGTGACCATGACGGCGCGGGATAGCATCCTCTTGGGTGCCACGAGCAGCATCGACGTCTCCGGCCTCTGGCTCGACCGCGTCGCCTCGGCCAACCTGATCGACGTGCAGTTGAACAGCGTATACCTGCGCGACTTTTACGGTCAAAAGAGCGGGATCTTGCTGGGGCAGAAGGCGAAGGTGGACCTTCTGACCGGCTCCAACATCGGCGATCTGAGCACGTATTATCTGGGTGTCGAGAAGGACGCCCAGCAGCGGAGCACCGAGGGCGGCAGCATACTTTTCGGCGATACCAAGCTGGCAGAATTCGGAGTCGCGCTCGGCGAACTGGTCATGGAAAAGGGGGCCATGCTCGATTTCTCGGGCGGCGGCACCCGGTACTCCGCCGGGGTCATGGCCACTTCCCGCCTGGTGTCGGGCAACAAGATCTACGACATGGCGAGCGCCCCGCAATGGGTGCAGTACGACCGTCTGGCGGACAGCCAGGAGAGGACCCATCAGCGTTTCGGGGTCACCGAGAAGTTCAGCGGGCTCTACTTCGGCGGCGGCAGTTCCGTGCAGGATCTGACCGCGGCCAGGACGGTAGGCAGCGATGCCGGCTCGGTGACCTTCAAGGCACGGGTCATGGCACTCGACGGCACCTTGACCGGCAAGGCCACGACCGGGGCCTACCAGACTGGCGTCCACGATAGGTCCACCGATGAAGACGCTTACCTCATCTCCGCCGCGCGCGGCCTCGAGACGCCCGACGGTGGTACCGTCGTCATCGGCGAAGCCTATGGGGCGGATATAAGCAGCCTGGCGCAGCACAAGCAGGATGCTATCACCGAGTCCATCGTGCTCACAGCCTCAGGCGTCGGCGACGGACTCGACCCCGGGAGCTCCACGATCTCCGCCGAAATGCTGAAGCTGGCCGGGCTGAGCCACCTGGAGCTGTACGCCAACACCACGCTGAAGATCGCCGACGACGCCGAGATCTCGCTTTTGCCGGGCGGCACCCTCACCGCTCGGGGGAGGCGGATCGAGCACTACGGCGCCATAGATGTGGCCGGCGGTTCGGTCGAGATGACCACCAGGCCCAACGTCTCCTCGCACGAAATCATCGACCAAAATACGAATCCTCTCTACCGGGAAGTGACCGAGCTGGTCTACCTGGGGCAGGGGAGCAGGATTTCCGTCGCTGGAGAGCGGGTAGATAACAGTGCTCCCGGCCTCGCCCTGCACGGAAAACTCGGCACCGGCCACACGGCCGGCGGTTCCATATCCATCCAAGAGAGAAGCGAATACGGGACGTACGATAGGCTAGGGAGCACCGACGAGGGACGCAGCCTGGTCCTCGCCTCCGGCGCGCTCCTCGATGTGAGCGGCGGCTGGTCCATCGACGGAAAGGGAAAGATAAGCGGGGCCAGTGCGGGGACCCTGGAGCTGAAGGGCTCCACCCTGAGCTTGGCGGGGGAGATGCGCGGACATTCCCTCCCCGGTGCCGTCGGGGGCGAAATTAGACTGCACGCCGGCGAGGTCCTGGTTACCTCGCACGATCTGGTGCTGCCCGATAACCGCCCCGTGGACGGAACGGTACCGGAATATCTGCGGGGAAGGCTCGTGCTGGATGAGGACCGGCTCAAGGACACCGGCTTCAGCCGCATCGCGCTGAGCGCTGTCAATGACATCACCTTCAGCGACGGAGCGGTCCTTGCCCCCTCCCTGGCCAAGGGGGAACTCCCGGTTCCCCTCCTGGTCTCCCAGAGCAACGGGACCGGCAACGCGGTGGTCCCCGACCTCTCCAACGGCGCCATCGGCGACTACCTGGGAGCCACCTCCGTCTCGCTCGTCGCCGGGCAGAACATCTATACGGGACCGGTGACGCTGGGAACCACCGAGCCGGCCGAGAGCAACCCCTTCGCCAGGGTCGTCCTCGAATCCGGCACCGCCGTCAAGGCGGCACCGGGGGGGAATGTCTCCATCACCGCACCCGGGGTAGAGATCGCCGGAATTCTAGAGGCAGCGGGCGGAACGGTGTACATGGAGGCGACCGGGCAGGAGCTGATCCTGAAGAGCGGCGGGGAGATCCGTGCGGCAGGCTACAACAAGGACCTCACCTCCACGGTTGCCGGGTTCCCTGCAGGCTACGACCCGAAAGGCGGCGGCACGGTGAGCCTGGTCTCGTCCTCCTCGATCGGCGGCATCCGCCTCGAGGCCGGCTCCCTGGTCGACGTCTCCGGCTCGGCCCCGACGCAACGTCTCGTGGCGGGCGCGGACGGGGTGCCGGTGCCGGTGACCGTCGCGGGGGACCCGGGGCAGCTCAACCTGACCTACATGAACTCCCTGAGCATGGAAGGGGATATCAGTGGCGAGGGGAGGCTCGAAGGCGTTCGCGGCGCCACGCTACAGGTGGTCAAGAGCGCCGGCGAGCTCAGGATCGGCGAGGGGGAGGTGGAACGTTTCGTCGACAGCGGCTTCGATGCCCTCACCTTCGTCATATCGAGTTCGCTCAACAAGCCCGGTGCGATCCTGCTCCCAGCGCAGCTCGACGTGTCGATTGGGCGCAGCCTGACATTGGACGCCGCCAGGATCGAAGGGGTGGACGGAGGCCAGGTAAACATCAGCGCGCCCAGCATTACCCTCACCAACACCAGCATCATACCTGCCATGGCGCCAGGAAGCCCCGACGCGGGCACCGGCAGCATCACGCTTGCCGGCGGGTTCGTCGAGGTGAAGGGGAGCACCCTGATGAGCGGCTTCAGGGACGTGACCCTGCAGGCCGATCACGACATCTCCTTTGCCGACCGCATCTACGGCACCGGAACGGACCCCGCACTGAAAGGGGCTCTCGGGGTGACGGGGAACCTGACCCTGGAGGCGGCCCGCGTCTACCCGGCCGGCATGTCCGATTTCACCGTCGCCTCCAAGGGAAAGGTCACCATCCTTCCCGGCCAAAACCCCGACAACGGCGCCGTCTACTCGGCTGGCGGCAAGCTGACCATCGAGGCCGTAGGGGGTATAGAGCACGCGGGGAACCTAGCCGCGCCGATGGGGAGCATTACGCTTCGCTCGGAAGAGGGGAGGGTCTACCTGACGCAGGAAAGCCGGATCAGCACCGCCGGCACCGGGGCGCTTCCCTATGGCAGCTACGACGGCACCACCTGGAGTGCCCGCGACCTCTCGGACTCCCTCAAGGGACCCGAGGTGACCGACGCACCTGCCAATTCCATAACCCTTTCCGGCCGCGAGGTCGTCGTGCGCGAGGGGGCCACCCAGGATGTCTCCGGAGGCGGCTCGATCTACGCCACGCTGTTCCAGCGCGGCATCCCCGGTTCGGTTGACCCCCGCACCAAGGGGGAGCGCTTCGTGATACTCCCCGGCAACGATGTGAAACTCGCCGGCGCCGCCGTCTACCTCGACGCGGCACCCGAGTTCGAGCTGGCGGCCGGGGTCTACACGGTCCTTTCCGGGGAGAACGCGAAGGCGTACGCCCACCTGCCGGGGGCGCTGGTCGTCGAGAAAACGAAACTGAACCTGCCGGCCGGGGAGAAGGCGCTCTCCCAGGAGGGTTACCTGGTGGTGGCGGGATACGACACCGTCGCCGACACCTCGATCGGATCGTCCCTGCGCAACGGTTACCTCATCCGCAACGCGATGGAGGTTCTCAATGAAGGGGACATCACCGTAAAGGACTTCAAAGCCAAGAACGGGGGTGATTTCACCCTCAGGGCCACCGGCGGGGCATCCTATGCCGGTACGCTCGCCGACAGACCGCTGACCGGCTTCTCCGGCGGTGTTCTCTCCCTAAGCGCCAGGGACATCCTGATAAGGGAGGGTTCCGAAGGGCTCGATGCGGGTGTCGATTTCGCCACCGCGCTGCCGAACGAGACGCTGCAACTGGCGGCGGCCGGGTTCAACGAGGGTGGGTACCGGGAGCTGAGGCTTGGGGACCAGGGGATAACCGAAACGGTGACGGTGCAGTCCGGGGTCGAACTGGAGGCCCCTTCGCTGACGCTGTCGGCAAAAGATGCCGTAACCGTGGAGGGGGGGGCTAAGGTCCTGGCGACCGGCGGCGCCGATTCAGGCATCGCCTCTGTGGCTACCTCGTCCGGTACCTTCACTCTGGACGGGGTGCTGCATGCCACCAACGGGCTCAGGCTCGATGTCGCAGACGCCGTGATAAACGGTGAGATGGCAGCCGACAAGAGCTCCATGTCCCTGACGGCGGACAAGATCATCTTCGCGGAGAACGGTGCTACCCAACTCCCCGGCGCGCTTTACCTCACCGACGACCCGGACGGGAAATGGGGCTGGCTTGGCCTCTACAGCGACCTGACGCTGGCAAGCCGCAGCGACATGGAGTTCCTGCACGACGTCAACCTGGTTGCATCGGGTTCACTGACACTGGACGCCGCCGGGTACGTGGGATCGGCGGGGGCCGATGTCTCCCTGGCGGCGACGACGCGGCTTACGCTGCTTAACTCCGGCGCCACGTCCCCGAGGACGGCGCTGTCGGGCGACGCAACCGCCTCGCTCACACTCTCCGGCGCTGAAATCGTGGTGGCTCCCCGGCTTTCGGGCAGCAAAGGAAACGTCGCGTTCGACAAATTCGGGACCGTCGCCCTAAAAAGCGATGGGGACCTCACCCTCAAGGGAGCCGGTGCCATAAGGACCGGTGGTAACCTTGCCCTTACCGCCGCCAGGGTGACCACATCCTACTACAGCCACGACGCTGACCCTGCCAAGGCGGGCGACACCGCCATTCCTTACACCGCTGCGGGCATAAGACTCGACGCGGGCAGCGGTCACGTCAGCATCGTCGGCAACGGCAATGAGGCCGGAAATTCCAGGACTCCCGGCGGTTCGCTTGAGATCGCGGGGGGATCGATAACCGTCGGGGACACCAATGTCGACCCGCAGAAGCGCAAGGCGACGGTCGTCGAGGTCGCGTCGGGACAGCTAAAGCTCTCCGCCACCGGCGACATCGTCGTCACCGACAGGACCAGCCTGCTCGCCGGGGGGACAGCCACCGAACTCCCGATGCAGGACGCCGTCTACAGTTACACCCCGGCGGGTCTCATCTCGCTAAAGAGCGGCACCGGCAAGATCGACCTGGCCCTGGGGAGCACGCTTGACGTCTCGGCAGCCGCGAAGGGGGATGCCGGAACGGTAGCCCTCTCGGCCACCGCCGGGAGCGTCATCCTCTCCGGAACCATTACGGGTAAGGCCTCCGATGGAAACGGCGGGTCGTTCACCATCGACAGCGCCGCCTTGAGCAACTCCACAGGGCTCGACGCGCTGAGCAAGACCCTCTCCGACGGCGGCTTCGATGAAAGGATCGACCTGAGGTCACGCGCCGGGAACCTTGCACTATCCTCGGGCAAGACCATTTCCGGCAGGGAGGTCGTCATCGCTGCCGACGGCGGGGCGCTCGACATCGCCGGCAACATCAAGGCCGACGGCGCGAAGGAGGGGGAGGCCGGCGGGCGGATTGAACTGTACGCGGGAACCTCTCTCACCCTGGCCAAGGATGCCACCATTTCCGCCAAGGGAGGGGCGGGCGCCGATGGCGGCGACGTCTCCCTTTCCTCGCTCGCTTCCGGCAAGGTGGCGGGGAACTACGCTCTGGCTGTGGACCCGGACGCCTTTATCGATGTCTCCGGGGGGAGCGAGGGGGCCGGTGGCACCGTGTCGATGCGCGCATACCGGATCGGCGGAAACGACGTCAACATGGCCGCGCTCGCCTCGAAATCGGTCGTCGGGGCATCCATGGTGTCGGTGGAGGCGGCGCGGCGCTACGACAACGTCACGACTGTCGGCGCGCTGAAGCAGTACCTGGACGATGCCGACACGTTCTTGGAGAACAGCGACACCGTCAAGAACCGCGACACCATGAAGACCCGCCTGTTCGGCAGCGCCGATTCGGCAAACCGCCTCCAGGCGGGTATCGAGATTGTCAGCGCCGACGGCGCCAACCTCGCCCTCGACACCGCTTGGGACCTCTCGGCGCTGCGCCCGGGGGGTGAGGCAGGGGTCCTCACGCTGCGGTCCGGCAATGATCTCACCATAAGCGCCAATCTGGTCGACCGCGGCACGCATGGCGGCGCTAACGGCTACCTCACCCTGCACAGCACCGACCTGCGGGAGTCGTGGGGAGTCAACCTCGTGGCCGGTGCCGCCGACGCAGGGGGTGCGAACTACAAGGGGGCCGAGGCCGCCAAGGGGAACATGACCTTTGGCCCTAACGGCGTCGTCTACACCGAATACGCCCCGATCAGCTTCGCCGCCGGCAACGACGTGATCGTGAACGCCCCGGCCGCGGCTGCCGGCTACATGATCAACAAGGCGATGAAGTACAACTTGGGAGGGTACGGCGGAGAAATCCGCGGCCAGGTGGGGAACAGCCTGAAACTCAACGCCTCCGGCGCCGCCATCCAGACGGCACTGGGGGACATAGACATACGGATCGGGAGAGACCTGGAGCTGGGGGCCAACGCCATCACCAGCGGAGCCATCCGCACCACCGGCGAGTACCGCAAGTACGGCGCCGACGGCAAGCCGCTGCAGGTGGAGAGCATGCCCGGCAGGGGGGATTCGGTGACGACAGGCGTCAGCAGCTACTGGACCTATCAAAACGGCGGCAGCATCGTCCTGGACGTAGTCGGTTCCGTGAATGGCAACCTGAGCAAGGAAAACGGCTGGGACGGCGTCTTCGTGGACCCGAGCGTCACGGGGACCACCAAGGCCTTGTATCCCCGGTACCTGACGGCGGGCTTTGGCGACGGCAAGGCAGGGGGGGAAAACACCGACAACAGGGTCACCGTGGGGCTGGCCACCATGGGAGGAGGCGACCTCTCGGTCCGCTCCGGCGGCTCCTTGCTAACCCAGGTCGGTACCTTCGGCACGGGCGATCTGGAGGTGGTAAGCGGCTCCGATTTGATCGGCCGCTTCCGTACCATGGATGGCGCCATGACCTTGGTGAGTGGCGGCGGGTTCGGAAAGGACGATACGGCCAACCCCACTTACCGGTCGGTTCTCGAACTGGCCCGGGCGCAGGCGGATGTCGCTGCCCAGGGGGACGTGCATTTGGGCGCCATCCTCAACCCAGACAACAACAGGGTTGGCGTCTTCGTCACCAACAACGCCCTGAAATGGAACATGACCTACACCCCGGACGCCTCCGCGAGGGTGGCGTCGCTCGCAGGCGACGCTACCCTCTACGGCACCGTCGGCTATACGGACACCGGCTACGAGGCCGTCCGCAGTAGAATTCTTCCGGCGACCTTGTCGCTGGCTGCCGCAGGTGACCTGAACATTCGCCAGGTATTCTTCCTGGCCCCCTCGGAGACTGGTAACCTGTCGCTTTTCGCCGGCGGCGATGTCAGCGGCGATCCCAGCGGATCCGGCCGCAACACTGCGAATTCCTTCACCATGATCGACGTCGACGCCATAGGGGATTTCTATGGTCGCCAGTCCGACATCGGCACGGTTGAGGCCTTGTACAAGGTGCCGGGCGATTCGCAAAATGCGCACTCGCAGATCAACCACAGAAACGACAAGGTGCCGGTCACGGTGGCTGCCGGGGACGACATCGACACGATCAGGCTGGTGCTGAACAAGCAGGCCCATATCTTCGCCGCAGACGACATCCGCCGGCTGGACCTGATCGGCCAGAACAACTCTGCGGACAGCGTGACCATGGTCTCCGCCGGGGGAAGCATCGACCAGGGGATAACCGGCATCACTGCGGCCAAGACTACCCTGAGCGGCACGCTGGGCTATGGGACGGCCTACCCCGAGATCGTCATAGGAGGGCCGGGGACCCTCCTGGTGCAGGCGCGCGATAGCATCAACTTGGGGGACTCGCGCGGCATCCAGAGCATCGGGAACCTGATGAACCGCGCCTTCACCGGCGACCAGACCGACAGCGACATCATCGTATCCGTGGGTGCGAAGACTCTTCTTACCCCCGGGGAGGCCCGCAAAGTTGCCGACGCGCTGTTCACCCCCTCCACCCCGGGAGGCGCCGGCCTTCTGGACGAGAAGGGCGAGAGCTACACAAAGCTGAAGGCGGATGGAAAAGACGATGAGGCTCAGCAGCAGCTCGATGCGGCCCGCGCCGAAATCGGGAAATACTTCGACGCACCGGCCGAAGGCGATACGGACGGCAGTCTCAGCATGATCGATTCGGAGATCAGCTCAGGAAAGGCGGACATCAGCATCATGGCCCGCAACGACCTCAACGTCGGCAGGACCGCCCTTCAGGACCCGAACAAGCCTCAGGCCAACACCGGCATCAACACCACCTTCGGAGGCGGGATCAACATCTACAGCGGCGACGACATCAACGTCAACGAGTCGCGCGTGATGACCTTCATGGGGGGCAACATGGTCATCTGGAGCGACCTGGGGGATATCAACGCCGGCCGCGGCTCCAAGACCACGGTGAGTTCGTCGGGGGACAACGACTACAAGTACGACGAGAACGGCAACATCGTGTCGATCATCCTCAAGGTACCCGCCGTGGGAAGCGGCCTGCGCGCCCTCACCTACGACCCCGACGGCTCCTCCGGTCCCCTGAACGCGCCGGAGCCGGGGGACATTCACGCCTACGCGCCGAATGGCACCATCTTTGCCGGCGAGGCAGGGATCGCCGGAGGGAACGTGGTACTGGGAGCTGACACGATCGATAATTCCTATGGGACCATCAGCGCCACGGCAGGGCTGTTAGCTCCCGCTTCCGAGAGCTCGATCAGCCTCGGGGCGCTGACGGGGAACTCCAGCCTGAGTGACAGCGCCAAAACGGCGGATCAGGTCTCAAGCCTCGGGACTGGGAAGGAGAAGACCCTCAAGGAGAAAAGTGCCGTTGAGGAGTTCTTCTCCAAATGGCTCGACCTGAAGATCATAAGCTTCGAAGAGCCGGCCGTGCAGGAGGCCGACGACGAGGAGAACAAGAAGCAGCAGAAGAAGAAGTAAAGGCCGGAGGCTCGGGCTTTGCCCAAACTTAAGCAGCCTGTCCTCTGGTTGTAACAAACATGCGTTATAACGTTGACATTTATTCACACGGGGCGGTTCCGGCACCAAGCGCCGGGGCGCCCCAATGACCCGGGAGGAGCTTCATGTTTCACGATTGGATGGGAAGGGTGGCGAGGTGCGCGGCCACGGCCCTGGTGGCGACCGTGCTCTTAGGCGCGACGCAGGCGCAGGC
>Ga0209317_1002958_pt1 | contig 11427 bp, 9 predicted proteins | sample RifGroB2_FD_183994 | JGI IMG/M metagenome (GOLD analysis project Ga0209317, IMG submission 183994) | Soil microbial communities from Rifle, Colorado, USA - Groundwater B2 (SPAdes) (version 2) | ecosystem: Environmental > Terrestrial > Soil > Unclassified | place: Rifle, Colorado | collected...
AGAAGCGCATCAGGATGTGCGGCAGGCCGGCGGCTCCCAGCGCCCAGGCGACGCCGAGCGAGATCTGGTCCAGCGGGTTCTTCAGGAACAGCCCCGGTTCGAGGAAGCGCTGGCCGTAGTTGACCCCCTCCTTGGCGATCACGTCCTTCAGCACGTTCATCCGCACATGTTCCTGCACGTTGCTGCTGTTCACGATGTCGGTGAAGAAGGTGACCGGGTTGAAACCGGATTTCATGGCGACCAGGAAGCAGAGCACCGTGGTCGCCCCCATCAAGAGCGATGCCTTGATGATCTGCACCCAGGTGGTCGCCTTCATGCCGCCGAAGACGACGTAGGCGACCATCAGGGCGCCGACCCCGATTACCGACACCTTGTACGGGATGTTCAGGAGCATCTGCATCAGCTTGCCCGCGCCGACCATCTGGGCGATCAGGTAGAAGATGGAAACGGTGACCGTGGAGAGCGCCGCCACGGCGCGCACGATCTTCGGTGACGACCTGAAGGAGAGGATGTCCCCCAGGGTGTATTTGCCGGCGTTTCGGCACGGCTCGGCGATGACCAGCAGGATGGCGATGAAGGAGAACATCGGCCCTACCGCGTACATGAAGCCGTCGATGCCGTAGAGCGAGATCAGGCCGGACATCCCCAGAAACGAGGCGGCCGACATGTAGTCACCGGCTATGGCCCAGCCGTTTTGGAAGCCGGTGATCCCTCCGCCGGCCGTGTAGAAGTCCGCGGCGGTCTGCGTCTTCTTCGCGGCCCAGACCACCACTCCCATGGTGACCGCGATGATCAGGGCGAACATGCCGATCGTGATGCCCCGGTTCGGGGTCACCTTGGCCGGTGCGGCGTCGGCAGGCTTCGCTGTGGCTACCAGGGGGGGGAGCGCAACGCTTGCGGCAGGCGCCACTGCTGCCGGTGCCGATACCTGTGGTGTAGAGTTGCCGCCCGCAGTGGGTGCAGCCGAAACGGCGGCAGCGGCGCAGACGGAAAGTGAAAGAGCGATGGTTATGGCGGCGATCCTGTTTTTCATGCTGTCCCCCTCCTTATTTAAGTGCGTCTATCAGCTGTTTTGTCAGCCGGTCAAAATCCTTGTTCGCGACATGGGCGTAGTATGCCGCCACGCCGATGGCGACCACGAACTGGGAGAGGATGAACACGTAGCCGAAATTGATCGGTCCGATCACCTGGATCCTGAACAGTTCGGGGAAATAGCCGGAAAGGATCGGGAGCAGCAGGTAGTAGATGGTGGAGATGATCCACCAGCTGAACAGGAAATTGCGTTTTTTGCTCTTGAGTTCCAGAAACTTGCTGTTGGTGGCAATTTTTTCCCAGTCGAGATTTGTTTCCGCCATGGCTTGTCACTCCTTTTGTTAAGGTTATGGCCCATGCTGGAGGAGGCCGCCCGCCTCCCGGTCGCAAAGCCTGATGTCACGGCCGGACATAGCCGAATTTCATTGAAAGCGTTTCGCCGCCCAGGCAGAGCGACGGTATGATCTCCTGCTCGAGTCTGGCGCCGATCAGCCGGAAGGAGGGGCCGAGCATGGTCAGCGCGCCGACCACCTTGCCGGCGTAATCCCTGACCGCCACCGCCACCGTGATGACCCCCTCCCCCATGCCGCCGCAATCGACGGCGACCCCCTGCTCCCGGATCAGCTCCAGTTCCCTGCGAAACCCGTCCAGGTCGGGGAAGCGCACCTGGCCGCGGCGCCACCTCTTGCCGATTTTCTCCAAGAGGTCCCAGGAATCTATGGCACGCATCACCTTGCCGGCGGCATTGCTGAAGAAGGGGAAGCGTTTGCCGACCAGCGGTTCGGCCTTGACCTGCCACTGGCAATCGACCATGTCGAGGAACAGCACCTCGTCCCCCTTCAGTATGGTCAGGTACACCGCCTCGTTATGCTGGCGCGCCAGCGATTCCAGCACCGGGCGGGCCTCCTCTACCAGGGACTGGTACGCCGCCTCGTTCTCGGCGTACCTGCCGCTCTCCACCGCGCACCGCAGCACCCCCTTTTCCTCCAGGCTCTCCAAAAGGCGCATGGTCTTGTACCTGCTGAGCCCCGCCTTTCTGGCGAGGGCCGAAACGGAGCAGTCCTGCTCTGCGTCGGCCAGCATTTCCAGCAGTGCCACGCCCTTTTCCACCCCGGGGTCCGCGACCTTTCTCTTCCGATTTTCCATCCCCGCTTCTCCCGCTGCACCTTGCGCTAGTCCCAGTTCGCGATCTTCATGGTCCCTTTTTCCGCCAGGTTCTGCTGCATCTTGAACACCTTGAAGAGCATGTGCGGCTCGTGCCCCACCTTGAGCTCGAAGCACTCGCGCTTGGCCCGCTCGTAATACTCCTGCATGATCGGCTTGTACTCGGGATGGACGCACTTGCTGATGATCTCCTGCGCCCTCTCCCTGGGGCAGAGCCCCCGCAGGTCGGCGAGCCCCTGCTCGGTGACCAGCACGTCCAGGTCGTGCTCGGTGTGGTCGACGTGCGGGGCCATCGGCACGACGCAGGTGATGCCGTTCGGGTCTCTCTTCGAGGGCCTGGTGGAAGGGGTGTGCATGATGGAGAGGTAGGCGTTCCTAAGGAAGTCGCCGGAGCCGCCGATGCCGTTGATCATCCGAGTCCCGCCGACGAGCGTCGAGTTGGCGTGGCCGTAGATGTCGAACTCCACCGGGGTGTTCATGGCGATCACCCCCAGGCGGCGGATCGGCTCCGGGTTGTTGCTGATCTGCATCGGGCGCAGCACCACCTTGTTCACGTAGAAATCCCAGTTGTCGTAGAGGCGCTTGAAGCCCCCCTCGGAAAGGGAGAGCGAGGTGGAGGAGGCGAAGTCGAGCTTCCCGGAATCGAAGAAGTCGAGCATGGTGTCCTGGATCACCTCGGTCCAGACCTTGATGTTGGAAAAAGGGCCCTTGACCAGGCCGCCGACCACGGCGTTGGCGATGTTGCCGACCCCGGACTGCAGCGGCAGGAGGTTTTTGGGCAGGCGGCCCGCCTTCACCTCGAACTGGAAGAAGTCGATGATGTTGGCGGCGATTCTCTCGGAGACCGCATCGGGGGCGGCAAGCGCGCGCCCCTTGTCCGGCAGGCGCGACTCGACGATGGCGACGATCTTGTCGGGGTCGCACGGCACGTAGAGCGAGCCGATCCGGTCGTCGACCCGGCTGATCAGGTACGGCTTCTTGTAGGGGGGGCGCTCGGTCATCACGATGTCGTGAATCCCCTCGAAGGAGGGGATCGCGGTGTTTATCTCGATGATCAGCTTGTCGGCGTGCTGGATCACCTCGTTGGCGCAGCCGATCGAGCCCCCCAGGATGATCCCGCCGTCCTCGGTGATGCCGCTCGCCTCGATCAGCCCGAGGTCGAACCCGCCCCCCCTTTTCTTGGTGTAGAACCCGTAGGCCAGGTCCTGGGCGTAGAGGGAGAGGTGCTTGTCGCCCATCCGCACGGTGCCGTCGTTCACCTGCCCTTGCACCACCTTGCCGGTCTGGTACGGCCAGCGCTTATCGGTCATCAGGAGCGACGCCCAGCGATCCTCGATCTCGGCGCCTATCGAGGCGCCGATGAACAGGTTGAAGCGCATCTTCCCCTGCAGGTTGTTCTTCTCCACGTAATCGGCCAGCGCCGCGGGCACCACCTTCGGATAGCCGACCGGCGTGAACCCGGACCAGCCGAGGTCCATGCCGTTTTTAAAGAAGGGAATGGTCTCCTCGGCGGTCATGATCCTGGCGCGCAGGCTCTCCTTCCTGATCCTCTTGTGCAGTTCGCTCATTTAAACCTCCGTTTTGTTGAATTGCAGATGATAGGCTTCAGGGCGGTTCCTGAACCCTGCTGGCATATGACGTCGCCCGTTGGCCTTGACGTTAGGGGCAGATATTAATGAGTTTGCGCCCTCGCCGCCTGCCGGCCGTTGTTGCACTACAGGTCAGGTTATACGAACGTTAAGCGGCTTTTGCTGCAACACCTGACGATAAAATATATTCAGTTTACGTGCATGTCAAGCATAAATAAAACAGATTTATAAATTTGTGGTATAATTTTTCGCAACCCTCAGGCGTCATCCGCTCCGCCCAGCGGAACGACGCGGTTATATACGTTGACAAAAACAGGCCGATCATCTAAGAATTACGCGCAGGTTTACGTAAAGGTGAAATTTATGAACATACTGAAGGAAGGCGAAGTAGCCGTATCGATAGGTGACCTGGCAAAGGAGTACGCTCTGACCACCAGGACGTTGCGGTATTGGGAGGAAGTGGGGATCATCGAATCGGTGCAGAGGGCCGACGGGGCGACGCGGGGCTATACCCCCTACTACTTCAGGAGGATCAAATTCATACTGAAGCTGAAGGAGCTGGGGCTGACCATCAAGGAGATGCAGGATCTTTATCTGGCCTACGGCGATGCCAAGCAGACGGACAGGATGATCCCGCGCCTGATCGAGATCCTCGACCAGCACATCGACAAGGTCGACGAGAAGATGGCGCAGTTGGCGTCACTTAGAAAAGAGATCGTGGAATACCGGCAGAAGATGATCAGGCATCTCTCGAAGGCAGTTGAGGGATGAGTGAGGCGGTTGAGGGATGAGCGAAGCGGCTGAGGTCATCTCTCAACGCTCATCCCTCAACAAGGGGTTCTAAGCGGTTGAGAGATGAGTGAGGCAGTTGAGAGATGCACGCTCATCCCTCAACGGTTCTAAGCTAGCGTGAAATAAAAGGTCGCGCCTTTGCCGGGTTCCCCCTCCGCCCAGACCTGGCCGCCGTGGCGCTGGATGATGCGTTGCACGCTCGCCAGTCCGATGCCGGTCCCCTGGAAATCGTCGGCCGCGTGCAGGCGCTGGAACGGCATGAAGAGCCGGTCGGCGCGGTCCATGTCGAACCCGGCACCGTTGTCACGTACGAAGTAGGCGCTCCTTCCCTGGTGCTGCACGACGCCGAACTCGACGACGCTCTCCACCCTCTTGGCAGAGTATTTCCAGGCGTTGCCGAGCAGGTTGTCAAGGACCACCCGCAATAGGTGGCCATCGGCCTCGCCCTGCACATCGGGTTGAACGGTGCATGTCACATTGCGCTGCGGCTCGGCAAACTTCAGCTCGGCGATTATCTCCTGCACCATGGCGCTGATGTCGACGGATTCCCGCACGAAGTTGCCACTGTTTCTGCGCGAGAAGTTGAGCAGGGTGTCTATCAGATGGTTCATCCTTATGCTGCCGTTCAGGATTTCCTTCATGTACTCCCTGCACTGCGGGTTCAGCTCATTGCCGAATATATCCAGGATCACCTGGCTGTAGCCGTTGATGGCGGTAAGCGGCCGGCGCAGGTCGTGGGACACCGTATAGCTGAAAGCCTCCAGATCCTCGTTTGCGATCTCCAGTTCGCAGGCGCGTGCAGAGAGGTTGGTGTGCAGCACCTCGATCTCCTCGGCGGCCTGCTTGCGCTTGGAGATGTCCGAGATCATCACGAAGGAACCGGCCAGCTCCCCCGCCCCCCCCTTGACCGGGATGGCAGAGACGCTCGCCCACACCCTCGCGCCATCCTTGCGCAGGAATATGGTCTCGTAGTGCTCCGAGACCCCCCGTTCCTGGCTTCTCAACCGGGCGTCCACCTCGTCATGCAGGCAGCCGTCTATGAACTCCAGGTAGGGGCGGCCGAGCATCACGGCAACCTCCCGCCCCAGCATCTCGGCAAACTGCTGGTTGACGTAGCTTAGGCGACTTTCGGCGTCCAGCGCCAGGATACCCTCTTGCGAGGTCTCCACTATCATCCGGTAGCGCTCTTCGCTCGCCTTTAGCGCCTGCTCCGCCGCTTTCCATTCGGTGACGTCCGTCATGACGGCCAGCGAGCGGAGGATCCTCCCCTGCCGGTCGCGCTCCGCCGAGGCGAAAAGGATCACGTCGAGGGTCTCCCCGCTCTTTTTCACCAGCCCGTAGTGGATGTTGCTGCAGAAACCGGTCTGGAAAAACTGGGGGATCACCACCTGCTCGGCGTAGCGGCGCGACTCCTCAGTCAGGAACTCGGTCGATTTGCGTCCTATCACCTCGTCGCGTTGATAGCCGAGCACCTCCAGCCAGTAATTGCTGACGCTGATCAGGAAGCCGTCGTGGTCGATGGAATGCAGCATGACTGGCGTGTCGTTGTACAGGCAGCGGAAACGCTCCTCGCTTTTGCGCAGTGCCTCTTTGGCGGCCCTTTGGTTCTCGCACGTCTGGCGCAACTCGGCGTTTTCCATTTCCGCTTTGGCAAGGCGAGCCTGCAGGTCACGCAGCAGTCGCTCTGCTTGCGGGTCCAGACGCGACAGGTCCAGATCCGGCAGCTCCGCCTGCAGAGTGAGCGGCGCCTGTTTCCCAGGCTCATCCATCTCCCTGGCTGTGATCTCCTCTTGCATATCCAGCACGCTCCATCGGATCGTTGAATGTTAATTTTGTTTTGTTTACGCTTTGCGCGAGAAACTGTCAACTGGATTTGTGCAGAACCGGGGGCCGGTTGGCGCTGACAATTGAATGGCGCTGACCAGCCAACAATGTAGCCAGTTGCATACTTTGCTGTCAATCCCTAATCGATCCCCTTTATTTCCTTGACAAAGTCTGCTAAGGTACCGCGCACGTTGACGTGCACGTCACATCCCGAAAGGAGAAACCATAGTGCCTGAATCGACAGTCCTGAAAGCTCAAGAAAACGAGTTCCCCCCCATCAACCTGGACGGAGACGCCGACTGGGTCTCCTTCGATGCGCCGGCGCTGGTGGGGGAAACGCTGCGCTTTGTCTCCGGGGACACCCACGGTGATCGTTTCCGGGCACGCTACTACCGGGACGCCGAGCAGCATCTCCACGCACGGTTCTGGTTCGGTCCCGAGGCCGAAGGACCTCCGGGGCATGCCCACGGCGGTTCAGTCGCCGCAGTGATGGACGAGGCCCTTGGTCTGGCCGCCTGGGCCGCCGGCTACCCGATCGTGGTCGGCAACCTGAACGTCAGCTTCAAGAAGATGCTACCGCTGCAAAAGGTGGTGACCGTCGAAAGCCGCATCGTTTCCATCGAAGGGCGCAAGATCATGGTGCACGGCCGTATCTTCAGCGGCGCGACAACCTTTGCCGAAGCGCAATGCCTCTGCATCACCATCCCCGGGAAATAAGCACCGGGCAAACGGTGGCCGGTCAGGCCACCGTTTGCCCGCCAAACACCTGCCTCGAAACCTATCGCCACAAAAAGGCACAAAAAAACCTAAAACAACCTGAAACAACCTGTCAATCCCGTTCACCGCAAAGACGCAAAGGACGCTAAGGGAAACCAGGCCTTTTGGGCACTCCCCCCTGAGGACTTGGTTCTCTTTGCGTTCTTCGCGTATCCTTTGCGTTCTTTGCGTAACGTGTTTTGGGATCTCTCTCTCGGAGGCACAAAAGTTATGGAGCTACCAGTGACTGGCAACTTATTTTAGGTTGTTCGTGTTTTTTGCCTCAAGTAGGAACCTATGCCGCCGATAACACAGTAGATCTGGTTGCTGCCAGATTGCCTGGTCAGTGCAGGCCGCCTTTGATTGACAGAGACCGGCCAGGCTTTTCTGAACTTACAGAGATAAGGACTGTCCCATGACAAAAACTCCCCTCGCCCTGGCATTGCTGATCGCGGTAATAGGACTGGTAGCTTCGAACCCTGGCATCAGGAAGATTTCCTACCAGGAGACCTGTGAGATTTCGAACAATGACTATGCCAAGCTGCATGCGGCCATCGACCAGTACTCTGAAATAGCAACCATGGCACGGCAGGACCTTACCCAGGAGTTCGTCAGCATTGCGGAATACAACAAGATCATGCATCAGGTCGACATCGTAAAGCTGCAACATGCCAGGCAGATGGCAGCAATGCAGGACCGGACCAGGTAGCTGCAGATGCTTTAGCTTTCTGAGATTTTCAGGAACAATCCCACGCCACGCTGATCGCAGTAGCAGCCGCGAGCCCCAGCACGCCACAGATAATTTTTATTGAAAATTTTTCACAATACCGATACTATCCCGCCACTAAACCGGAGCCTTCCGGCACGAGCCTGACACCCTCAGGCCTTAGCGCGACTGCGCAAAGAGACGCGAGGGCGCCACCCCCGCCTCCATGCGGTCGCACGCCAAGATATCGGCCGGTATGGTCTGCAATATTCAAGGAAAAAGGAGACATCATGAACGCCAAGGTCCGGGCCACGATACTTGCAGTAGCAGCCGTCACCGCATTTGCAGTTCCCGCTCTGGCAGATAGCGTTATCTGCACCGTGCGGGCACCGGAGATACGCCTGCGCAAGAGCCCGAGTAAAAAAGCGCAAGTAGTCGCGATCCTGAAAAAAGATACCCGGGTCACCACGGCGAAAGCGTGTGCGGGAGGGTGGGTCAAGGTCGCCTCCGAGGACGGTAAACTGGCAGGTTATGTGGGAGGGTGGGCGCTCACCGATTCGGCACCGACCGTTGCCGAATCGGCCGTCCCTGCCAAAGCCGAAGTCAAGAAAGCCGAGCCGGCGCCCCAGGTCTCGACGCACAGGGAAGTCCCCACTAACGAGAAGCTTGCCATGCAGATCACGGAGTTGCGGCTGAACGTTCTCAGCATCGAGCGTGACATGCAGCAGATGAACAAGGAAATCAAGAAAATAAAGGTCGGCATGAAGCGGAAGTAAGATGAAACAGATTAAGCCTTAACCTCAACCAGTTTTGAACTGCCGCACCAGGCGCCGGAGATCCTCTGACTGCGCGGAGAGGGTCGCTGCAGCCGAGGCGGTTTCGGTTACTCCCCTGGCGGTCTGCTCCACCACGCTGGTGATCTTCTGGATGTTGGTGGTGATTTCGCCGGTGGTGGAAGTCTGCTGCTGGGCCGCGATGGTGATCTGGTTGATCTGGGTTGTGACATCGCTGACCTGCGCGAGGATCTCTTCGAGGGCCTGACCCGATTTGGCCGACAGTTCAGCCCCCTTCTCCACCTCGGCAACCCCTTCTTCTATCGCTGCGATAGCACCTTTTGTCCCCCCCTGTATCGCCTTGATCATCTCCCCGATCTCCCGGGTGGCGCAGGTGGTCCGCTCTGCCAGGGCGCGCACCTCGTCGGCTACTACGGCAAATCCCCTTCCCTGTTCGCCGGCACGCGCCGCTTCGATTGCGGCATTCAGCGCCAGCAGGTTGGTCTGGTCGGCAATATCCTGGATCGTGCCGATGATCTGATCGATCTGGTCCGACCTGGAACCGAGCTCCTCCACCGTTTTGGCAGCATCCTTGACCCGGGTGGCAATGCGCTCCATGCCGCAGGTGGTCTGCCGGACCACTTCTGCTCCCGAGCGGGCGGTACGGCTGGCGCGATTGGAGTTTTCCGCCGCGCTCATGCAGTTGTGCGCGATGTCGCCGGAGGTGGCAGCCATCTCTTCGCTGGCCACCGCTACCCCGTTGGTCTGGGAGGCGATATCGTCGGTCCCGGCGGAGATCCGCTCCGCACTGCCGTGCAGCTGGCCGGAGGTCAGGGCAACCGCTTCGGAACTCTGCATGATCTGCTTGATGATGTCGCGCATGGTCGTCTGCAGGTCGTCGATGAACCGGATGATGGTGCTGATCTCGTTGTTGCGCCTGGCCTTGATCGGCTTGGTCAGATCCCCTGCGATCATGGTCTCCAGGTAGCCCATGATCCGCTGCAGCGCGTCGTTCACGGACCAGAAAAGCAGGGCGCTGAAGAAAATTCCCAGAAGCAGGAAGACCGCAGTCGAGATCACCGTCAAGGTCAGGGAAAAGGAGCGCCCCGCCACAACGGCGAACACGATGCAGAAACTGTAGCTGAGACAGAGCAAAACGATGCGTGTGCGGATGCGAAGATGCAGATAGCTGTCTAGTAGAAATTTCATGGCGCTCAATACTCCTCCTTGTTAAGCGATATCCCATTCAACTCCGCGGCAACCCGGGTGCCAGTCACTGGCTCAGAGTTACTTGCGTCTGGTTCCGAAATGGCAGCTTTACTGAGATTTCTTTTCGGACAATCCATCCGACTCTTTAGCTTTATCTAAAGCAGACAATATCTGGTGTATTTTGTGTTAAAGCTTTCCTGCTTTCCAACCGATCCTTTCTTGTAACACCCCGCTGCACAAACATAGGCGCAGGCCACCAACGCTCAAAGAGGACTCGCCTGCTGGGACAGCATACTCACCTATGACAATCCTCTGTATGGCAAATACGACATGAGTTCTCGCACTGCCAGTCCCGTTAGTGAACCTGTCAGTGTCCAACTCCCAGAACCGTCCACCAGAAAGGAGTTTCCTGCAGATGAACAGAATCTGGCATTACTACCTCTGCCTCACCATCAGAACCAGGCTCACCATTCTCTGCTTCTGCTACAGCGCCTGCATCGTCGCCGCAACTGTGGCCGGTACGCTCGAATCCAGGCTGCTGCAGGTGGGGGCCTCGCTGCTGTTCATCTCCCTGGGCGCGCTGTTCGGCGGCATCAACATCTGGGGGATAACCAGCGCCATCGGACGGACCATAAACAATCTGGAAACCCTGGCCAGAGGCGACCTGAGCCAGGAGATCGTGATAAAGCGCACCAACGAGGTGAGCAAGATCCTCTTAGCGATGCGAGAGATGGTCGGCAAACTGACCGAGGTGCTGCGCAACATCCACAGTGCCAGCCTGCAGATGGAGCAATCATCGTTCCAGATAGCCGAGATATCGAACGAGATAGCCGACACCAGCAACTCACAGCAGCAGCAGGTGATGGAGGTCTCGGTAGCGACCGGCGAGGTGAGGATGATTTCCGAGTCGGTGCGTGAACTCTCCCAGACCATGCTCGGCAGTTCACGTGAGACAGAGAGGGAGGCGGAACAGGGGCTGCAAGCGACCAGGGAGAACATCGCCCAGATGCAGCTCACCGTGAGCGAGGTGAACCGGGCCGCCGAGGAGACGGCCGGGCTGAACCAGGTGGGGGAACAGATTCACAAGATCATCGCCAGCATCACCGACATCGCGGACCAGACCAACCTGCTGGCGCTCAACGCGGCCATCGAGGCGGCCAGGGCCGGCGAGCAGGGGCGCGGCTTCGCCGTGGTGGCTGACGAGGTGCGCAACCTCGCCACGCGGACCTCGCGTGAGACGCAGGAGATCACCAAGATCATCACCGAGCTGACCGGCCAGGTCGCCGTCACCATGCAGACCATGGAGCGGATTGTGGAAAGGGTGCACGGCGGTGAGCAGAAGACGCTGGAGACGGCGCAGATGATCGAGACCATGGTGAGTTCGGTGCGCGAATTTTCCAGCGCCAGCCTGCGCATCTCGGAGGCGAGCAGGTCGCAGATGGACCGGCTCTCGGAGCTGCAGCTAAGCCAGGATTCGCTCTTTCACACCATCAAGGACAACGGTTCCAAGATCGGAGTGACCGCCACCATCAGCGAGGACCTGAACGAGGTGACGAAACGTTTCAACAGGCTCCTGAACAAC
>Ga0209317_1002959_pt1 | contig 11426 bp, 10 predicted proteins | sample RifGroB2_FD_183994 | JGI IMG/M metagenome (GOLD analysis project Ga0209317, IMG submission 183994) | Soil microbial communities from Rifle, Colorado, USA - Groundwater B2 (SPAdes) (version 2) | ecosystem: Environmental > Terrestrial > Soil > Unclassified | place: Rifle, Colorado | collected...
CCTCGACGCGCTGGTGCTGAACGGGGTGGGCGAGCCGCTGATGAATGCGCGCCTGGAGCAGTTCATAAGCCTGGCCAAGAAGGCGATGCCCGCCGGGAGTTGGACCGGTTTCCAGTCCAACGGCCTGCTCCTGTCCAACCTGCGCGCCATCTCGCTGCTCGATGCCGGAATCGACAGGATCTGCCTCTCCATGGACGGAGTCGACGCCTCGACCTTCAGCGCCATCCGAGCCGGCAGCCAGTTGCTTGATCTGGAGCAGGCCTGCAACGCGCTGGTAGCCGCCAAGGCGGCCTGCCGGCGCCCCGAGATGGAGATCGGCGTGGAATACGTGGTCATGCGCGACAACCTGGCCGAACTCCCCGCCGCCCTCGCCTGGGCGGCCGAGCGCGGCGCCGCCTTCGCCATCGTGTCGCATCTGCACCCCTTCGACGAGCCCCACCTGGAGAAGTGCAGCTACGACATCTGCAACGACGAAGCGATCTCGCTGTACCAGTGCTGGAAAAGCAAGGCCGACCTCAAGGGGGTCGATATCGGGCGCTACTTCAAGATCCTCTGGAATTACAACAAGTCCCCCGAGGAGCGGCGCATCGTCGAATTCGTGGCGGCCATGAAGGCGGACGCCCAGCAGCGCGGCATCGCGCTGGACCTGAAGAGGCTCTTCACTATGGAGGGGGGGCGGATTCAGGAGAGCCAGAGTGTCTTCGAGGAGGCGATCAAGGTCGCCCGGAGGACCGGAATGGAGCTACGGCTCCCCGAGATAGCCCGGCGCGAAAAGCGCAGTTGCAGTTTCATCGAGCAGGGGAGCGCCTTCATCTCCTGGGACGGCGGCATGCACCCCTGCTACCACCTTTGGCACCAGTGCCGCTCCTTCGCCAACGGCTGGCTGCACCCGGTCAAGCCGCGGGTATTCGGCAACGTTACGCAGCGCGGGGTGCTCGACATCTGGAACAGCGCCGATTTTCGCCGCTATCGCCAGAACGTGCTGCGCCACGATTACCCGTCCTGCTCCGAGTGCAACTGTTCCCCCTGCGACCTGGTTCAGGCGGAGCAGTTCGACAAGGACTGCTACGTCAACACGGAGCCTTGCGGTTCCTGCCTCTGGAGTTCCGGGGTGTTCAGGTGCCTGGACTAGAGCCCGCCCCGCGCGCGACCGCAGGGGCGAATAATCATTCGCCCCTGCAAGCGTCTCACCGAACTTTACCCTGCTTTTAACCACTTACTCCTCCCCCCAGAGGGGGGAGGTTGGGAGGGGGGAAGATTTTCGGCTTCTGCGAAGAACCTGCGGAGTTCCCCCTCCCTAGCCCTCCCCCTCCGGGGGCGGGAACAGTTCAGAGGGGATTGGGTGGTTTGACCTTAACTTAACGGCTGCACTTCAAAGATCCCCGGTCATCTCCTGCAGCAGATAGAGCTTCACGTTCACCCTGCTAACGCACCCGATCACTTCCCGCAGCCTCCCCTCGTCGAGCCCGCACTCCTCCTCGATCCCCTGGAAATAGGGATATCCCCTGGGAAGCGGGGTGAGCGCGCCATCGCGCAGCAGCATCGCGTCCACCAGGTCGTTGACCCGTCCCTCGGCCTCCCACGGGTCGCGGTAGTTGAACTGGCGCGCCACCACGTTGAGCCCCATGCCGTTATCGAAGATCGCCTTCACCTCGAAGGAGAACTCCCTGGGGGCGCTGTAGTTCTCGCTTCGCCCGGAACGCACCATCACCTGCGCCCCCGCCTCCCGGAGCAGTTCCCCCACCGATTCGGCGGTCATGGGCTTGTAAGTTTTCGTCTCATTCATGGTCAAACCTCCAATCGTAATTCAATTCCCCAGGCAGCCGGTTTCTCGCCGTCCGCCGTCAGCACCCAGAGGGTCGGCAGTTCCATATGCTCCGGCACGGGACCCGCGCCGTCGGTCAGGTAGATCACGGCTGCCGGCCGCGGGTGCATGGTCCTCGCGTACTCGAACACGGGGCGCAGATCGGTGAAGCCCCCGCCGTCGTAGCGCTGCGCCATGAAAGCGGCGCCGCTCAAGGCCTCGATACGCTGAATCCTGCTGTTCGCGTACAGCACGGTGAGGGAGGTGTCGCATCCCCGGGCGATCCGCACCAGTTCCCTGCCGAACGCCTCTCTCAGCTCGGTGATGTTGGTGGAATCGCTCACGTCCACCCCCACCAGCAGGTTCAGGCGCCGGCGCTTGCGGCTGCCGGGGGTGTCATGGCCGAAACGCCGGTGCTCCCGCATCCAGGTGCTCTTCCTCCCGACCCTGCCGGCCGTGGCCGCGAACTGCCGCAGTATCAGGCGCCAGGGGAGGGGGGAGGGGCGCAAGAGGTCGTCTATCGCCTCCCCGATCTCGGCCGGCGCCTCGCCGTCGCTGCCGCGCAGGCTCTCCCTCGTCACCGCGCGCAGCATCTCCCGGGCCAGCGGAAGCGGCGTGCTGTCCGACTCGCTCCAGAGCGCGTGGTCGTCCAGGGTAGCGGCGGACGGCGCTCCGTTCCCCGCTCCGCAAGCCCCCCGGGTCTCCTGCTCGCAGTCGCCGAAACCGCTTCCCTCCAGGTTCCCCACATCGAAGGGGCGCACCAGGTGCCGGTAGTATTCCTCCGCCGCCAGCCCGTCGGGCATGCCGAACTGCACCGGATAGACGGCGTCTTCCGGAAGGCCTGCGGTCGATGGGTTGATGGCCAGGTCGCAGGCGACGTCCCAGTCGTGTCCGTTCAGCCCCTTGCCGCGCAGCATATGCAGATGCAGCAGGTGCTTCACCAGGTGCTCCAGGACGGCCCGCTGCTCCGATGAGGAAAGCCGGCCGAAGCTGTCCGGGTCGATCGCCAGGGTAGGGGTGCCGTTACGTATGGTGACGCCTGCCGGCTTTCCCTTGAGCGGGCGTTCCTCGCGGCGCAGGTTCAGTATGAAATGCCCGTAGAAGGGGCGCTCCCGCAAAAGGCGCACCACGGCGTTTTCGAGGATATCGGCGGCCACTCAGCTTAACCCGCCTGCCTGTTGATCGCCTGCATGGCGTCGAAGATAACGCTGTCGTGCTTGTCGCTGACCAGCGCCAGTGCGACATCGGGGATCTTCAGCAGCGACTTCACGAAGCCAAAGCGCAGGTCGCGCGGCAGCACGGAGATGTAGGCGACCAGGTTTTCCTCCTGCTCTGCTGCAAGTACCGGCGCTGTCCGCAGGGTGGCGCTCAGGTCGTTGATGGTGGCGGCCTGCACGTCGTCGCGCTGCCCGCGGGCGCGATCGGCGACCGCGGGCCAGTCGTTCAGCACCTCCGCGGCGCTGACCGGTCGCCCCTTACGGTCGGAGAGCCAGCGCATGAACATGATGGCCGCCTCCTTGCCGACCATTCCTGAATAGACCTCCATCTCCAGCTCCGGCGGAAACTTGCAGTTCTTTTTCAGGATGCTGACCATCTCCCAGGCGCGCTCGCTAGGTTCCACCTGCAGGTCCATCGGCATCCCCTGCCTGGCGAGCATCCCGGAATTGCCGGCCAGAAACTGGCGTACCTCGCCGGCCAGGTCCCGCTCTTGCGCATAGCGCGCCCAGCATTGGTAATCCGTCTCCACGAAGAGCATCACCATCCGGTCGATCAGGGCGCGGTCCAGGGTAGCCACCTGGTAGCTGCCGTCGGGAGGATTGATACTCACCACCACCTTGTGCCGCCGCGACAGGCCGTGGGTATGGATGGCGCGCAGCATCCCTTCGGCGGGAGGCTCCACGAACTGGAAGATCGCCTGCAGGGTGTCTTCCTGCTGGGCCCGGTTCAGCTCGTCGCAATGGATGACGGTATCCGGCTCATCCTCGCCCGGCAGCCAGGACGGGCGCGACCAGTGCATGACCTCGCCGCTGCGGAAGGGAATCCCCACCAGGTCTCCCACCTCCATCTGCCCCAGGCGCAACGACACGTAGCGCCGCTCCAGTTCCCGGCAGGCCTGGATGATTCCGGCGCTCTTTCCCACTCCGCGGTGTCCGACCACGCAAGGGGTCAGGTCGGTTTTGGAGATGATCTCCTTCACGACGATCTTCATCTGTTCCACGTTCATGGCGGCTCTCCTTCCTTGTGGCTTGATGGGGGGTGCGAACGGACATCTTACACAGATCCAAGGCGGGGTAAAAGAGGGAATTTACCGTTTCCGTGGGGGCGGACGGCATTCGCCCCTTGCATTGCAAAGACCGCCGAGGGGGGCGTGCCCCTCATGGGAATTTCTTTCAGGTGGATTGGTCTAAATTTATTTTATGGTAGTATTACGGCTGCAATTAAAACCCAAGCAGATGGAGGTAAGTGATGGGACATAGAGAGGGGTGTAGTGGAGGAGAAGCTTTGACGCTCCTGGTCGGCGGGCTGGTCGGCGCCGGATTGGCGCTGCTGCTGGCTCCGCAGGCCGGGAAGAAGACACGCGAATACCTTGCCTCCCTGGCCGAGGAGGTCGGCGGCAAGGCTAACGAAGCGGCGGCCGAATTTGCCGACAGCATCTCCGAGTTCGTGGAGAGCGCCAGCAATCGTGCTTCCCAGCTCATGAGCGAAGGTGAAGACCTCACCAAAGAGTCGAAGAAGGCGTTGTTGTCGGCTCTGGAGAAAGCCCAGGCCAAACTGGAAGAGCAGAGGAAAAAACTTGAGGATAGTATCGGTTGATAGGCAGGTGGCTGGACCCAATCCAAAAAAACGGGAGGTGTTGTCATGGCAAAAGAACCGTGGGTAGATCAGGATGTCTGCATCAGTTGTGGGCTTTGCACCGACAACGTGCCGGAAGTGTTCCGGTTCGACGACAGCGGCAAGGCCGAGGTCTATGATCCGACCGGTGCGTCCGAGGAGGAGATTCAAAACGACGCCATCGACGTTTGTCCGGTGACCTGCATCCACTGGCGCTAATGCTTGCAAAAGGCATGGACGCGGATTCGCCGTGTCCATGCCCTGCTTAAAGGAGGGCGCCATGACCCGCATCGAGACCTCACGCGTCAACGAAGTGATCGGAATAAACATCGGTATCGTTCAGGAAGCGGCCCGCAAGCTTGACGCGGGTCTTGAACTGGAAAAGCTGGAAGAGCGGATCGCCGAGCTGGAAGGAACGATCGCTGATCTGAAGACAAGCCTGGCTGCCTTGCCGTACAAGCGCTGACGCGCCGTTCACGCCTCCTGTGGAGCGGGCTTTCTGCCGCGCTTGCTGCAGGTCGAAAAGCGGCAGGAAGCCCCCCCGCCTTATGCGCGCCGAAACCGCGTTGACCGCCGCTGGTCTCCCCATACAGCTACCTTGGCGGCATTCCCCTTATGAAAACCCTCGGGCCGTTCTTTATCTCGTGAAACCCTCCGGTATCGCCGGCGGGATCTACAACCCATTCGTACAGGGTCCTGGCGTCCTGGAGAAACGGCTCGGTCAGCTCGTGATAGTTCTCCTTGTACACCTTGCGGTCGTAGTCGCTGTAGTACTCATACTGCATCTCCTCGTCGTAGAGCCCGATGCAGCCGTGCGAAACGGGATAGCCGGGGAGGTCGCGGCCGTGGATCCAGTAGGAGGGCCAGGTGTCGATACTTTTGTCGACAAAGAATCGGAGCGCGTAATGCATCGGGTAGGGGCGTCCCAGTTCCTTGATCGAATAAAGGTTGGATTTATGCCAACGGTCCGCGGCGTCGATGCGGAAGGTGCCGTTGGGAACCATTTTCCCTTCGATCCCCAAGGCGACGGGGAAGGAAAAAACCAGCGTGCCGTACCGGTAGGCGCCCAGGAACATCTCGGTCTGATCCACCAGGATGAATTTCGCCTCTCCGGCGGCGTCCTGGTACCTGAGGGGGAGCGGGTTGAAATTCTTGATCCTTTCCAGGTGCTTGGGGACCTTGATTGACACGCCTGCCCGGAAATGGCGCCGGTCCACCCGGTTGAAGCGCAGTACATCCCGCCAACTCTCCCCGAAAAGCCCGCTTGGCGAGTCGGTCACCTTCAGCTTCCGGCATCCCCACTCGATGTACGAGTCGGTCGGATAGCCGATCTCGCAAAGGGATCTGATCTTGTCGTTCGCGCATGCCGCCGAGGCGAAGAGCAGCTGCATGAGGATGATGATGCCTGTTCTCGTGATCCGTTTCATAAATGAAAAGCTCCCTCACCCCGACCCGCTGTCTTCGAATCGGGTCCCTTTCCTGCACCAGCGGCCGCCGCTGATGATGGAAGATATGGCTCCCTCGCGCTCGACGGTGTCGGCACGGATCGAGAGATAGACGTGGATCGGGATGAAGGCCAGGAACACCCACATGATCAGGAGATGGGCCAGGCGCAGGTACGGCACGCCGATCAGGTTGTCGAGCCGGATGAAGTAGTGAAACAGCCAGTGGTCCGGGGCATAGAGGGCGTAGAGGGCGAATCCGGTGACAAGGGCGGCCAGGCCTACCAGGTATATGGCGGTATAGGCTACCTGCTGCAGCGGATTATGGCCGATGTAGTGGGGAGGGCGCTCGAAGCGGCAAAAGAGATAGTTCCGCATCACCTGGAGCAGATTTCTCAAGTCGCGCGGTCGCACCGGAAACAGGGCGTTCCAGCGCTGGAACCTGTTGGAGGCTAGGAAGAGGCCGGCGATCCTCAGCATGGCGGTGCAGAGGAAAAGCCAGCCCGCCACGTAGTGTGTCAGCCGCAGATAGCTCAAGTAGCTGTAATAACCGCCGCCGGCGCCGTATATGACGCGGCTGTCGCCCATCAGGATGCCGGTGGCGGAGAGCAAAAGGATCAGGAACACGGCCAGCCAATGCAAGACGCGCAACTGCCAGTCCCAGACGGCGACGTAACTGAACTCGGAGGGTTCTTCGCTGCGACTGCTCTTTTGCCGGGTGGCTCGAACAGGAATGTAACCCAGAAATTTCCAACTCTCGCCTCCGACGTCTTCGATCGATCCCTTTGCCACGCCGAGTGCCCGGTAGCCGTGGGTCATCTTTATCTCGGCCTGGAGTTCGGCGCGGTAGCGGGTCGCCTGATCCGGATGGCACAGCTCCAGGATGGCATCTATCTCGCCGCGGGCTATCAACTCATCGCGCTCCGTATCGACCTGGCGCACCCGTGCGACGCTGCGACGCAGTTGCGGCTCCAGCGGTGTGAAGTCAATCTGCTGGTAGCGCCTCAGGTCCTGTTTTCTGGAAGCGGCGCTCAGAAGGGCCAGATCGACCGGATCCGTGGTCCCGAAAGGGGCGCCCAGGGCCGCGGCCAATAGCAGGTCGCGCCGCTTTATGCCCCCGAAAGGGACAGGATCCTGAAGCTCCACCCTGATTTCCTCCTGGGGGATTTCATAGACGCTCATTGCGCTTTCACCTCGACGCCGTTTCCGCCCGGCATCAGCATGTGGACGGCGCACGACTCGCAGGGATCGAAGGAGTGTATGGTGCGCAGCACTTCTATGGGGCGCTTCGGGTCGACCAGCGGGTGTTGGCCGCCGGCGGCCAGCGCGTGCTCGAACGGTCCTAACTGCCCCCCGGGATCCCGCCCGGAACCGTTCCAGGTGGTAGGCACGACGCATTCGTAGTGGGAGATCTTTCCTTTTTCGATTTCTATCCAATGCGACAGGGTGCCGCGCGCAGCCTCCATGAAGCCGATGCCCTGGGCGTTCCTGGGCCAGCTTTCCGGCTCCCAATGCTCGGGATTGAAGGTGGCGATGTCCCCGGACTTGATTCTCTCCTGCAAGGCGGCGAACCACTGGTCCATGCGGCGGGCGACGATGACCGATTCCAGGGCGCGGCAATAGGTGCGGCCGAGGGTCGAGTTGAGCGCCTCCACTCCCGCGCCGAGTTTGGCCAAACCCTGATTCGCCAGCTGTACAGTTTCTCCATGTCCCTGCGCGTAGGCGACCATGATCCTCGCGTTGGGACCGACCTGCACCGCCCGCCCGTCATAGCGGGGGGCCTTGCACCAGGTGTACTTCGCGCGGTCGGACAACAGCTTGTAGGGCGGGACGGGGCCGGTGTATCTCGGCTCGGTTCTGCCGCGCCAGGGATGCAGCCCCTGATGGTCCCCTTCCGGGTAGTTGTACCAGGCGGAGGAGACGAATTCGGCTATCTTCATCGGGTCGAACGGCTGCAGGGTGCGGTAGTCGCCGTCCATGAGGAGCCCGGCCTGAAAGCCCGCTCCTTCCGGCGTGCCGGAGCAGGAGAACGCGCTCTCGCCGGTGGCGCAAAGGTTCGGACTGGAGACGCCTATCGAGGCATATTCGGGATAGAAACCGGCGATGGCGACGACGTCGGGGTAGTACACCTCTTCCACGAAGCGGCGCCCCTGGGCGACGAGGCCTTTTATGTCGTCCAGGCGCACCTGGTTTATGGTGAGCTGGTTGTCGAGGTTGATGGAGCAGGCCATCCCCCCCACCAGGTAATTGGGATGGGGATTTTTACCGGCGAAGATGGCATGGAGCCGGATGATCTCGCGCTGCCATTTGAGCGCTTCCAGGTAATGGGCGAGCGCCATGAGGTTCGCCTCGGGCGGCAGACGGTAGGCGGGGTGCCCCCAGTAACCGGAGGCGAAGATGCCGATACCCCCCGCGCTGGAGGTCGACACCCTTTGCTGCACCTCCCGAAACCAGGTGGCCGAGTTGTTGGGCCAGGGGGAGAGACTCGCGGCTAGGCGGGAGGTGGCGGCGGGGTCGGCGGAAAGCGCGCTTTTCACGTCGACCCAGTCAAGCGCGTGCAGGTGGTAGAAATGCATGACATGATCCTGCAGGGTCGCCATGCCGGAGACCAGGTTGCGGATCAGTTCCGCCGCTTCGGGAATCCGGCAGTCGATGGCGTCCTCCACCGCCCGGATCGACGCGATGGCGTGGACCCCCGTGCAAACCCCGCAGATGCGCTGGGCGAAGGCCCAGGCGTCGCGCGGATCGCGCCCCTGCATGATCTTTTCGATCCCCCTGAACTGGGTGGCGCAGGCCCAGGCGTTGCCGATCCTGCCGTCTGCCGCCTCCAGTTCGATGCGCAGGTGTCCCTCTATCCTGGTGATGGGGTCGATGACGATGCGCTCGGCGGCCATGCAATCTCCTTGAAGCAGATAGAAACAGATTAAGATTAAGATCAAGATTTAGTTTTTTCTCAAACCCAGCTTGCCGCAGCTTCAACAATGACCTGTATCTGAATCTGCCTTAATCTTAATCTTAATCTTAATCTTAATCTTAATCTTAATCTTAATCTTAATCTTAATCTTAATCCGTTTCATCCTCGTCACCCAGCACCGCGAGCGGCAGGGACTTGGGTTTGGTGCGTTTGGCGCGACGCTTGGCGATGACGGTTGCTGTCGAGTGCACCGCCACGCCTCCAAGGGAGGCTGCTACTGCCGCGGCGCCGATGGTGTTCGCCGTGGCTTCCACCCCCAATCCCGGCACCACGACGTCAGGGAGGCGTCGGTAAAACGGGGTCATCCTGTCGTAGAAGTGGCGTTCGGTGCACCCCAGGCAGGGATGCCCCGCCTTGATGGGAAAGCTCTCCCCCAGGTTCCATTCGATGGTGGCGCAGGGGGCGAAGGTGGCGGGTCCCTTGCACCCGAGACGGTACAGGCAGTGCCCCAGGCGCGCGTTCGGGTCGTCGAACCTCTCGGCGAACAGGCCCGCGTCGAAACTCGCCCGCCGCGGGCACTTGTCGTGGATCCTCTGGCCGTAGGCGAAAAGCGGCCTCCCCATGCCGTCCACGGGAGGGGTGCGGCCGTAGGCCAGGTAATAGGTCAGGGTGGCGCTGATAACCTCGGCTATCGGGGGGCAGCCGCTGATGTTTACCACCGGCCGGTCGCGGATCACGGCGCCCACTCCGACCGCTCCGGTGGGGTTCGGGGAAGCCGCCTGCAAACAGCCGTATTCCGCGCATGCGCCCACCGCCAGTATCGCCGCGGCATTTTGCGCGGCGCGCTTCAATACCACCAGCGCCGATTCTCCGCCGATGGTGCAGTACACGCCGTCATCCTTGAGCGGCACCGACCCGTTAACGAGGAGAAGATGCGGCTTCCCTGAGGCGGCAATCAGAAGGTTTTCGGCCTCTTCGCCGGAAGACACCATCAGCAGTTCGTTGTAGTCGAGGGAGACCTGTTCGAGGATCAGTTCCTCGATAGGGGTGCTCCCCGAGCGGAGCAGGCTCTCCAGGCAGCCGGTGCATTCCTGCAACTGCAGGTAGATCACGCTGGGACGCTGGGCGGCGCTCAATCTGGCCGCTATTTCCCTTGCCATGACCCGGGAATTTCCCGTAGTTGCCGCCCCGACCCCCAGCATGAGCGCTATCTTGCCGCAAAAAGTCATGAACTCGCGTCTGCTCACCCCGCGTCGCGCCAGAAACGAGACAAAAGTCTCGCCGGTGAGCCACCGATCATCGTGAGAAGGTTTCATTGGCATTCTCCGCCCCGGCTTTTGCCGGGAGACGCTGTGCCGGAAGTCTCCGGCCTTTCCCGCGCCGATTTTTTGCTGTCAACCCAAAGCACAACTGGAAAATTCTACAGGACTGATAATTAGAGTCAATTAAGAAAAATTGGGGTTTGCCGGGTTCATTAGTGATCCGATGCTCAAAGAGGAGGCTGCCCCCAAGGAGGCAGTGCCGTCAAGTTAAGGTCAAACCACCACAATCTCCTCTGAACTGTTCCCGCCCCCAGGGCTAGGGAGGGGGAACTCTGCAGGTTCTTCGCAGAAGCCGAAATCTCCCCCCCAAGAGGGAGGCGGCCCTCAGGGAGAAGTCCGATCGTTCCAACGCTCCGGCGTTGGAACGCAGGCTGTGACGCTCCGAAGAGGAAGTGGAGGGCGAGGAGAAGGAAAGCTTTTGGCGCGGCATTATGCTATCCTCTCGCCTTTAGGCAAGACATCGCATGGACGACTTCCAATGTCTGCTATATTAATTGATCGCTTTGCGGCAGAAAGCCCTGGACAAATGCCTCCAAGCGCCACCAGGCGGTTGAAGCGGGCGGAAATGTCCACAGGGCTGGCTGATTCATACGGAGGTGGCTGTCATGACCAGGAAGATAGGGATACTGACCGGCGGGGGGGACTGCCCGGGCTTGAACGCGGTGATCAGGGGGGTGGTGAAGTCGGCGGTCGGACGCGGCTGGGAGGTGGTCGGCATCGAGGACGGCTTCGACGGGTTTCTCCATCCCGATAAATGCCGCCCCCTGGGGCTCGATGACGTGCGCGGCATTCTGCCGCGGGGAGGGACCATCCTCGGCACCAGCAACAGGGGAAACCCTTTTTCCTTCCCGATGATGCGCGAGGGGAAGGTGGAGCTGGTCGACGTCTCCAGTGAGGTGCTCTCCAAAATCGAGCACCTGGGGCTGTCGGGTCTGGTGGTGGTCGGCGGGGACGGCTCCCTGAAGATCGCGATGGAGCTGATACGCCGGGGGGTGCCGATTGTCGGGGTGCCGAAAACCATCGACAACGACCTGCTGGAGACGGACGTCACCTTCGGCTACAACACGGCGCTGGAGACCGCAACGGACGCGCTCGACAAGCTGCACTCGACC
>Ga0209317_1002960_pt1 | contig 11424 bp, 6 predicted proteins | sample RifGroB2_FD_183994 | JGI IMG/M metagenome (GOLD analysis project Ga0209317, IMG submission 183994) | Soil microbial communities from Rifle, Colorado, USA - Groundwater B2 (SPAdes) (version 2) | ecosystem: Environmental > Terrestrial > Soil > Unclassified | place: Rifle, Colorado | collected...
TGCTTTGTGCCAAAGCGGAGAGATATTGCTTCGGTGACTGAGGAAGAGTTGCAAGACGTGCACGCCTTTCTCAACGACCGACCGCGGGAGTGTTTGGGGTTTCGGTTCCCTTCGGAGTATTATTCGCCTTTGTGAATTACATTGAGAAATTCTTCAAGCCCATAATGGATTTGACAGAGAAATTCAATATACTTCAGTCAGCAATGGCATCCTCCGAGAGAATATTTATGCTGCTTGATGAAGAGGAAGGTATCAAAAATAGTGAGCTGCCAGTCAATCCAGGTAAGATAATAGGTCAAATAGAGTTCAAAAACGTTTGGTTCGCTTATAAGGACAACAACTGGGTCCTTAGGGATGTAAGCTTCAAAATCAATCCCGGTGAGACAGCAGCCTTTGTAGGAGCTACAGGAGCAGGTAAAACCTCTATCATTAGCTTGATATGCAGACTGTATGACGTACAAAAAGGTGAAATCCTGATAGATGGCAAAAATATAAAGGAATTTGACAAGTACGAGCTTAGAAAACAAATCGGTACAGTGCTGCAGGACGTGTTCTTATTTACTGGAGATATCCTAAGCAATATACGATTGAATTCTACTGAAATAAGTGAAGAAAGGGTCAAAGAAGTCGCTCGATACGTAAATGCAGACAGGTTTATTGATAAGCTTCCTAAGGGCTACCAAGAAGAAGTAAAGGAAAGGGGGGCTACCTTATCCTCAGGACAAAGACAACTACTGGCTTTTGCGAGAGCCTTGGCTTTTGATCCTGCAATATTGGTGCTGGATGAAGCCACCTCAAACATAGATACAGAGACTGAAATGCTGATACAGGATGCCATAAATAAGGTTATAAGAAACAGAACAACAATTGTAATCGCGCATAGGCTTTCGACCATACAACACGCAGACAAAATCATCGTATTACACAAGGGTAAAATAAGAGAAATGGGCAATCATCAAAAGCTGCTGGACACAAAAGGCATGTACTATGATTTATATCTGTTGCAGTACAAAGAAAGCTTCCAGGAAACAAGCGCATAGAAAAACTATGGCAGACGCGCAGGTCTGCCATACAATTACCCTATGTAATTGGGGTTGGCACAGGTGTCTACCCTTTCATTATCTCTGTACGATCATCTGATCTTTTATTTGTTCCGCCTTTTCCTTACCCACTAGAATTTCTACCAAGTCTAAGGCAAATAGAATAGCGGTACCAGGTCCCTTTGAGGTTATAATATTCTTATGGCGTATTACAGGTTCTTCAGCGTGTATTGCACCCTTTAGGTCTTTTTCAAAGCCGGGATAACATGTCGCCATGCTGTTTTCTAACAGCCCCATTTTACCTAATATAATGGGAGCAGCGCAAATGGCCGCTATGTATTTCTCATTTTGATAGAATTCCTTAATGAATGCCCTTAGGCCTTCATGCTTTTCTAAATTTGTCGTACCTGGCATCCCACCCGGCAATATAAGCATATCTGCTGAATAGTTGTCAATCTCATCAAAGGTTTTGTCTGCTATAACTGTGATATTGTGTGCTCCCTTTACTTCCTTTGCTGTTGTAACCGCTACAGTGTTTATATCTACTCCCGCTCTGCGTAATACATCTACTACTGTCAAGGCTTCGATTTCTTCAAATCCTTCGGCTAAATAAATATTCGCTTTTTTCATAACAGCCTTCCTTTCCTTTTTATTCTCGTATATCCTCAGGCAGTTCGCTCTGTTTTGAAGCTAGAACCGCCAACTGATCACACCTGTTATTTTCTTCATTTTCGTGATGACCCTTTACCCAATTAAAACTCACATCATGTTTTACCATAAGCTCCAACATCCTTTTCCAGAGATCTACATTCAGTGCTTTTTCCTTGTTGCTCTTTATCCAGTTGTTTTTTCTCCAATTATATAACCAGCCTTTTTCTATGGCATCCACCACATACTTTGAGTCACTATATACCTTTACCTTACAAGGCTGCTTCAGTGCTTCCAAGCCTTTAATGACTGCCATCATTTCCATTCTATTGTTGGTTGTATCCCTATAGCCGCCAGACAGCTCTTTTCTTGTTTCATTATGTATCAGCACAGTGCCGTAGCCACCCGGTCCGGGATTGCCACTGCATGCACCGTCCGTGTATATGATAACTTCCTTCATATTATATCCTTACCCCCTAGTTAATGGATGATCTATATTTTCAATATCTAAAAGCTTCTATGCATTAATATTATTTTACAATTAAATAGCTGCTCTGTGAATATTTTTCATCAAACTGTCAATACTATTATTGAGCTTTACAAAAGATAAAATACCCCACAATTATAAATACCAATTTAATGGCCCTTCCCCCGGGGCTATTTTATTTTGCATTAATATTAGACAGATAAAAAATCCTTCCGTTTATATCGGAAGGATTTTGCTTCTATTGATTGATTGGTGTAGTTTCAGAAGACTGTATTTCAGTATCCTGCTGTACAGGAGCTTGTTGATTATTGCCTTGATCGGTTAATACATTCAGCTTGTTAAGAATTTCTTCCAACTCTTTCAGCCTTGTACCATATTCAGTCCAATTGCCACTCTTCATTGCTTCTTGAGATAGTCTAAACGCTTCATTAGCCCTAGTTATCAATGCCGCTGTATCCTCTTGTTCTCCTGTTGGTAATTGAGGCTGCTGAGGCTGCCCAGGTAATTGGGGCTTGTTGCCGCTCAGGTCAAATATTCTTTCCAAGCCTTGCTCCAGTGTATCCTCCATGATAACCCTGTTTTTATAATATACGATTACTTTTTTCATTTCAGGCAGCGCATTGGCATTTATAGATCTTACGTATATTGGCTCAACATAAAGCATGGATTCCTCTATAGGTATGGTCAACATATTGCCTCTTACTACCTGTGAGTTGCCTCCAGTCGCAAGTAGATTAAGCTGTGGTCCTATAACAGTATCTTGACTTACAATTCCTTCAACCTGCATAGGTCCTTCTACGATCTGTCCCGAAGGGAAGTTATATTGCACCAGTTTTCCATAATCTTCTCCATCATTCTTTACTGCCAGCCATGCTATCATATTTGTTTTACCCTGTGGAGTATAAGGTATCATCAACAAGAACTCTTCCATTTTGCTATCTGGAAGCCGCATAATTAAATATGTGGATTCAACGCTTTCTGCATTTGTATTTCCTTCTGTATTATAAATCTGAGTAGCTATATCCCAAATATCACTCTTATTGTAAAGCTCTCTTGCTTCTTTAATGTGATACTTTCTGTAAATAGCTGACTGTATGTCAAACAATGTTTGAGGATATCTTATATGTGCTCTCAGAGATTCCGGCATTTCATCCAAGGGCTTAAATACGGTTTTAAATATATTTGCATAGGTTTTAATGATTGGATCTGTATTATCGGCTATATAGTAAGTGGTAGTGCCATTATAGGCATCAATAACCACTTTAACAGAATTTCTTATATACATTAGATCTTTCATCTACTGGCTCAGAGTATGGATACCTGCTGCTTACTGTGTAGGCATCTATTATCCAATATAACTTGCCATCTGCTGCCACGATATATGGGTCCTCATCATAAATAAGGAAGGGGGCTACTTTTTGTACCCTTGCTTTAATTTCACGATTAATTAATACTTTGCTATTGGCATTTATATCTTGTGAAAGCAGGAAGTTTAGCTTTCCTTCCCTTACAGCAAACATTATTCTATTTAATAAATTTAATTTGATACCTCCAGTGCCTTCATAAGAGGTCTCAACGTTTGTGTTGCTAGCAGGATAATCAAACTCTTTTTCTCTGGTATTTACTATTACGAAGTCCTTGGTAAGCTCTCCATAGTATATTTCCGGTCTTTCAACCTTTATATCTACATCTGATACAACCGGCAAATCTTTTATAAATAATCTTGGTTGTCCTGATGGTGTAACCTCATTTACAGGAGACATTGCTATACCATAGCCATGAGTAAACTTCAAGTATTTGTTGATCCAAGAAGAACCTTGATTTTGTGATGGAATATTAGAGGTCAACAGCTCTCTTGGTGCTATAAATACCTGTCTGTACACTCCATTTATCATATATCTGTCAATATCTAAATCATTAAATTGATAATAGTTCTTTAGCCCCTGTATTTGATTGTATATATCTAAAGCCAATCTGTAGTCATTCACAGGTATATTGTCTACTGTTACTCTATTTTCCTCTATATCCTGTGCCGTAAGATTTTGCTTATATGCAAAGGGCTTAACCTCAACTTTATCCAGTCCGTAAGCATAATTAGTGTAGTTGATGTTATTCTGTAGATATTGCTCTTGCTTAGCAAGCTCATTAGGTGCAACTACAACACTTTGAACTCCCGTAGCTACTAAACCGGATGCAACGATTGCCACAATCAGTAAAATGGGTCCAAATGCTGCCAGTTTAAGTTTTTTTCTACCCCATGATACCAGCATAAGCACTGCTGTCAAAAGAGATATAGCTATATATGCATAATAAAAAGGTAAGGTAACATTTATATCTGTATAGCTTGCTCCATAAGCAATTCCTTTACTGGAATACAGAAGTTCAAACATTCTTATATAGAAGCCGAAAGCCAAAATTAAAAAGAATAGTCCTCCCAACAAAGTAAGCTGTCTGGATGCTGCCGATAAAATATTTTTATAAATATTCTCAGGCTTATACATTGTTGTTATATTGTCCTGATTCACATGTCCCGGTACTTCTGCCGCGAGAAAGGTTATTGAGTTATATAGTATGTTTATTACAAACAGTATAAATACCAATCCCAATGAGAATGAGTATAAGTTGCCTAAAAAAGGCAGTTCAAAAATATAAAAAGATATATCCTTATTAAAAATCGGGTCGGTAAGGTTAAAGGGTGTTTTGTTTATATAAATCAAGAAATTATACCAAATCTCTGAAACAAAAACCAAAGAGAATACGAAGGCCACTGCAGCTGATATCGCCGCAAACAGCAGATTCTTTGTTCTCCGTGCTTTTGCAGATATCCCAATCCCGCTTTTCTTTTCAGAATGAGCATTAATCATCTTCAAATAAGTAAATAGTAAACCAAGTATAATTAGAAATGCCGGTACAAAAAACTGTACTTGTGTAACCAGCTTTTTAAAGAATATTTCTTTGAAATTTAATTCAGTAAACCATTGATAGTCAACTAGATAATTTATAATACTGGTAAAAAACACAACAACAAGCAGTAAAACAACCGCCAGAATAATCATGCCTTTGTTGCGAAGACTCAACGCTTTATTCAAATTTATCCCTCCATTAATTGCTAATTCGTTATTCTTAAATTATACATCTATACGCCAAAATATTCAAATTGTCTGAAATATTAGGATTCCCGTTGCACCTCACAAAAAAGGCAGGTTTTTACCTGCCACAATATGTATTTCTTAATCGCTTATCAGCTATTATTGAAAAACATCACATAAGGTTTTGATAAAGTTGTACTCTCCTGCATCAAATTCCTTAATCTTTATAGCGACTGACAGATATAATATTCCAAACAGACTTCCACCATTCGTTAATGGCACTGCCATAATACTTTGCCAATCAGGCATTCCTGTTATCGTATCCACTCCAGGATAGCTGTTCCAATCTACCTTGTATTCTCCTGATTTGTTTTCTATGCATTTTGATACGACTTCTTGATTGTAATGCTCTTCTTCTACTTCTGTGCTTATAAACTTCTTTCGCACCAGCTTGCTTTTTATCTCTCCCGCTTTTCCTATTTCAAACAGTATTCCTGTCTGTGCCTCCGATACCTCTATTATTCTTCCCAAGAAGTTAAACAGTTTCTCAGATCGTTCCAGCTCTGTACTCCTCTGCAGCTCCAATACCTCCAGCATGGTCTCTACCTTCCGCTGATCCTCTACTAGATTCCCTGATATGATTCCTGCCAGTTTGTCTATTCTCTTTACTGTCTTTGACATGTCCGCTTTGTATACGATGCTTTTGTTTCTTCCGTTTTCCTTTGCATAGTACAGTGCTTGGTCTGCTTTTTCTATCAGATCCTTTGCCCAGCTGCTGTGCTGCGGGTAGGTTGCTACGCCCAAGCTTATGGTCAAGGGGTTATGCAATCCCAACAGTCTCGCATTTTCTATCTTCTTCCTTAGCTTCTCTGCTACGTTTATTCCTTCTTCTTGTCCTGTGTTCGGCAGCAGTATGATCATTTCTTCTCCTCCGTATCTTGCTGCTATGTCTCCCTTTCTTACGGAGTTTATTATGATGTTTGATACACCCTGCAGTATTTCGTCTCCCTTTTGATGTCCGAAGCGATCATTCACTGTTTTGAATTTGTCTATGTCTATCATGATTATGCTAAACTCTGTCTCTTCTCTTTCTGCATATCCCAATTCGCTTTGCAGTGCTGTCTCAAAGTATTTTCTTGTGTACAGCTTGGTCAGTTTGTCTACTGTGGATACCAGCTTCAAGTTATAGTTGTCCACTAATATATATGCCATTTTGCTTAGGGTTTTGCAGAAATGTCCACTTTCATGGGTAAAGTTATTTATTATACTGTCTGTGTCCAGGTATATATATCCTATTATGCTGCTTTCATTTCCCTGCTTTTGTCTTCTTCTTTCCTTTAACAGTCCAAAGCCCTCTTCTTCTTTTGTGCTCATTATTGGTATGCAGTATACCGCTGTCATTTCTTTTGGTATCAGCAAGTCACCCTTACTCTTGTTGTAGTCAAATACGTCTGTTACTATTATGCTGTCTTTCTTTTGTTTTACTTGTTCTATTACATATTTGTAGAAGGGTATTTCTGAGTACCTGTTGTAGCTTGCCAATATATTCAGGTTGTCTTCCTCATCTAAGGTTGCCAAAAAAGCATTCTTTGCTTGTGTCACTTCTGCACATAGGTTTATTATTTCTTTTATATTTTCTATATTGTTATCCGTAAAGTTGCTTATTACTTCGTTTATTTTGTTCAGCAGCTTGTTGTAGGATCCTGCATCTACCTCTTCTTCCAGGTTTCGCTCCTCACCTTCTCTGTATATGTCTATATAGTTGGTGTAGTCAAAGTATTTATCAAGGTTTTGCAAGGTTATTTTATTTGTATCCTTTTTCACTGCTTTGCTTGCTTTCTTGCTGTCCCTTATGGTTTCAGACAGCTTCTTCAAGCCTTCTTTTACTGTGTTTCTGTTATGCGATAGTACAAAGCTTGTTTTGTATTCGTCCGGTACATTGTGCACCAGCTTTCTTAATATGTTCAAGGCTGATATGTAGTGCTTCAGCCCTTCTTGATATTCTTTTCCCGCGATACAGCATTCTCCTATAGCCTTGTATATCTTCCATTTGATTTCAAGGTTCTCTATATTCTCCATTTCTGTTGCCGCTTCTACCAGCTTGCTTTGTTTTTCCTGCTCATCGCTTATTTTGGCATCCATATATTTGTATTGTACCTTCAAGATGTCTGTTTCTATTTTATCCACATATTCCATGCCAAGCTTCAGAAACGCTCTTGCTTCCTCTCTTTTTTCATGGCCTGCATATATTTCAGAAAGCTGTAAGCATGCACTTCTGCCCAATTTGTACAGGTTGTCTTGGAATATGTCCTTGCAAAGCTTCAAGTCCTCTTGATAGTCAAGCTTTTCTGTAAGCTTGATATCTGATAATCTGATCAGCAGTATGGATTCCATATTTGCAGGTATACCCCAGCTTGTGCACATATCAACAGATTTTTGTGCATAAGTCCCGGCTGATTCATAGCATCCCAGCCTATAATAGTATTCTGCTTTACTATTGTAGAAGAATTCCAAGAAATTTCCGGTATCTTTATGTGAATTAAACAAATGATCTGTAATACTAATAATTTCTCCAGCTTTTTTGTATTCCTCCATCAATGTAAATGCTAAAGATACATTAGAATGTACAAGGTCATTTAAGCTGTAATTTTTTGTTATCTTCACGACTTCCAGAGCTTTATTGTAGCTATCCATTGCCTCAGCATATTTATCTTCGATTATTAGTAGTTCTGCAAGATTGTTCAAGCTGGTCTCTATATAACGCAGATTGTTTACCTTCTGGCTAATGCTTAAGGTTTTCTCAAAATATTCCCTGGCCTTCATTAGATTGTTATCTCCGTCTATATAACATACACCTAACGTATTTAGGGTTTGAGTCAAATATTTATAATGCCCTATATTCTCAAATATTGCCTCAGCTTTTAACAAAAGGGGAATTGCTTGGTCATATCTTTTTATTGCATATACGTGTCTCGCATATGCCAATAAAAATCTTGAATAATACACCTCATTACATTCTTGCTCTTTTTTTAGGTCCCCTAATACCTTCTTAAGTATGTTGATGTATAAGCTATATCTTCTCCTATTTGCCATCAAGTCGCTTAATCTTAGAATTAATTCATACAAGCCTTCCTTATAATCTATCTTGTTGAGCTCCTTCTTTGCATTCACTGCTTATTTTATTTAAATAAGCATCAATAAGTATCTTTTTATCTCTTTTTATATCTGCTATGCTTTCTACAATATCGTAGAAATATACTGCCTTTTGATACTCACCAATTTGTTCGTATAGATTGCCTAGCTTCAAACATAGATTAATCTTATTTGAACCTATTTCCTCCTTCTTACACAAGCTAAAGCCCTGTTCTAAAAACTGTATCGCTTGATTAAGAAGATTGCTTGCAATCATCTTATCAGAAGCCTCCATCAAAAGTCTTACAGCATCTTCAATTTTGTTTGCTTTTGTCATATGATATATAAGTTCATCACGATTTTCTCTATTTTCACTGGCAAACTTGCTTTCCAATATTACAGAGGCTCGCTTATGATATTCTAGCTTTTGATTGTTAGGTATTCTATCGTATATCGTCTTTTTTACATTCATTGACGTAAAATCATAGGATATACCCCAATCATCTACCTTTTTTGAAACGATATTGGTTGCCTCCAGCTCACTTAGCATATTATATAAGGCATCCAGCTTAAGGTCAGTCATTCCTTCAAGTATATCTGAGGATACTGCTGTATTGAATATAGAAATAATTTGAAGCATCCCTTTGTCAGTATCTCTTAAGCTATCTATTTTGTTAATTACAATATCATTGATATCCAATGATACGTTGAGCTTCTTAAAATTTATATTCTTAATTTGCCAGCTTCCATCTTCCTCAACATATATTAAATTTTTATTGTATAACAAACAAATCAATTCGTATATATAACTCGGGTTTCCCTCTGTCTCTTTATAAATACTAGCTGCAAAATCTAAGGGTGCTTTGTCCATCCCCAATATAAGTCTTATATATTCTGCTGTTTCATTGATGTTAAAATTGCTAATCTGTAAGGTATCTACATAACTAGCTTCTTTCAGACTTTCATTTGACTTTTTTGTAAAATTCAATTGAGCTTCAGATTCTATGCTAACACTTAAAACAAAATATATTTTACCCTTATCTGAATTTTTAACGATATATTTCAATACCTCATAGGAATCCTCGTCAATCCACTCAAAACCAGCAACAGCAACAGCAAAAGGATATCTTGACGCAACCTCAAGCAAAAAATTCCCTATTCTGTAAATAAGTCTCATTTTATTTTCTTTGTTTAATTCCCCTTTAGGCATATCAATAGTTGATATCTCTGCAATTTCAGGCATGATATACCAGATATCAAAAGCATATTTGTCTATCATATCCTTCTCTGCATATTTCATTGCTTCCTTTAGTATAAAATAAATGGCTCCAAAGGCCACTTTTGTATTCTCATTGAGCTTTAGAAGCATGCAATCGATGCCTTCCTGCTCTAGTCTATATGATGCATTTACTACAAAGCTTGATTTGCCTGTTCCGATTCCTCCTTGCAGAAATGTTATTCTAATATCATTGTCTTCAAAGAAGTACTGTTTGGCAGTGCTAACCACACGCTTCATATAGCCTTCTCTTGAAACCGACTTTAATAAATGCATTGGCTGAAGCTTTATATATTGTTTATCAACTACCTGATAACTTTTATTAAAAATCTTATTTATATCTTTAATGATTTGGTCTATCGTTGAATATCTCTCTGCAGGATTTAAAGCCGTGCACTTATTTATGATTTCCATAACCTTATAGTGCTCTGTGCCTTTTTGCGAATTAAATTCATCTAAGGCATGTCTAAAATTCTGTACGCCTATTTCTACATTACTAAACATATGAAACATAACTGAACCCAGAAGATATATATCTGAAAGCCTTGAATATTCTCTATCTTGAAGTACTTCTGGTGCCTTAAAATAGCTATTATCTTTGTCTATCATAGCAGAATAATCAGTACCCTCTAAATATGGAAGGCTAGCAATCTTTAATTTGTCTCTACCGTCCTCCTCTATAAGAAAAAGCTCATCTACATTTACATTGCACATCAAATAGCCTCTTAAATGCAGGTATTTTAATGCAGAGCAAAGCTGAACTGCCAGATCTAGCACTTCTTCGAAACTTTTATTTGCTACATAATTAAATAGCCCTTGCCCATCAAAGTGCTCATAGGCTATATAGTATTTATTAGACACCATTGGCTTATTATCTATACTACTGATCTTGTTAAAATGGAATATTTCCAGTAGACTCGGATAGATAATAGTTCTGTATTCATGATAGTTTGATTTCATATACTCTATGAATTCTGTAAGATCTTTTGTAAACTCAATTATTCTTAGCTTTTTATGAAGATTTATATTTAATGTGTCTTCAACAATTACTGTAGTTCCATAATTATCTTCCTTATCGATTTCTATTACCTTATATTGATAATTTATAAATTGCAATAAGGATCCCCCCTAAAACTAGAAATTACTTACAAAGATTCTTGTAAATTTGCTTATAAATGTAGAATATTGTAAATTTTTAAAATATAATTATTAACATTGTAACATATAAAAATTTAAAATAAAATACCAATTTGAATTATCACACACCTTGAAACTACTTATATCTATATCGGATACTCTAAAGAAAATATTAAATTTTTGTTTATGCTATATATTTCGTATAAAACCATTTACATTCACTAAAATAGCACTAAATGTTATCCTCTGTTTATAATGCATAGGAGCATCAGAATCTTCCTTAAACAAATGTGACCGCCATGCATTTCATAAAAGGCTTCCTTAATCTAAAATTCTTTCATAGAAGCCTCGTTATAAATCGCACAAATCACTTATTCCCTTCGATATCAAAGCTTTAGTGTGATTTAGTTGGATTAATTGTATTCTATGCCTCAACCTAAAAAAATACAGCTGTAATGACTACAGCTGTATTTGCAGAAACCTTTATTGTATTCTTGAAAAAACATCACATAAGGTTTTGATAAAGTTGTACTCTCCTGCATCAAATTCCTTAATCTTTATAGCGACTGACAGATATAATATTCCAAACAGACTTCCACCATTCGTTAATGGCAC
>Ga0209317_1002961_pt1 | contig 11423 bp, 9 predicted proteins | sample RifGroB2_FD_183994 | JGI IMG/M metagenome (GOLD analysis project Ga0209317, IMG submission 183994) | Soil microbial communities from Rifle, Colorado, USA - Groundwater B2 (SPAdes) (version 2) | ecosystem: Environmental > Terrestrial > Soil > Unclassified | place: Rifle, Colorado | collected...
CAAGCTCGGCATCCGCCCGGGCGACACGGCACCTGTGTCCGTGATCGAACTGGTGGAAGCGGAAATGAAGCCGAAGAAGGTTTCCAACAAGCCGGCTCCGGTTAAGGTTGCCAAGGCTGCTCCGGTTGTCGAAGAGACTTCGGCTGCTGAGACGGTCGAAGAGACCGCAGCTGTCGAAACTGTCGAAGAGACCAAAGAGGCTTAAGCCTGGCAACAATTGAAGTAATAAAAAGAGGCACGGGAGACCGTGCCTCTTTTTGCGTCTGGTGGGGTTGAGGGGATGATAACCTCCGGCAGGCGTGAACAGGGCACCCTGAAGGATTTTATACAGCGGCGGTCACATCCAACTGGTTCGCAGGGATACCCCTTGCCGGTATCCAATAGTCCCATCTTTCCCCGCACTACTTTTTATCCCGTTTTGCCCATCCCCGCCGGTCTCCCGCCCCATCTTTGCCTTTACATTAAAACCAACCCTCTGTTAGTATAGCCAGTTCATGAAGATCAAAAGACTCGAAATACAGGGCTTCAAATCCTTCCAGGACAAGGTCTGCCTCGACTTCAACCAAGCTATCACCGGCGTGGTCGGTCCCAACGGCTGCGGTAAGTCTAATGTAGTGGACGCGATCCGCTGGGTCATGGGGGAGCAGTCCGCCAAAAACCTGCGCGGAAAGTCGATGGAGGACATCATCTTCGGCGGCACCGAGTTTCGCAAACCGCTCGGCATGGCCGAAGTATCGCTCTTCTTCTCCACCGAGGACGGCCGCGTCCCCGCAAAGTACCTCAACTTCTCCGAGATCCAGGTGACGCGCAGGCTTTACCGGGACGGCGAGAGTGACTACCTTCTGAACAAGACCCCCTGCAGGCTACTAGATGTTGCCGAGCTCTTCATGGACACCGGCATCGGTGCGCGTGCCTACTCGATCATCGAGCAGGGTAAGATCGGCATGATCCTGCACGCCAAGCCCGAGGAGCGCCGCTACCTGATCGAAGAGGCCGCAGGCGTCACCAAGTTCAAGGCGCGTAAAGTGGTCGCCATGAAGAAGATCGAGGCGACCCGACAGAACCTGCTCCGCATTGGCGACATCGTTTCGGAAATCAAGAGGCAGATGAACGGCCTGCAGCGTCAGGCCAAGAAGGCCGAGCGCTTCCGGGAGATCCGGCTGGAGCTTAAGGAGATTGAGCTCCTGTTCGCTGCCAAGGGATACGCCGCAGTAGACAAAGAACGCCTCGGTTTAGAGACTGAGATTTCAGTTCTTGAAGAGAAGGTGCGGGATCTTGCCACCAGGCTCAACGAGGCCGAACTGACTATCGAAGGTAACCGGATCACGCTGCTGGAGACCGAGCGCCTGCTGTCAGTCGCCCAGGAGGAGATCTTTCGTTGGAAAGGTGAGTTGCAGGGTGGCGAAAACCGGCTCGAATTTCAGCGCCGTGAGCTTGCCAACCTAGAGCGCCACGGCGCCCGTTTTCTGGAGGAGTTGCAGGGCTTACACGATCAGCTGGCAGGCTCGGAGCGTGAAATGACCGCCCTCCTTGAGCAGCGCGGCGCCTTTAATGAGGAACTCACCCGTGAGGCCGAGTCGCTGGAACACCGTGAAGCGCTCCTCGAAGAGATGGCTGCAAGCGAGGCAGGGGTGATCCGGGAGTTAGACGAGGCTAGACGCGCCATGTTCGCCGCACTCTCCGAAGGAGCGCAGGCCTCGAACCAGCATGCTGCTGCCGTCAAGCGACTCGCTTCTATCGGTGAGCGCCTGCAGGCTAGCGCCAGGGAGCGCGTGCTGCTTGGGGAGCGTCTTTTCGAGGCTAACAGCAGAATTGACGGTCTCAAGATTGAATTGGAGCAATTGTCCCGGGATCAGGCGGTAACCAGCGAGGAGTTGACGCTCATCACCAGCCGCGAGGCATCTTTGAAGCATGAGCAGGAAGTTGGCGACAAGCTCCTGCAGCGGCTCCGCGACGAGCTGTCGGCAGCCGCCTCCAGGCTTAAGTCGCTTCAGGAACTCGAAGCACAGTTTGCCGGCTACGGTCAGGGTGTGCGCAACCTCCTCTTAGCTGAGCCCTTCCGCAATGCCCCTTTCACCATGTTGGCCGATGCCCTAGAGGTCGAGGAGGAGTGTGAAGTCGCACTCGAGTCGGTCCTGGGCGAGCGTCTTCAGTATCTGTTATGCGGTTCGGCCGAGACGGCGCTGGACGCGGTGGCTCACCTCAAAGGGAGCTCCGGCGGGCGCTGCAGTTTCGTTACCTCCGCACCTTGGACCAATCAACCGGGCGTGCCTTCGGCCGATGCGCCTCCGCTGTTAGGCAGAGTGACCATCCCGGCGCAGTTCGCCTCTCTTGTAGAGCCGCTGCTATCCGGTGCTTATCTTGCCCGCGACCTGACCCATGCCTTGACGCTCGCCGCGGCATTTCCCTCCGCCACTTTCGTCACCCTTGAAGGGGATCTGGCTCATGCCGGCGGGATACTCAATGGTGGCTCTAGCGAGCCGGCTCAGCAGGGGATCATTCACAAGAAGCGCGAGATCAAGGCGCTAGGTGCAGAGGTTGAGAAACTCACCCTCGAAGTTCAGCAGCTAACTGCTAAACGTGAGGCCAGAAAACGTGAGATTGCCGATACCGAAGCGGAGCGGGTGGAACTGCGGCAGAGCCTGCACCGCCTGGAAATAAAAATTCTCAATACTCAAAAGGACCTGCAGAGCGCCTCGGCGGAATGTCGCCGGATTGAAGAGAGCGGGGCGGTCCGGGAGATGGAAGAGGAGCAACTAGCAGAGGAGCAGGCGCTGGTTTCCGGCGAGGTTGCGCAGACCGAGGGCAAAAAATCCAATGCTGAAGAGCGCAGGCTCGCCATGGAGGCACAGGTCGCCGCACTTCAGGGGCGTCTGGAGGGCTCGCGCTTCGAGATGGAGGAGGCGCGCGAACTGGTCACCTCTCTCAAGGTCAGGGTGGCCGCACTGAAAGAGAAGGGTGAGGCTGCACAGCGAGCTCACCGGCGGGTAGAGGGATTGAAGGCCGACCTGACCGGGCGGATCGCCTCCCGTACCAAGGAGTTGGAAGGGTCCGGCGCAGAGCGCTCTCGCCTGTCGGCTGCCATAACCGAAGGAGAACAAGCGCTTGTGGCAATCGTAGAACGCCAACAGGCGAGCGAGCAGGCGCTGCTTATTGTCAGGGAGCGCTATGAATCCGAATCGGCTACGGTTCAGGAGCAAGAGTTGCGCTTGAAGGCGGGGAGAAATGAGGCGGCCGCGCTTCGGGATCAGCTTAGTGCCCGAAGCCTTAGGCTCTCCGAGGTGACCATGAGGCTTGGCCACCTGGAAGAGACTCTGCGGGAGAAGCACCGGATTGAAATTGCTGAAGCCCTCACCACCTATGTCCCGCAGGAATGGGATGAGGCCGAGCGGAGCGCGCGCCAGTCCGAGTTGCAGAAGTCCATTGATGATATGGGCGAGGTGAACCTGATGGCGATCGAGGAATTCAGGCAGATGGAGGAGCGTTTTTCCTTCCTCTCCAGCCAGAAGGATGACCTCGAGGAGTCGATGAACGCGCTGCAGAAGGCAATCCAGCGCATCAACCGCACCACCCGGAAGCGCTTTCTTGAGACTTTCGAACTGGTGAACGAGAAGTTCAAGCAGGTTTTTCCGCGGCTTTTCTGTGGTGGACATGCGGAATTGCGGCTCACTGACGAAGAAGATCTTCTGTCGACAGGTCTTGAGATCGTGGTCCAGCCGCCGGGGAAAAAGCTGCAGAACGTTTCGCTGTTGTCTGGTGGCGAAAAGGCGCTCACGGCGGTCGCGCTGATCTTTTCCATCTTCCTGATCAAGCCGTCTCCCTTTTGCCTTCTTGACGAAGTCGATGCGCCTTTAGACGATGCCAACATCGGAAGGTTCAATGAGATGGTGCGGGAGATGAGCGCCGGCTCTCAGTTCATCATCATTACCCACAACCGTGCCACCATGGCTGTCGCAGATACTCTCTACGGCGTCACCATGGAGGAGCCCGGTGTGTCAAAGCTGGTTTCCGTGCGGCTTAACTGCTAACAAATTCAGATATTTAGAGTTCACTCCACATTGCGCCGGAATGGCACTGAGGGGCAGTATCAAGAGCCAGAAGAAAAGCTGACATGTTTTTGACCGTTTTAGTGTAGAATCGGGAAGGTTGCGGTTCCACTTTGTTTATCCCTATCTCGTTTTTAGGAGCCAGATGTGCCTTTCAAGAGACTGCTGACCACACTCGTTGAGGCTGTGCCGGAGGCGAGTGGCGCCATTCTGGCCGATTGGGAAGGAGAAGCTGTGGAGCAGCATTCCCAAGGTGATGTTTTTGAGATAAAGGTGACCGCCGCGCATTGGGGAATACTTCTGACCCGGCTGAAAGATCTGCATGGTCAATACGCGACAGGGCGGGTCCAGGAAAGCGTGATCAGCACAGATGACCAGCATGTGATCGTGGGCGCAATTGGAGATGATTACACCCTTGTTATGACGATGAAGCGTAACGCTCTCCCCCTTCTGGCACTCCAGAGGTTTCGGGAAACGGCAGAGCTTCTGAATAAGGAGATTTACTAGATGGCCGAGGATAACAAGGGATTTTTTAAAGGACTCTTTAAAAAGCTGGGCATAGGGTCGGAGACTCCTCCCCCGAGCGCCGAGGATACCGTAACGGCTTCGCAGGGTGAAACGCCGGCACAGGTCGAAGTCCCTGTACACGCCCCAGCACCCGATGCGGTACCAGCAGCCAAGGGGCTTTTTAACACTTGGAAGCCTATACTGACTTCCGAGCCGACCACTGCACCGGTTGCAACGTCTGCTCCAGTAGCCGCACCTGCTCCTATTGCCAAGCCTGCTCCCGTTGCCGCTCCTGCACCGGTTGCCGCTCCTGCACCGGTTGCCGTCACGCCACTTCCTACTGTGGCCGAGGAGGCAGCCAAACCGAGCTTTTTCGAACGGCTAAAGCGCAGTCTTAGTAAGACCCACGAGAGCATTGTCGGTCGGGTAGATACCCTCTTGCTCGGCAAGAAGCAGATCGACACAGATACACTTGAAGAGCTCGAAGAAATCCTGATCACTGCCGATCTCGGCGTTAAAACGACTGTGGACCTGATCAGGACCCTGGAGCTGCGGCTCAAAAGAAACGAACTGCAGGACGGGGAGGCCCTTAAGAAGGCGCTTAAAGAGGAAATCCAACTCCGGCTCATGGCGCATGCCTCACCGCTCGTTGTGTCCGGTAAGAAACCTTTTGTGATCCTGGTCATCGGGGTGAACGGAGTCGGTAAGACCACTACCATCGGGAAGCTTGCCGCCAAATACGCGGCTGAGGGTAAAAAAGTCCTGCTTGCGGCTGGTGATACCTTCCGCGCTGCCGCGGCGGAACAGCTTGAGTTGTGGGCTGATCGGGTCGGCGCCGACATAGTGCGTCACAAAGAGGGAGCCGATCCTTCAGCGGTGGTGTTCGATGCCTGCAAGGCTGCAGCTGCGCGCAACTGCGACGTCCTGATCATCGATACCGCCGGCCGGATGCACACCAAGGTAAACCTGATGGAGGAGATGAAGAAAATCCGTCGGGTGCTGGCCCGGGAGATTCCGGAGGCGCCGCACGAGACCCTGTTGGTGCTCGACGCGGCTACCGGCCAGAACGCACTCTCCCAGGCGAAGCTCTTCAAAGAGGCCGCCTTTGTTTCCGGAGTCGTGCTCACCAAGCTCGACGGTAGCGCCAAGGGAGGCATCGTTGTTGCGGTGAGCCACGAATTCGCACTCCCCATTCGTTTCATCGGCGTAGGCGAGTCGGTGGAGGATCTGCGCGAGTTCGATCCGGCCCAGTTCGTCGAGGCACTTTTCCAATAATTGCCTTGACTTTTGCGTACTTATTGCATAAGATTTTGCCGGAAAAGGTGGAACCATGAGCGCTGATCTCTTTGAAGAGTTGGAAGTACGAATCGTCTCACTTTTGGACGCCCTTAACGAACTCAAACTCGAAAACGGCATACTGAAACAGGAGAACGATAGGCTTAACGAGGAGCGGGGTGGCTTCAAGTCCCGAATCGACTCGATACTGAAGAGATTGGAAGGGGTCTGAAGTTGATCTCTTCGCACAGCATAAGGGTGCTGGGGAGAGATCTCCAGGTGAAGAGCATTTCGACCCCGGAGCATGTAGCGCAGGTCGAGACTCTTGTTAACGAGAAATTGGCCGAGGCGAGCGCCGCGGTGACTGGCGGTGACACCCAGGTAGTCGTTATCCTTGCTCTGATGCATCTTGCCGAGGCGTATCTCGCGGCACAAAAAGAGCTGGAGGAAGAGCGGCGCGCTAGCACAATGCGGGTTGCCGGACTGCTCGAACGGCTGGATAAACACTCAGTTTGAACTTTTTGAATCACGGTTGGATAAGCAGGCAGTTTGAAGTTTTAGGTGATGGCAGGAAAAGCAGGGCAGTTTGAAGTTTCAGGTCTCTTGCGGGAGATTCAACATATAGCAGGTGGATGTACGGTTACAAAGCTTTGCCAGAACCTGGCGTGAGGTGATTTTTCAATGCCTATACGTTTGCTGATAGGTACCTAAAGACGCAGAAGTGTTATGTCCTGGGTTTAATGGCTGCATAATATAGAGTTCAATGGCGCTTCACTTGAACGCGGCCCTTTCTATCGATACTGTCAACGCATCACCCGTCCTCCATCCGCACTCCCACATCTGAGTACCTGTCTCTACGGTCGATCATTTCGACCATCCCTCTGAACTGCACACGGAAAAGTTTGTCATGCCCAAACGCGCCCTAAGAGCCGCGACCCTTGCCAGACGGCGGGAGTTGACGCCGGAGCAGGTAAGCGCGCATAGCCTAGAGCTGCAGCGGCGCTTCCTGGCTCTTCCAGAGTACCAGCAAGCCAGGCTGCTCGCACTCTATGCGCCGATCCAGCACGAGGTCGATACCACGGTTGTGGCGAATGATGCGCTCTCCGCCGGGAAGAGGCTGCTTTATCCCGCCGTTGAGGGAAGCGATATACAGTTTCGCCGGGTGGCTGCACTAAGCGAGCTCGCTCCAGGCAAATACGGCATTCCGGAGCCTTCAGGAGAATCCTGCAGCCCGTGTGATGCCGATCTCATCATAGTCCCCGGGGTCGCCTTCGACATGTTCGGCAGGCGCATAGGGTACGGCAAAGGTTTCTACGACAGGTCGCTGCACCTTATGGAAGGAAGCGGCAGACTGGTCGGGTTTTGTTATGATTTTCAACTTTACGAGGCGATAGTCGGCGAACCGCATGATGTGACGATGGATTTTATTGTCACGGAACTTAGGGTGGTTCGCGTTAATAAAAATATAGGTTAGGAGGAACACGACGTGAGAATTGAGATAACGATAATCCTGGTGCTGCTGGCAGCAGGTATTGGCTATGTGATTGGTAACTTATTGCGCAAGAGACTTTCCGATTCCCTGGTGGCCAACGCCGAGGGGCTTGCGGCCAAGATGATCGAGGACGCCAAGCGTCAGAGCGAAGTCATGGCAATGGAGGCCGCGGTTCAGGCCAAGGACGCGGTATACCAGGCTAAAGACGAGATGGAGAAGCAGTTCGAGCAGGAATCGCGTGAAAAGCGGCGCGACCTGCAGGCTTTGGAGAAGCGGCTTCAGCAGAAAGAGGAAAATCTCGACAAGAAGACCAACGTCTTCGATCAGCGCGATGCTGACTTCCTGAAGCGTGAGCAGGCGCTGGCTGTGCGGGAGCAGGCTCTGGTCAGTAAAGAGCAGGGACTTGCGCAGAAAGAGGAGAAGCTGGACGCATTGGTCAGCGAGCAGAAGGCGAAACTCGAGCAGATTGCCGGCATGACCGCCGCAGAAGCCAAAAAGTACCTGATGGACTCCATGGAAGATGAGGCCAAGCTCGACGTTGCCAAGCTGATCAAGGCGATGGAGGAGGAAGCTAAGGAGACTGCAGACAAGAAGGCCAAGGAAATTCTGGCCCTTGCCATGCAGCGTTATGCCGGCGAGTACGTGGCCGAGCGCAGCGTCTCAGTCGTGACGCTTCCCTCCGACGAGATGAAGGGACGCATCATCGGCCGCGAAGGACGTAACATTCGGGCACTTGAGGCGGCAACCGGCATTGACCTCATTATCGACGACACCCCTGAAGCAGTTATTCTCTCCGGCTTCAACCCGGTAAGACGCGAAGTCGCCAAACTCGCTCTGCAGAAGCTGATCGCTGACGGCAGGATCCATCCCGGCCGCATTGAAGAAGTGGTTGCCAAGTCGCAGGAGGAAATTGAGCAGGCGATCAAAGAGGCTGGCGATCAGGCAGCCTTTGACCTCGGCGTGCACGGTATCCATCCGGAAATCCTCAAGCTGATCGGCAGACTCAAATACCGCACTTCCTACAGCCAGAACGTCTACCAGCATTCGCTGGAAGTCGCCTTCCTGTGTGGGATCATGGCCGCGGAACTCGGCATCAACGTGAAACAGGCCAAGAGAGCGGGCCTGCTGCACGACCTCGGCAAAGCGGTAGACCACGAGATCGAGGGCTCGCATGCAGTTATCGGCGCGGACATCGCAAAGAAATACGGCGAGTCACCCAAGATCGTTCACGCCATCATGGCCCACCACGAGGACGAAAAGCCGGCGACGGTTCTTGCCATCCTGGTGCAGGCTGCAGATGCACTTTCCGGAGCACGACCCGGTGCACGTCGCGAAATGATGGAAACTTATGTGAAGCGTTTGGACGATCTGGAAAGGATCGCCACCTCCTTTGAGGGCGTCATCAACTCCTTCGCCATCCAGGCCGGTCGCGAGATCCGCGTCATGGTTTCGAGCGATCTGGTAACCGATGATCGCGCGCTCTTCCTTGCCAAGGACATCGCCAAAAAGATCGAGAGCGAAATGACCTATCCGGGGCAGATTAAGGTGAACGTGATTAGAGAAACCAGGGCAACTGAATATGCCCGTTAAGCTTCTCTTCATCGGCGACATCATCGGCAAACCAGGGCGCGAGGCGCTTTCAAGAGAACTGCACAGAATCGTAGACCGGCACAGGGTAGACCTGGTGATCGCCAATGGCGAGAATGCCGCTGGCGGTTTCGGGCTCACCGAGGAAACCGCACAAGATCTCTTCAAGTGCGGCGTACAAATGATCACCTCGGGGAACCACATCTGGGACAAAAAAGACGCACTAGAATACATCAAGCGGGAGGAGCGCATTGTTCGTCCCGCGAATTATCCGGAAGGAACCCCTGGCAAGGGGTCCACTATAGTCAGAACCCCTGGCGGCGTGAAGATTGGCATCTTGAATCTTGAGGGGCGCGTTTTCATGAACAACCTCGATTGCCCTTTCCGCTGCGCCGACCGGGAAATAGCCAAGCTAAAGGAAGAGACGCCCATCGTGTTCGTCGACTTTCATGCCGAAGCGACTTCCGAGAAAATCTCATTAGGCTGGTATCTGGATGGCCGGGTCTGCGCAGTAATCGGTACCCACACCCATGTGCAGACTGCCGATGAGAGAATCCTGACTGCCGGGACCGCCTATATGACCGATGCAGGGATGACCGGGGCCTTCGATTCCGTGATAGGGGTCAAGAAGGAAGAGGCGATCCTGAAATTCGTCACCCAGCGACCTGCCAAGTTCGAGGTCGCCAAGAAGGACATCCGGATCAACGGCGCAGTGATCGAGGTAGACGAGAAGACAGGCCTCGCACTGGGAATCGAGAGAATCAACGTAGCCTGCGGTTAGATCGACTGGACCAGAAATCCCCCCTTTGACAAGGGGGGATTTGCCTTTGCCTCTGGCGGTCCAGTTCAGCTGTAATTTAATATAAAGCTTCTTTGGAGGGAATGTGATGACTGTTGCAGAGCAGATGGAGATTATCAAGAGGGGAGCCGTCGAGATCCTGGTGGAAAAGGAGCTCGTTGAAAAGCTTGAAAAATCCGTCAAGACCGGGGTGCCGCTCAAGATCAAGGCCGGCTTCGATCCGACCGCGCCCGACCTGCATCTGGGCCACACGGTGCTGCTGCACAAGTTGCGTCAGTTTCAGAAGCTGGGACACGACGTTCATTTCCTGATCGGTGACTTTACCGGCATGATCGGCGACCCGACCGGCAAGTCCGAAACCCGTAAGGTTTTGACCCGCGAAGATGTCCTCAAGAACGCTGAAACCTATAAAGAGCAGGTTTTCAAGATCCTGGACCCGAAGCTCACCAAGGTTGTCTTCAACTCCGAGTGGCTGGGCAAGCTCTCCGCCTCCGATATGATCGGTCTCGCCTCGAAGTACACCGTAGCTCGGATGTTGGAGCGCGAAGATTTCAGCAATCGCTTTGCGAACCAGCTCCCGATCAGCATTCACGAGTTCATGTACCCGCTAGTGCAGGGCTATGACTCGGTTGCGCTGCATGCCGATGTCGAGTTGGGCGGAACGGACCAGAAGTTCAATCTTCTTGTCGGGCGCGAACTGCAGCGTGAATGGGGGCAGGCACCCCAGACCGTCATAACCATGCCGCTTCTGGAAGGTCTTGATGGCGTCAACAAGATGAGCAAGTCGCTCGGCAACTATATTGGTATCAATGAGCCTGCCGACGAGATCTACGGCAAGATCATGTCCATCTCCGACGAGCTGATGTTGCGTTACTACGAGCTTTTGAGCGATCTCACCCTCGTTGAGCTGGATAAGCTGAAAGCCGATCTTAAAGATGGAACTGTACATCCGATGGCGGCGAAGAAACAACTGGCACGCGAAATGGTGGGGCGCTACCATGGCGAGGACGCTGCCGCGCAGGCCGATGAAAACTTCATCAAGCGTTTCAAGAATAATGAGACTCCCGAAGAGATGCCGGAGTTCCTCCTTGCACCCGAGGGAGAGAAGGTCATGCTTTGCCGGGTGCTCGCAGAGGCGGGTCTGACAAAATCGAATAGCGAAGGTCGTCGCTCCATCCAGGGTGGGGGCGTTAAGGTGAACGGTGAAAAGATCTCCGATGAGAATCTGGAGATTGCCTGCACCGGCGAGTATGTCATTCAAGTCGGGAAGCGTCGCTTTGCCAAGGTGCGGTTCGCCTAACCCTTCAGCTGAACATAGTAACTATATATAAGGGGGGCGATGCAGTTGATCGCCCCTCTCTTTGTTTCCGCTACCACCAGCCCCCCTCCCGATAGGAGAGGGGAGCAAGCGGCTTCTCTCAGTGAATCAGGCGAAGCCGCCTATTGGAGAAATGAAATAATAAAGGCGTTGACGCTCGGAGATCCTTTTGTTATAAACACACCTCGCTGACGAACCAGGCGCTTCTTGAAAAAGAAAAGTTTCGGTTCGAAAGAAAAGGGTTGACGGCGCGAAACGATTTTGTTATAAAGTTTGACTTCGCAGGGCAGCTCTTTCAAACCGAATATGAACCAGCAGGAAAAAGACTCAGAGCTCAAGTACCTAACGGTGCGCGACTCTCAGTCCGGATTGATCCACTGGATCAGCCCTCCGAAAATA
>Ga0209317_1002963_pt1 | contig 11421 bp, 8 predicted proteins | sample RifGroB2_FD_183994 | JGI IMG/M metagenome (GOLD analysis project Ga0209317, IMG submission 183994) | Soil microbial communities from Rifle, Colorado, USA - Groundwater B2 (SPAdes) (version 2) | ecosystem: Environmental > Terrestrial > Soil > Unclassified | place: Rifle, Colorado | collected...
CACTTCCAATCATTTCGAATAAATCGATTTCCAAAACTTCGTAATCATAGTTGGGCAAAAACCAAATTGCAGGAAATATTCCCTTGCCTTCTGAAATCTCGATGGTAAATTCAAAATATCCGTATTTATAGGCATATGTGCTTTCTACAAGCCCTGATGTGTATAATTTGTTTCCTTTGTTTTCTTTTTTGGATGTGATTTCAATGATATTGTCTTTAATAAAAACATTTTCTTTGCTGTAAAACTGCAGCTCATTGTTATAGCTGTCTTTTCTTTCAACCGATTTCCAATTACCTTTGCTGTACTTTTGTTCAATTTGACCCATTAAGATTTTAAATATATTTATATTCTTAGTATCCATATCAATAATTTCATTATATTTTCCAGACTGCAGTGCTGTTGCATCAGTCACTTTAGCTCGCTCACTTTTATACTCCACTTTTAATTGCTGTAGGTTATTTTTCAACTCAATATAGGATGCAAAAAATATACTAACGAAAAACATAATCAGCAATATCTTATTGAGTACCTTTTTACTCATAAAATTACCCCTTACATCTTTTTAGTAAGTATATTCAGACCAAGAATATGCTTAATTTAATTTATGTATATATGTCTATGTGTACTGCCTTCGACTTATTACAATAGACTTTATAATATTTACCGTACTCTCCTTATTTTTTTTTGCTAAAAGCACCTTTCGACTTTAATTTCCTTAAAGTAAAAGGTAACAAAAACAATTTTAGAAAACAAAAAATAAAAACAGGCTGAAATCACAATTTCTAGCCTGTTAATCAATATATATGCTGGACTCAAGAGTATCCAATTCCTGTCTCAAGGTTTGATACCAGTATGACTTTGGTACCTGTACCTATCTACTGTCATGTTTTCACATGGATAAGGTGTGTTTTTCTTCACTTTGTAAATATTTTTCTTCAATTAGCTCCATAGAGTCCTTCCAATATACTACAGTTCAATGCCAACCCTTACATTGAATTCCTCAATAAGCTTGTCAAGCTCTGCACCCATCTTGTGCAGTTTATCCCAATAGTTGTTATAGTCATACCACTGCGCGTTCAGCTCTTCCAGTTCGTAACCCTGCTGTTCAATCCAAGTATAATATTTAAGATTGTGAATTCTCTTTCTTGTTCTATATGTCAGTTCGTCCATATTATCAGTTTTTACGCCAAGGATGTTTTTTCCATGGTCAAGCACAGCATTCTGGACTGTGTATTTAAATCCTCTGTCTTCTTCCATTTCCATCAGCCTGGACTGATACATTTCAGCAGAGTCAGTTAGTACAGTGATAACCATATCATTTTCTGTGAGCTCATAATACTTAGCAAACTTAATGCACATGAGTATATTGGCTGCTCCGGATATACCTACCCAGGACAGTTTTTCTATTACACTTTGATTCACTCCGATGCTTTGCAGGTATTCTTGTCCCGAAGGTTCATTGAATAAACGTAAAAGTGCCAAGCTGTCTTCATCATCAATGCCTATGACCATATCTGTATTTTTAACATTGTGTATCCAAGGTATGTGCTTATCTCCGATTCCTTCTATCCTATGGTCTCCGAAGCCGTTATCCAGAAGGGTGGAGCACTGTGATGCCTCTCCTACAGCGATTTTTGACATGGGATATCGATCCTTCATATAATCGGCGCTTCCTAGTGTCCCTGCAGATCCGGATGTCAAGCAGACGCCTGCGAAATTGCTCTTTTCTCTCATTTCAGCCTTGATAATTTCATTCATCGCATTACCGGTAACCTCATAGTGCCAAAGGTGATTGCCCAATTCACCGAACTGGTTCAGAATAACTACATTGTCACGTGTATTTCTAAGCTCCCAGGTTTTATCATATATTTCCTTTACATTGCTTTCACATCCCGGTGTTGCTATTACTTCTCCTGCAACCTTACTGAGCCATTCAAATCTTTCCTTGCTCATGTTTTCTGGTAGAATTGCGATTGATTTGCATCCTAGTAATGCTGAATTGTACGCACCTCCCCTGCAATAATTGCCAGTAGAAGGCCACACCGCTTCATGATACGCTGGGTCAAACTGCCCAGACACCAATCTTGGTACCAGACAAGCAAAGCTTGCTCCAACCTTATGAGCACCTGTTGGGAAAAACTTTCCTGTCATGGCAAAAATCCTTGCTTTGACACCTGTTAGCTCACTTGGCAACTCCACATAGTTTGGAAGCTTGTTGTAAAGCCCGCCTTTTTCCACAGCCTCGTTCTTCCACGATATTCTGAACAGATTCAAGGGGTCTACGTCCCAAAGCCCTACGTCTCTTAATTTCTCTTTTATAGAATCAGGTATTTTATCAGGATCCTTCATTTGAGCAAATGTAGGAATAACCAAATTTCTTTTCCTTGCAATATCGACTGTTCTATCCAATTGCTCTTCATTGATTGTCAAATCTATAAGCTTATGCATTGTAACCTCCTATAGTTATAAGATTTTATTACTTAAAAAACCTGGGGGTGCTATTTTCAATCAGCTTTTCTATTATTTCCACTGGATTTTCAACCTTGCTGAGGAACATCATTGCTGCAATAATATAAGGTTTGAATCCCGCTTCCTTATAAAGCTCCACTCTGTATCTATCGAATACTGACGCGGATACTTCTCCTTCCTTGCAGCTCACACCAGTGATATCAGCTGGGAGACAGTGCATATATAATGTCTGAGCGTTCTTGGTAAGCAGCATCATTTCTTCTGTGCACTCCCAGTCCTTGTGGCTTGCATTCTGAGCCAAGAGTTCCTTCTCAAGACTCTCCATTGCCTTGAATGGTGCCCAGCTTTTGGGATATACTATATCGGCATCCTTGAAAGCATCTTGCATAAAAGTTGTCATCTCAAATTTTCCACCGCTTCTAGCTGCATTTTCCTTTGCAATTTCAATTACTTCCGGCATTAGTTCATAGCCCTCAGGATGGGCTAGTGTTACTTCCATTCCCATTCTGGTCATAAGGGCTATTATTCCTTGAGGAACTGAAAGAGGTTTTCCATAGCTCGGCGAATAAGCCCATGTCATAGCAAGCTTCTTACCTTTTAGATTCTCAATGCCGCCGAAATAGTTCACAATGTGCAGCAGGTCAGCCATGCTTTGAGTTGGGTGATCTATGTCGCATTGTAAATTTACTAATGTAGGCCGCTGTTCAAGCACTCCATCCTGAAACCCCTCCTGGACAGCCTTTGATACCTCCCGCATGTATGTATTACCCTTACCGATATACATATCGTCTCTGATACCAATTACATCAGCCATGAAAGAAATCATGTTTGAAGTTTCTCTCACGGTTTCTCCATGTGCTATTTGTGACTTACCCTCATCCAGGTCAGCAACCGTCAGACCTAGCATATTAGCTGCACTGGAAAAGCTGAACCTTGTCCTTGTTGAGTTATCTCTGAATTGAGATATAGCCAACCCACTGTCAAAGACCTTCGTTGAAATATTGTTTTCTCTCAAATTTCTTAATATGTCAGCGACTGTTAAAACTGCCTCAATTTCCTCTTGCGATTTCTCCCACGTAAGAAGAAAATCCTCATTGTACATCTTAATAGAATCAAGCTTTTTCAGTTTATCGATTAGCTCTCCTAAACCCTTCATATCTGCACTCCCTTACTATCTAATTGCTAAGTTTTCAGTTGAATCTGGCATTTGATCACTATATCTTTCAGTGTATATGAGCGGTATCGCCGCATACACCGCTGCAGCCGTTACAAGCTCATTTTTCCATGTTCTTTCATTGGGAGCGTGAGCTTGATCCTCATGACCAGGTCCGAAGCCAATACATGGAATTCCGTATTTCCCCATAATTGATACTCCATTTGTCGAGAATGTCCACTTATCCAATAACGCTTCCTGTTCAAATAAATTTTCATATGCATGCAACAAAGATTTGCATACCGGATGCTCCTCTTCTATAAACCAAGTCGGGAAATAGCTTTCTGTAGGATATACTAAACCGGTGTAAGAAGCTCTGCTGTAAGGATACATTGTAACCTCAGCATTAGCCTTTATTACCGAAGGCAGGCTTCTAATCTGGTTCAATGCATAATCCTTGTCTTCACCCGCAGTCAGCCTTCTGTCCACTGATATCCAGCAGCTATCTGCAACAGCACATCTTGATGGAGATGTAAAGAAAACCTCTGAAACAGTAAGTGTTCCTTTGCCCAGGAATGGATGTGATATGAGTTTCTCATTTAGATGCTCAAGCTCTTGCAGTATTGGAGCCATCTTGTAAATTGCATTTTCCCCTCTCTCAGGTGCTGACCCATGACAGCTTACTCCATGAGTTGCAATCTTTATCTCCATCCTTCCCCTGTGTCCTCTATATACCCGGCATGAGGTCGGTTCAGTTAAAACGACGAATTCCGGTCTTATTTTTTGCTCTTCTATAATATACTGCCAGCAGAGTCCATCGCAATCCTCCTCCTGAACAGTTCCTACCACAAGAAGTGTGAAATCATCTTCAAGCTTTAAATCCTTAATAACCTTTCCAGCATATACCATGGAAGCCATTCCGCCTTCCTGGTCGCTGGCTCCTAATCCCAAAGCTTGATATTCCCTACACCCACTGTATCGATATGCGCATCCATCGCAATAAGATGCTTTCCATGCCCAATATATCCCAGTACGTTACCCATTGGATCAATTTCAACTCTATCAAACCCCACTGCTTCCATTTCTTCCTTGATTCTCTGTATAACCCTCGCTTCATTACAGCTCTCACTAGGTATCGAAATCATATCCCTTAGAAACTTTGACATCTGCGGTTTGTATTTTTCTGCAAGTTCAAGTATTTGTTGATATCTGCTGCTCATTTTGCCCCTTACCTTTCCTCTTTATTTTTGTATTTTACGCATCAGCTCCACCAAGTCATTAATATCAGTAGATACATTGTGTGCCTCAGGAGTTGCCAGCTGAGCTGTTTTCAAGTCCTTTAAGCCTGATCCGGTTACTACCGTTACAATCAAGTCCTCCCTGTTGATCAAGCCTAGCCGCTTAAGCTTTCTCACACCCGCAAAGCCCGTAACACCAGCTGGTTCCCCAAAAATACCGGAATTTGATGCAAGGTACTTTATAGTCTCTACTATTTCTACGTCAGATACATCTATCATATAACCACCAGAATCTTTAATTGCATTTAAAGCCTTGATGCCATTTCTAGGAATACCGACTGATATGCTGTCCGCAACGGTTTCAGGCTTCCGATATTCAAATTCGTATGTATTCTTATTACATGCTCTCGTTACAGGGTTTGATTTTGCAGCCTGAATTCCTATCATTTTTGGAGTCTTGTCTATTAATCCGAGCTTTTGGAATTCCACAAACCCCTTGTAAGCACCGCTAATGCTGCATCCATCTCCAACAGACATGACTACGTAATCTGGCACTTTGAAGTCAAGCTGTTCTATTATCTCAAATGCAACGGTTTTTTTGCCTTCAACCAAGTATGGGTTTATGGCACAGCTCCTATTATACCAACCGAATTTCTCAGCTGCCTTGAAGCATAGCTCAAAGGCTTCATCGTAGGTACCGTCAACTAAAAATACAGTTGAACCGAAAACCAATAATTGTGTTACCTTTGCCTCCGGTGCTGTTTTGGGAACAAATATTATGCTCTTAATTCCTGCACATGCGGCAAAGCCAGATATCGAGCTTGCGGCATTTCCCGTTGAAGCTGCTGTAATGATGTCTCTTTCAAGCTCCTTTGCCTTTGCTATTCCAACTGAAGATGCCCTGTCCTTGAAGGATAAGGTAGGATTTCTCGAGTCATCCTTAATGTACAAGTTATCCAGCTCCAATTGTTCTCGCAGCATTTTGACCTTATACAATGGAGTATATCCAACCTGCAATGGTTCGAAGGAATCCATCAGCTCTACCGGGAGAATAGGAAAATACCTGTTCATTGATCTATCGTTATTATTCAATAGATATTCCTTTGTGAGTTCTCTCCCTATTAGCTCGTAGTCATATATAACATCTAAAATACCTTCAATCCCACAATCTGGACATACATATTGAACTTCATCCTCTGCATACGTTGCTCCACATTTGACACATTGTAGTCTTAAAATTTTTTCCAAATTTATCACTTCCTTGAGAATATAAAAAGCAAAATCTGTGCCAAGTATTAAAGCAAGATCTGCCAAGGAATAAAGACAAAAAAGCAATTATCAAAATGATAATTGCTATCATTTTGATAATTGCCCAAATTCCTCATATATTAACTTTTCTCCAATTCAAAGACAATTAATAATTATCACTTTGATAATTATTTTAACTTTCTGTATAATGTAGCGACTCCTATGCCCAATAGCTGTGAAGCTCTTAATTTGCCCTCTGTAGTTTCACCACATATTTCCAGAACCTTGTTTATGGTTTCCATCTCAAGCTTTTTCAAGTTAAAGGTTTCACCATTTTCGCGTTTGACAGACTTGTTTTCCCTGACTGATTTTGGAAGTGCGTTTATGTCTATGCAGTTGTTGTTATCTAGCATTGCAATAGTGAATTCAACAGCATTTTCAAGCTCTCTGACATTTCCGGGCCAATCATACATATATAACAGATCCCAAACGCTTTTGTCAATTTTAATTCCCTTTCGTCCAAAATGTGCTTGATACTTATTCAGAAAATACTGTGTCAGCAGCTTTATATCTTCTTTTCTTTCTCTTAGGGGGTAGGAATGTATTGGTATTACATTAAGTCTATAAAACAGGTCCTCTCTGAATGTCTGCTCCTTAACCATTTGTGGAATATTCTTATTCGTCGCTGCAATGATTCTTACATCAACCTTTTTGGGCTGATGTGCCCCTATTCTTGTTACGACTTTTTCCTGTAGGACTCTAAGTATTTTAACCTGCATATATAGAGGCATATCTGCTATCTCATCCAAAAAAACAGTTCCGCCATTTGCAATCTCGAACTTTCCAATTTTACCCCTTGGATCCGCTCCTGAAAAAGAGCCTTTTTCATATCCGAATAATTCACTTTCCAGCAGCGTATCTGGGATAGCTCCACAGTTAATTGCAATAAACGGCATTCCACTTCTGTCTGAAAGACTGTGTATAGCTCTTGCTATAAGCTCCTTGCCTGTCCCTGATTCACCTGTTATCAATACTGTAGAGCTGTTCTTTGAAATTTTCTTTATTGATTTCATTTAATGCGTGGTTTCCAACCTTAAAATGAGAGTCTGCAAGCTCGCCAAATATTGCAATTTTATGGCTTCCATCCGTCGTTACAAATTCATTCAATTCACCAAAAACACGAAAGTCAGTATCATTGACCGTTATAGTAAAGGCATATTTTTCATCATTTATTTTAGGTTTTTTAAACTCAATCTTTGAATGCTTGCTATAGTTTAAAAATTTGGCACCTGCCAGATTGTAATCTATTAATTCATTCTTTGTGTTAACCAAAAGGACACATTCGCTTACTTTGTTGATTACTGATTTTAAAATTTGTAGCATTTCTGAAAGTTTGAGATTTTCATTGCTGGATTTTGCTTTCAACGCTATCAATCCGGATATCTGATCCAAAAATTTGATGAAGCTTTCCTTGTTGCTTAAAAAATACTGCTTTTGTTCCTCAGAATAGCACAAAAAGCCTATTACTCCTATTACCTTTTCATCCAATATAATAGGGTAGGAGATCTCATATACTTCTATGCACTCCTTTAACTTCTTGCAGCCGTGACAGAGCTCATTTTCTCTAGGATTTTCCACCAGCACCATTTCTTTCGTTTCCAAGACCAGCCTGTATATATTGCCCTCTTCTATACACTCACTTTTTTCGGATTCAAAAATGCCCGTACCTGCAATTCTTAGAAGACTGTAATCCACAATTTCCACATCAAATTTAATAACTTCCTTCAATACTTCAGCAAATTTCTGAACAGTATCCTTAATATTTAATAGCTCACTCATTTTTGCACCGTACCTTATCCTTGTTACAACTATTATATATAATAATCAATTTGGTAGCAACGGAAGCAAATATTAATCCATACTTAGAATGGATAAAATGTTTTTATTCATATATATAAGTATTTACCCTGTCTTGGATGGATTTTGCTGTATCTTCCGCTGTCTTTTGACCTTCAAGGAAGGCTCTAGATTCTTCTTGTACTATTGCTAAAGCCTGCTGATCAACATTGGTGTATTTATTTGCACTTCTAAGAATATCTTGTATAATTTTAACGTCATCCTCAGTTATCGGTTTGCTAAGATTAATAGCTTGACCATTAATGTTCAACTTCATCTTGCCATTCCCACTATTGCTGCTTCCACCAACCTTCTTTGATATTTCTACTGCATTTTGTGCTGCTGTTTCAGATGCACCCTTATTGACCGGCAGTCCAACTAGTGTAGCCTGTGACATCATCTCTTCAGAAGTTAGAAATTTGAGGAACGCCCATGCAATATTTTTGTTTGAAGACTTATTATTGATTCCATACAAAGCGTTGCTGGTAAAGGCTAGGTCTGTCCCTTCCCCCGGATACTTCAGAAATTCGAAGCCATCACTGTATGTCTGTTTTGCCAGCATCAAATCAAAATATGCCCTGATGCTGGCTGCACTGAATACTGTGTTGCCCCTTGTTGCAAGATCAGCCACTTTTCCTTGTGAAGTATCGGTATCTATATAATTTTTATCTATCATGGATTTTGCCATATTCAGAAGATCAATAAATTCTATAGAGTCAAAGCTGGCAATTTTTTTGCTCTTATCTGCAAATTTGTTGAAATTTGCAGAAACTAAGGAAGATATAAGCATACTTCCATCTAGTCCTGATAAGGCATACATACCCTGCACACCATCTTTGCTGCTGCTTTCTATTATATTTGCTGCTGTCTTCTCAAAGTCATCCCAATTCCATTTATCATCTTCGATCTCTATATTGTATTTATCAAGCAATGCTTTGTCTGCTGCCAAAAGATTGAGATTAACACTTAGGGGCATACCATAGAGACTTCCGTTGTATTTCATTGCATCAAGTATATTGGTATAGTATTTATCTATATCAAAGCTCTGATCAGCTTGCATCATTTCACTTAAATTTGCAAGTATATTTTTATCTATATAGTTTTCATAGGGAAGAGGGCTCAGCAGCATGATATCCGGTCCCTTTCCTGACATGAGCTGGGTATTCATGGCGTTGACATACTTTTCTACGTCTTCAGGCTTGTTTCCTACCCTCATCAAATTTTTACCTTCACTTGAAGGAATGGGGTCAGACGTATATTCTACAACCTCAATAATCGTATCAGGATATTGCTCCTGGAACAATTTCACTGCAGTATCCAGATACATATCCTTTGATACAACTGAAATGCTTAAGGAATTATCTCCTGCGCTATTTACTTCACTGTTGCTCTTTGCCGTGCTCCCGCATGCTGTAGCAGACATTAAAATGAATACTACCAGCGCTAGAGATATCATTCTCCTTAGATTCTTTCCTCTTAATACATTGTTTTTGACCATCTTATAACACTCCTCTTAATTTTTAGTTTACTTTTGATCTCTTCCATGGAAACTTCGATCTTTCTTTGTCACTGATAGAAATACAAACACAAATAATACGAGCATCCCTTTTGTATTTACAGCAACAGGCATTTTGAGCAGGAACAGCATTAGCAAGCTTATTGCTATTGATAAGACCAAAAAAACACAGCAATACAACAAATGCTTAACAACACTTTCCTGATTTAGTTCTAGCATTTTGAGCCCGAGATAATACAGAGGTAATCCAACAAATATATAAGTATATAGGTTCCATTTCTGCATAACGGCCAGAATATTTCCTTGCATTTCCGGTAAGGTTGGTACATAACCAATGCTTTGAATATTACTTTGCACCAAACTTTTATAAAGCTCCGAATAAAAATTTAAGTCAATCAGTTCACTCGGTATATACTCCGGTGGAATATAAATATTGAATTTTATTGTTTCCCACACAAGGTAAAAGAGAGTCAGTGAAGCCATAATCTCCAGTATGTTCAAGCTCAGCTTTACATACTTTAGCTTTAATGCATCCATAAAGTAATTCTCTTTGAGTGCGGAGTTTATTGTATTATATAGTACCAAAGCACTTCCTTTGATAGTGATCAGAAGTAAGGCAAAACCTATGACACCAGGGATAAAAATACTGAGCAGTACTTTCTGTTCCACGATAATTCTTTCATTATTGTAATCTATAATCTTATAATCAGAAGTATTTTTACCTATTGATGTCAATGCATCCTTCATGACTCTTATATTTTTACCAGTTGTCCCCAAATCGACTGTTCTGATCTCAAGGGAGGTTATTCTCGAATTAGCATTATACTCCAGCATGTGCTCCACAGGAATATAAATACCGCCATATCCATTGTCTGTCAATGTCTGCACAATAGACTCATCAGGTTTTATGACTCCTATTATTTTAAACCTCTGACTATAAAGCTCAACATACATCCCAATGATGTTGGTATTATTAAAAAGCTCAATAGCCAGATTTTCATCTACAACTGCCACCATTTCGTTTTTGTTTCCTGATGTTATAAAGCTTCCTGATTTAAGGTTGATTTGATGGAACATTTTATATTTTTCGCTTATACCAAATACATTGGCTTGAGTTTGGTTGTTTTCATACGCAACCAATGATTTACCCTCAGAAGCATAAGCCAAATCAACATCCTTAAATGAGAACTGCTGAAGATGTTTTATATCCTCCATTGTAAAAGCACTGCTTTCATGTATGCTCAAAGCATCCAGCATATGGACCGATAATTTATTTGTTTTATATAATCCATTTATTTCACTATATTTAGATAATATGGATGCTCCTAGCAGCGTACTGAAAATCAATATGAATATACTTAAAGCTAGGACAAAATAGGTCAGCTTAAATGATTTCAACCTATCACCCCCTTATTGCAGCTAACCTAGCTTATTGCTCCACAACAACCTTGTCCCCATCCGATAAGGCTTTTGTACTCTCTGTAACAATCTTATCCAATGCCATGAGCCCATTTATGGCTGATTTGGTGCTGTCGGAATCCTCAACTATTACATCTATCCTCTGGACATAGCTTTCTGTACCAAGGGGGCTATCCTTTTTCTTGATAACATACACATAAGAACCATCGCTATCACTGTTGACAGCACTATTTGGTACAAGTGCAGAATACAGTTTTGTTTTTTTGCTGATAACAATCTGTGCATTCTCTCCCCCCTGCAGTTCTTCATCACTAACATCAATTACCAGCTCCTTATTGTCACCATTTTTCAAGTCCTCCTTTATCTGCTCAAGCTTCCCATTAACCACTTTATCACCCAGGGAGGTAACATAAACATCCACTGCATCTCCAGGTTTTACATAGGCTGCAAGGTCCCTATTTACCGAAACTGTCAGTTGAAAG